>ERZ773065.381-NODE-381-length-26655-cov-6.544586_pt1 | contig 26655 bp, 24 predicted proteins | sample MGYA00580623_ERZ773065 | MGnify/ENA primary metagenome ERZ773065 (study PRJEB29015, sample SAMEA2738017) | human oral metagenome | biome: human oral; feature: human-associated habitat; material: dental | place: China | collected 2047 ... | reverse complement strand
TTATGTAGTTAAAGATTACTGTTTCTAATCTACTTCTAGCTTCTTTAATATTGTCTTGTTGAATATCTACTGCGTAGATATTAGATAAGGCAATTAGGATATCAAATTCTGTAATAGAAGAAACGTATAATTTGTTTTCTTTAATAATTGTTTTAAAGAAAATTGAACTTAGTTTTCTTACCTCTATTAAATACATCACATAAACAAAAAATAACCCCAGCTTTTAGCCAGGGTTATTTGTCATCTTGTCTCAATTAATCTATTAAGCACTTGTAAGTGTTGTAGTACCGTTTAGAGTATAACTACCCGTAGGAGTACTTGCTGGAATAGTTTGAGATACAGGAACGCTATGAAGTTTACCTTTAAAGAATTGTCCAGCAGTACCTGTCCAACTCATAAGAGTTGCTGATTGTACTGTTGGCGAGAAAGTTGCAGACGTACCTTTTGTAACACCAGTATCATTACCAGATAGTTTAACTAATTGTCCACCAGCAGCATTAACTGTCAACTGTCCAGCGTCATCATTTGCACCTTTAGCTGGATATTTTTTAGCACCATCTGTCCATTCACCATTACCGCTTGGCGCATAAGCTAATGTCCAGCTAACAGCAGACGATCCAGCGTTATCTACAACAATACAGTTACTAGTACCATTACCACCAATAGTTCCAGTAGAAGTCTGCTTTACGTTAGAAGCGTTCTTTGGAGACATTGCGTAAGTGTATCCCGTTCCATTATCTGTTGCAGCATGAGTACAGTCATTAGAGATATAAGTTCCAGGAGAAGAAGCAGCGTTAATCTGTTGCTTTAAGTTTAAAGTAGCGGCGTGAACTGCAACTGGTACACCAGCTACAACTACAGCCAAGCTAGCTCCAGCAACAACTCGTCCAAGAAGTTTTTTCATTTTTCTTTTCCTTATTGTTTAATTTTTGTTATTTATTTTTGCTTCCACTTTGCCTCTTGAAGACTGGTCGACTCCGTGGATATCCCCGATCAGACCAAGGATTTGAGATTTCATAGTTGCTTACATGCTATTTCCTCTCATCTTACGTGATTTATATACTTTAGATCCAATAAATAAAGATGTGCCTATAACAATCGAAGAAGCCGCGACTGCTCCATATACGTCTACACCGGTATTAGTTAATTTACCAAGTGCATCGGAAGCATCCGATTTTGCAGTAGTTGGAACATCTGGTCCACGGTTTACTACCTGAGTTAATTCAACTTCTTGTGCATAAGTGTTAGAAACATTAACATTCGAGAATAGTCCACCCAATACTAAGGAAAAAACTGCTATTAACAAAATTCGCTTATGGCCAGTTTGGCGTACACTAACACAGTCACTACGACGAGCGTAATTAACTTCAATTCTTCTAATGTGGCTCATAAGCCTCCTATTTTTTGAGAAAAACTCTCTTTTTGTTTTTATATTTTTTGTTTTATAGTCCAATACTTGGCACCTATATAAAGTAATATTAACATAAGCAAAAAGTAACTACAAATAGTTTTTAAACTATTTTTCAAGAATTTTAATAAACTCTGATTCGTCTATTACTTTTGTGCCTAATTTGCTAGCTTTGTCTAATTTTGATTTTCCAGTATTAAGCCCAGCAACAAGATAATTAGTATCTTTTGATACTGCCGATTGGAAAATTCCACCGTTTTTTATAATCAGATCTTTTGCTTCATCTCGTGACATTGTTTCTAATTTTCCGGTCACAACAAAGTGAACGCCTTTTAGCTTAACATTATTAGTATCTCGGTAGTTTAGCCTTACCCCTAAATCTTTAAATTTTTCTAATAGCTTCTGATTATCTTCATCCGAAAACCAAGCAATAATACTTTCAGATACTACTTTTCCAATGCCATCAACAGTCATTAATTCTTCTAATGAAGTGTCTTTAATTTCATCTAATGTTTTATAGTGATTAAACAAATCAACCGCGGTTTGGATTCCAACATGCCTGATCCCTAGACCATAAAGGAAGCGTTCAGCATCTATTTGTTTTTTATTTTGAATTGCTTCAATTAGTTTACTTGAAGATAAATCACCAAAACGCTCTAGAGATAATAAATCTTTTTTCTTTAAAAGATAAATATCCGCTAAATCTTTTACAAGGCCTGTATCAACCAATACGTTTACATTTTTTTCACCTAATGTATCAATATCTAAAGCTCCTTTAGATGCAAAGTGCTCTAAAGAACGCTTTAAGATAATCTTTGAATCGCTACCTTTTACTCGGTAAACAGCTTCACCTTTTGGCCTAACAAATTCTAATTCTTTATACTGTCGTTTTAACTCTGCTTCAAAATCAAAAGGCTTGGAATCTTCTTTTCTAAGACCTAAGATTACCGATTGAACTTGTGGAATTATATCTCCCGCCTTATAAATCACAACTGTGTCACCAATTCGTATATCTAATCGTTTAATTTCATCTGCGTTATGCAAACTTGCGTGCTTAATTGTTGTTCCAGCTAAGTTTACGGGTTCAAAAACCGCTACTGGAGTAGCCGCTCCAGTTCTACCAATCGAGATCACAATATCTAAAATTTTTGTTGTAGCTTCTTCAGCAGCAAATTTGTAAGCCACGGCAGCTCGTGGTGTCTTACCTACAATACCTAAAGCATCATATTTAGATCGAGAATTAAGCTTTATAACTGCACCATCCGTATTAAAATCTAAATTCTTTCTAACGCTACCAAGATAATCTATATATTTAAAAACTTCTCTTAATCCATTTACAACTTTAGATTGTTTACTAGTCTCAAAGCCTAAATCTTTCATAATCTCATAACCTTCTGAAATACTAGAAAGTTCACGCATATCATCTCTTAAAAGATCATAACCAATAAATCTTAGTGGTCTTTTTGCCACAATGCTAGGATCAAGCTGACGAATAGTCCCAGCAGCTAAATTTCTTGGATTAGCATAGATTGCTTCACCGTGTTTACGCCTTAAGTCATTTAGATGATCGAAATCACTTTTTAGCATCACAATTTCACCACGAACTTCAGTTCTACCAACTAAAAAGTTTTCATCTTTTTTATCTTTTCGAAGTTTTAATGGAACATTATGAATAGTCCTAACATTTAAAGTCACATCTTCACCGATAAAACCATCTCCACGAGTTACTGCTTTTTCTAATTTTCCATCTCTATAAATCAACGAACATGCCAGTCCATCCATTTTAATATCACAGTAATACTGATCTTTTATCGAGGAATCTACTTTTAACATTCGATCTCGCCATGCCTTGATTTCACTATCATTAAAGACATCAGCAAGAGAAATCATTCGCTTTTCGTGCTTTACTTTTTCAAATTTGTCTAAAGCTTTTCCAGCCACTCTTTGTGTCGGACTATCTGGTGTAATGAATTCAGGGTATTCTTCTTCAAGCAATGTTAATTCATGCTTTAAGCTATCCGCTACAGCCTCGCTCATTGTTGATTCGTCTAACACGTGATAGTGATATCTATAATCATCAATAATATTTCTTAAATCTTCAATTCGTTTTTTAGCTTGCGATTTTTTCATCTTCATCAATCAAACTCCTATAAAGCATATATAAATATACGGATATGTAAATTGTGACACAGGCATAAGCAAATACTAAAAGTAATGGAATAATCGGCAAGGAAGACAAAAAGCTTAATTTAGCTTGGATAAAGCCTATACCAGCAACCACTAAGGCTGAATAAAAAATCATAAATAAAGTAAATAATAGAAGTACAAAAATAATTCTATTGATTATTCTAAGTCTTCTTCCTAAAACTAATTCCGAGGCAATACGTATAGCATTTAGTGGATACATTCCAGGTAAAGTTACAATAATTAAAGCCATAATGGTTGAAGAAATTAAATAAATAGACAAAACAAATAACCCTATAGTAATACCACCAACTAACATTGCAAGACCACCAGTTGAAAATGATTCAGTAGCATAAGCTGAAGTTAGTAAAAACACTCCAAAACCAGCTGGAACTAACTCTAAAGCTAACACCATAAGGATTAAAGCAAGAGGAACAATTGGGGTACCCGAATTATAAATAACGTCTCTAACTTTAATGTCTTCTTTAGGGTTTAAAATCATCTTACGACTCATCCAAATAGTTGCTAGCCATACAAATAATAGAAGAAATATTCCAAATATCTGCTGAGCTTGTGTCATATTATTTGAATAAAGTCCTGAATAGATTAAAGATAGGCCAGTTAATGCATTTTCAGCAATTTTGCCAATCGCACCATTAAAGAAAGCATCTTGTGTCCCACTAATTACATCCATAGCACTTGTTACAAATTCTTGTGATGCCATTCCTAAAAAAGCAATTCCAATAAAAGTATAAAAAACAGCTAAAATTAGAAACTGTTTCTTGTGACGTAACATGAATTTTATAACCTGATGATTAAATTTAAATAATCCTGGCACGTGATAACTTCTTACATAATCACGTCTAATGGATCGTTTAAAAGAACGGTGTGGATTGTGCTTTGAATATTTAATATATAGGTTACCGATATAAGCAAAAAAATCTGAAATCCTTTGCCGAGCAACAAGAATTAAATTCTTTTGCCTATTCTTATCTACCGTTTTACCAGCACCCCTCTTCTTTTCTTTACTTGTTTTTCTAAGATTTACTTGTTTTTTACTATTCTTGCTCTTTAAAGTTTTCTTATCACTAACAGCCATTTTTATTCCTAAAATCTAGATTTCTCTTCTTCTAATCGCTTTATTCTATCTTCAAGTGGTGGGTGTGTAGAAAGCATCTTTGAGAAAAATCCTGGTTTTAAAGGATTTAAGAAAAACATATGTGAAGTTGCTGACGATTGTTTTTTCATAGGTCTTTCATGGCCTTCTAGTTTTTTGAGCGCTGAAATCATAGCATCTGGATTAGATGTATTTTTAGCTGAAGTAGCGTCTGCTAAATATTCTCGTTGTCTAGAAATCGCCATTTGAATCACCAAAGCTATAACAGGCGCTAAGATGATAGCAATAAAAGAAACAACGTACACGATTTGCTGTATTTCCCGATCGTCATCATCGGAAAAGAATGTTAGCCTTAAACCTAAATCTGAGATTAAAGCAATTGCTGAAGCAAGACCAAAGGCAATAGTCGATACTCTAATATCATAATTCTGGACATGCCCCATCTCATGAGCCATCACAGCCTCTAATTCGCTATCATTCATAAGCTCTATAATCCCAGAAGTTGCACATACAATAGAATGTTTAGGATCACGACCAGCTGCAAAAGCATTTGGAGCTGGGTCTTCTATAATATAAACCTCAGGCATTGGTAAATTTAATTGAATAGATAGGTTTTCTACAATATTATAAAGTCTCTTTTGCTCAGGTACTTTACGATCTACCTTTATAGCACCAGTCATAGCAATTGCCAGTCTCATAGAAAGAAAATACTGGATAAACGCATAAACTACGCCAAAAATAGTAATACAAATTGCATATTCCATTGAATTTGCAAAATAACCAACAGCCAAGCCTAAAAGCCCGACTAACAAAATAAACAAAATCATAACTATTACAGTATTTCTTTTGTTATCACTAATTGCATGATTATACATATCTAAAATTATAACTAATTATGAAATTTTATTAAAAAGTAAAATTTAATCTTTTCTTAATAAATTAAATAACATTCTTTTTCTATCGTTTATCATGAGCTCCATTATCTTGAAGCTGTCCATATTTTCATAATTTATTTCTTTAATAGTTTCATCAAACTTATAAATAGTCGAACCTGGTAGTGACGCTATAATTGGCGAATGTGTAGCAATAATAAATTGAGAACCGTTCTTCGCAAGTTCATGAAGTTTAATAATAAACGACATTTGATTCTGAGGAGATAAAGCAGCCTCAGGCTCGTCTAAAATATAAAGACCGCTTTCATCAAACCTATTCATTATTAATCCCATAAAAGCTTGCCCATGAGATATCTGATGTGGTATTCCACCATATTCTCTTTCTAGGTTATAACCCGAATTTATTTCACTAGCATATGATTCTTCTATATAGCTCGCCACATTATAATAAGTCTCAGCTCGCAAGAAGAAACTATCTTTTGGCATTTTATAGCTTTTTATTAATTTTATATGATCCTTTAAACTAGAGTGAGTATTTTTAGTTTTAAATCTAGCATATCTACTACCACCCTCAGGATTTAATCCATATGCCACCGCAATCGCTTCAAGAAGTGTTGATTTGCCACTGCCGTTTTCTCCAACAAAATAAGTTATTGGCGTTTTGAATTTTAATCTTTTTAGATTCTTAATAGCCGGAATATTTGCATAATATTCATCTTTAGGAATATATTCTAACTCTACTTCTTGAATAAATTTTTCATCAAAACCCATACTTATTCTCAGTATAAAAAATATCTAAAATATTAAAAATAAAAAAACAAGGAAATAGAATAAGAAAAACACCTCGTAAGCAAAGGTGTTTTTCTTATTTAAATAAAACTTATTTTATCTATCTTGTTTATTTCTTTCGCTTTTTCTTTCTTACGAGCGCAGTTATTGCAACCATTGTAAGAACAAGAAATACTATTATTCCACCCAAGATCAGAAGGACATTTTGTCCAGTAGATGCTAAAGCGTAATTAGTAACTGCAAAAGTTATTAATGGATTTAGATTTACACGATGTGAAGTAATCTTATTTTTGGTGTTTGGTTTTTCTAGGCGGTCTTCAACACCTAAAAAGCTATTACGACCAAACTGAGATTGCTCAGAATATCGTGCGTCATAAGTCATGATCGTCTGATTATCATAGCTTACTTGATGTTCTCTTATAATCTTTATGCTGCACAAAATTGCCATCAGCATAATAGTTATCGAGAGAGCGGCAAACAAAAACATTTGCCCAGTCCGTAGCGACAAGGAATTAGATTTTTGTCTAATCATTATTTGCCCTTATTTTTTATGTTTATATTTTTGTTTTTCGTATACGAAAAGTTTCATCTCCTAAAAAAAGGAGAACCTGCTTCATATATGTTTACCTCTTTTTGTTTTTATTCTTCTCCACCACAGAGAATTTTTATATTACATATTAATAATACCATAAGAATTATTGTTGAAAATAGAATTTTTAAAAATTTATTTAAAATATTCAAATAAAAAGATAGGATATTCCTATCTTTTTATTAAAAACTTATTACACCAGATTGAACTAAACCAAATCTCGTTAAAACAAGCTTGATCTAAAAAGTATTATTCTTTATTTTCCTTGGATTCTCCAGAAACTTCTTTTGTTTCTTCTGCTTTAGACTCTTCTCTATTATTAGAAAAGTCTACTGTTGGTGCATCGGCAATCTTTTTTGATTCTTCTTCAGAAACACCAAAGAATTCTCGTTCTTTAAAGTTAAACATTGATGCAATGATATTATTTGGAAAAATCTGTAACTTAGTGTTGTATTCAGTAACACCATTATTATATCCACGTCTAGCTGCCTGAATCTTATTTTCAATGTCTGAAAGCTCTGTTTGTAGATCTGAAAAATTAGTACTTGCTTTTAAGTCTGGATAATTTTCAGCAACTGCAAAAAGCCTACCTAGCGCACCAGTTAGTTCTTCATTGGCATTTGCTAATTCTTTTGGACTAGTAGTACCAGCCATTCTAGCTCTAGCATCTGCAATTTCTGAGAAAACTGATTCCTCATGAGCTGCATAGCCTTTTACAGTAGCAACTAAGTTTGGAATTAAATCTGCCCTAAGCTTTAGCTGAATAGTAATTCCACTCCAAGCACTATCCACTAGATTTCGTAATTTTACTAACGAATTATATGTAGCTATAACCATAAAGACAAACAGTAATAGCACACCACCGATAACTAATAATAAAGCCATCATTTATATATTCTCCTAATTTTATTCTTACTTATGCTTAATGTCTATTATACTAATTTTTATTTATTAGTGTAGCTTATCTAAACAAAAACTTATTTAAGCTATTTTTAAAATTTGTAGCGATTATCCATCTGTTATAAATGTTAAAATTTATAGAGAAGATAATTCATATTTTAAGGATAATTATGAAAGAACAAAACGACATTTTAACAGTCGAACATCTGAAAAAGAATTACGGCAAGTTAAAAGCTGTAAATGATATCTCTTTCTCTGTAAAGAAAGGTGAGATATTTGGCATATTAGGACCAAATGGAGCTGGAAAAACCACCACTCTCGAAATGCTAGAAACCTTAACACCAATAGATCAAGGCAATGCTTTCATAAATGATATCGATATAAAGAAAAATCCTAAAAAAATAAAACAGCTAATTGGTATTCAGCTACAATCTACTAGCTTTTATGACAATCTAAATCTAAAAGAACTTTTAGAAATGTTCGGGACTCTTTATGGAGTTAAACCCGATGTTAATAATCTGCTTCAAAAAGTTGAACTCCTAGACAAGGCTAAAAGCTACATTAATCAGCTATCTGGCGGACAAAAACAACGTTTTGCAATTGCTTCTGCTTTAGTAAATAATCCCGTACTTTTATTTTTAGACGAACCAACTACTGGATTAGATCCTCAAGCCAGACGTAATCTTTGGGATTTAATTAAAAGTATTCAAAAAGAAGGCATCTCTATAGTTTTAACCACTCATTACATGGACGAAGCTGAGATTCTTTGTGACAGACTTGCCATTATGGATAATGGCAAGATAATTACAATTAACACACCAAAAAATCTGATTAAAGAATTATTAGACCGTGGATTCAAAAAACCACAAGAAGTTCAGCAGGCTAATTTAGAAGATGTATTTATTGATTTAACAGGAAAGGCTATTAGGGAATAATTATGAAAAATTATTGGTTAGGTATTTTCGGTCAGGTAAAAGCTTTATTGCTTCGTTTTACTCGAGATAAAGCGTCACTATTCTTTACATTTTTATTTCCCTTAATTTTCTTATTTATTTTTGGATCAATATATAACAATCGTTCGATATCTTTTAATGTTGCGATTATTAATCATTCAAATACTGATTTTGCTAAAGAATTTGTAAAACAAGGAAAAGAAAGTAAAGAATCACCAATAAAAATAAAGGATATTAAAGATCTAGATGAAGCTAAAGAAAAACTTAAGCGTTCTGAAATCGATGGCATTTTAGAACTACCTGAAGATTTTGGCAAAATAAAAAATCATGTGCCAAACGGAACGATAAAAGTTCTACACGCTAAAGGATCAGAACAAACTGGTAATGCTCTTTCTGGAGTTATAACGCAAATCACCAATAAGATAAATAAACAGCTAGGACAACCCGAAGCTCCACTCAAAACCGAAACAGTCGCAATTGGTGATCAGGCTTTAAAAGCTTTTGATTACGTCTTTACTGGATTACTTAGTTTTGCCCTGATGACCATGAGCGTATTTGGACTATCCCAACAAATACCCGCTGAAAAGCAAAGAGGTTCATATCGCCGACTTAGAGCAGCACCATTTACAAAAGGTCAATTAATTTTCTCTTACAGCATTTACTATGCGTTAGTTTCACTACTTAGCTTACTTGTGATACTAATAGCAGGATTCATGATTTTTCATTTTAATATGCATGGAAGCTGGCTATTATTTGCCTTTTTCACTATTCCATCTATTTTCTTAATGATCGGTATAGGTCTTCTAATTGGTGGTTGGTCAAAGAATGAAGACCAAGCATCTTTACTTTGCAATATAATCGCCTTTCCAATGATGTTCTTATCCGGAACTTTTTTTCCTACTTATTTATTCCCGGACTTCCTTAAAAACATTGCTAAATTCATACCGATGACACCAATTGTAGATGGTTTTAGGATGATCATGACAGAAAACGCTACGCTTTTTGACATTAAAGGACAACTTATAGCATTATTTATATTCTTAATAGCTATATATGTGATAGCTATAAAAACATTCCGTTGGTAGTAAAAAATAATAAGTATGATAAATAAATACTTTTAATCTAAAAATGTTAAAGAATGAGAAGACTGTTTAGTCTTCTCATTTTATCTAATAAAACGATTTACATACCACTATTAGTTATATATAATAAATCTCGTAATTATCTTGCGCGGGTGGCGGAATTGGTAGACGCGAGAGACTTAAAATCTCTTGTCCAAAAGACGTGCGGGTTCGATTCCCGCCTCGCGCACCAAATCGGAATTAAAACGGAAACGGTCGCCCGAACGGGCGGCTTTTTCGCTGGCAGCGTGCAGCGTCGACCAGCGATTTTTCTGAGAGACTGAGGGGAGTTAAGAAATTGGTCGTCATTTATGACGACTTCTTTTTGTCGTATCTGTAGGTTTGACCCGAAAATTTCAAGACACAAGGATTTTTTTGCATTGAGATCATCGCCCTTTGCAATTTTACAGATAGAAACGGCAGTTTCTATCCTCTGTTTCATCGGCTCAACCCAAGTTGAAACGCCAAGCGTAGTTTACTCGATTTGCTCTTTGAGCAACTTCTTTTTGCTAAGTATCTCTGCACGTTTGTCTTGGTATAGTTCACGCTCAACATCACCGTCCCAATAGCTATCGAGTAATTGCTGCATTTTCTCGGACAGGCGGGCGATAATCTCCTTGTCGCCCGCAGGTAAGAAAAAATAAAATAAATAGTACACACGCACGAGTTGCACAGTAGTTCAATGATGAAATAATAAGCAAAGGGTTTGTCTCGCAGTATGATGCAGTTACGCAAATTAGTGAATGATTTGACAAACAATATACATACACCGGTAAGTCAGGCGTGCTCTGTATTGATCAGGAAGGGGTGCTCCGCGCTTTTAGAAAGATAAAGGCTAGCTCTATAGAATACTATCACGCAAAGCAGTGCTGGCGTAATGAGCCTGAGTCACTTTTAGATATGTCTTTTTTCGTTCGATAATAGTTTTGATGTACAATAACAAATAACAAAAAACTCCCCGAAGAGAGTTTTTGGTGAAAAGTTCTGAACCTGTGTTACAACACTGCCGAAACCTTCAATACTTTCATTATAGTATACATTAGCGATATATTTCAAGTGGTTCACCACCTTTTGGTATAAAAATAAGTCGCTTAACCGATTTTACAATCTTGAACTGATATTCTGCTCGCCGCGACATCTCCTCAGGGTGCATTTTTGACCGACTGGCATCGAGAATGACATTAACCGATTGCCCATGCGCCTCCTGTAGTTGACGTTGGATATTGTTTTTACCCGTGCCTGTCGGGCTTTTCAATTCCCAGACTTTACCTTTTATCAGAAAGTCGGGCGTTCGCTGGTTGCTGCGTGGCACAAACTCAACGTCTGCCTTGAAATACTCTGCGAGAATACCTGCGACATATATCTCATGGTCTTCTGGTCAAGGCTTCATACCGGGCGGTATGATAATTTTGCCTGTTTGTTGTTTTTTCTTCGCCATCTTTTACTATTTTATCACTTTAGCAGAGCTACACTATATCTGGTGCATGCACGCTAGATATAGCGTGTATTTCATATTTTCAGTTTATTCTTTGCTCCCTTTATTAGCCGTTAAACTTTCAGGATGAGGACGCGAAACGCGTCGGCTTTGTCAACAAAAACCACGTTGCCTCTACTGCTTGCGATAGACCCACCCGCCCAGAAAACTCTTTGCATATTTTTTGTAATTTCTCCTACCGTAATTTTATTAGAAAAAGGTAAAGAGTTTTCTGGGCTGGAGCGCAGCACGGCTTGTCGTGCTAGGCGGCGCGGCTAAATTATTTGGTTTTTGTCTCAAAGCTGATTCGAACTTGGGCGTAAAATCGCATCATAAAGAATTAAATTATCGCCTAAAAGGCGATTTTTTTCTATTTTTAACTCCTTATTTATTTTTCATTTTTTAAACAGATCTTAATAATAGCTTAAATTAAATTTAGATTATTAGTAGCTGAACTATGCCCACCAGGCTGGTATAATTTATTTTGTAATATGAAGATTCAAAAACTAAAGCAAAAATATCGTTACTCTTTTATTCTTTTAAAAGAATTAGTAATTACCGAATTTAAATTAAAATACCAAGGATCTGTACTTGGATATCTATGGTCTCTACTTAGGCCCCTATTTCTTTTCTTAATCTTATACCTAGTGTTCGTTCACTTTTTAAGAGTTGGTGGTGATGTACCCCATTGGCCAGTATCCTTATTATTTGGTATAGTGCTTTGGAATTTCTTTTCGGACATCACAACAGGTGGATTATCTGCAATAGTTTCTCGTGGTGACGTCTTAAGAAAACTAAATTTTCCAAAATACGTCATTGTTTTATCAAGTTCAGTTTCTGCCTTAATTAACCTATGTTTAAACTTAATTGTCTTAGTTGTAATTATGTTTTCTGCTAATGTACATTTTCATCTTTCTTCTCTTTTAACTCCATTCTTCATTCTTGAAATATTTGCTTTTGGTTTTGGTATTGCTCTTATTCTAAGCACTCTATATGTACGTTTTAGAGACATAAACTTCATTTGGGAAGTTTTCTTACAAGCCTTATTTTATGGATCTGCTGTTATTTATCCACTTTCAATGGTTTATGATAAAAGCGCATTAATTGCTAAACTTTTCTTACTAAATCCAGTAGCTCAAGCAATTCAAGATGCTAGATATTTCTTAATTAGTGATAAGAACATGACATTAGTTTCATTAACGCCTAATGTTTTTGTAAGACTAATACCTTATTTAGTAGTCATAGCTGTCCTATCTTACGGTATATGGTTATTTAAGAAAAGATCTCCTTATTTTGCTGAGGAAGTATAAGAAAAGAGCACTACATAAGTAGTGCTCTATGTCCCAACGATTTTTCGATATTGATCAATCGTTGGGGCGGCGAGCCGCCTAATAAAATCTTAGACGGTTCACCTTTCTGAAGGCGATAGCTTCTTGATGAAGCTCCTCCTTCATTTTTTCTACAAAAATTTTTATTTTTTTCGGGTCCGATAAAACGTCTACTTTCATAGACTTCTCTATCTCCCCTTTCCACATCCCCTCCACAAGAGTGAATGTGGCCCCGTCGTAAAACGACGAGGTTATGTTTTTTATTTTTGTTTTTTCAATTTTTTTTGTTTCATTGTTTTGTCCTACGTAGACCTCGTAGGAATTTTGAAACTTTAGCATAGTATTAGCCCTCCTTTAGGTAAAAAATATTATATTTTCGCCTAAAGTAGTTCTACTCGGCGCTAAAAAATAAAATATTTTTACACTAAAGTACCGAGTAGAACAAAAAGCTAACCAAAAATCAATCAATATCGCTATTTTAAAGGTACAAGACAAGTAAGAGTGGACGGGTATTTTTGGAATAAAAAATACCCTGTGTACACAGGGTATTTTTGGAATAAAAAATACCCTGTGTACACAGGGCTAAATCGCTCGTATACACTTGTTAGTTTAATTTGTTTCTTAATTGTCTAAGAGTATGAAGTTATATAAATATAACTTCATATAAGTATAATAGCATAAGCTTGATGTGTTGTCAATAAGGTTGTGGTTTAATTTTTTGTTTAGTTGTTAGCTTAATTATTTCTATTTGTCCTAATGATAATTATCAACAAAGTCACCAATGAAAATAAAAAGTTAAAAACAAGAAAAAAAGGGACTCTTTCGAGCCCCTTAGTTTTTTTTAAGAGACTATATAATCTCTTATTATTGTTTCTATGTCCATTTCTGTACTTTTTATAAATATTCGGTCTCTTGCCGACGTTTCTCTTTTTGTAGTCCAAGACTCTTTATCTAACTCTTGAACTTTTTCTTGAATTTTTTCTGTTAATTCTTTATAGGAACTAAAGACAAGTTGTCCACCTTTCATTTTTATGAGTAATGTATCAAAATCATACCCATATTCAGAAAATAATAGATCCATAACTGGACCATTCTTATCTGTGGGTAGACTTACTATAGTCAGACTCCTTGATTGAGTGCCTTCATATTCTTTTTTGTTTTTTACGGCCACTTTAGCCATACTCAACTCTCTTCTTGTTACTCCTCGGGCGACTTGTTCACCCCTTAAAACGTTGTCTCTCATTGCAATAAGAGATCTTTCCGAGCATTGGCCTCTCAAGCTTGCTAATTCTATGAACTCGTCCATATAAAAGATGTAACCGACCTGATTTTTAACAACAAGACGCTCGAACATCGTAATTCCGCACCCCACAATACCAGCGATTCTCCATAGAGCCGTATTTTCTTCGGCTTGCCAAGGTATTTCGTACTCGCCATCAGAGTTAATTACTTCGACCTTTTTAAGCAATTCTCCACTAACCTCCATAGAGAATTTTACAAAATAAACTTGGTATTTATTTTCGATTTTATTTAAAATTTTACTCTGAGCTTGATCCGACCACTGATCAAATCGATCCCAATCTTTCTTCTCTACCACCAAGAATTCTTGATTATTTCTTTTAAGCAAGCGAATGATTACCTCCGCTTCAAAGTCACCCTTCAAAACTACAAAAAAGTTTTTCATATATGCCCTCCTTAGGCGATTGGTCTTTCGACCATTAGTTAATTTAATCGCCTAGGTTTTTACCTGGCGTTAAAGCACATATATATAAAGAAAGAAATATGTACTGTAATACCAGGTAAAATGAGCATGGATAGATCGTATATTTTAAAGTACAAAAAAATCACTTTTAAAAAATTGTCACACACCTCGCATGACAATAATCCTATAATATAATCATTATAGGATTATGTCAAAAAATGCGTGAATAAGTTTGTGGTTATATTATTCTGTTCTTAAAGCCTCTATTGGATCTAATCTCGAAGCCTTCCTGCTTGGGAACCATCCTGCAATAATAGCAACTAGCATTAAGCCTAAAATTAAGAAAATTATCTTATCCAAACTAAATATTAAAATAGACATACCATTTTCTAACTCTAAAGCTTTTGAAATCCCAGGATTTACTAATATACCTAAGAGCACGGCAAAGCCAGATCCAACAAGACCACCTAAGAAACCAATCCAAGCTGCTTCATATCTAAATAGCTTACCAACATCTTTTCTACTCATACCAAGAGCCTTCATTAAACCAATCTGGCTAGTTCTTTCAAGAACCGATATATATTGGGTGTTTATAATACCAAAAACACTGGCTATTAATGCAAGTCCAGCAAATATAATTATTACGATCTGAATGACATTGATTATCTGGAAAAGAAAACCTTGCATTTCTTTTGCCGTCGAAGTGTTATACTTCTTACCTTTTATATTTTTAATAGATTCAACGATTTTATCTACATTAGCTTCTTCATCTGCATTTATAACAGCCGAAACATACCTTTGATACCCTTCTGTATCCTTCATGACATAATCATTAATCTCATCTGCTCGGTCTTTATTAATCAAAAGCCCACTGTTCGATCCAAAAGACATACCACTTTTCTTAGATACAGCAACAACTTTAAATTCAAAAGTTTTCTCTTTGGTTTTTGTTAGATCTTTAACTTTTGCTTCATCTCCTGAAGCTACGGCTTTCATGAGTTCTTCTTTATTAATTTCTCGATTTTGACTTTCAAAAGTAATTTTTACTTTCTTATTAATTAAATCTTCAGGCTTTATTTTTAAAGAATCAACATAAGTTTCAGGTACTACTATTTCATCTTCTTTAATTTGTTTACCAAGCTCAGGAATTTTTCCTGTTCTAGCTGGATTCAAAACAGACGGATCATACACGGCAACATTTGCTACATATTTTTTATCTATGCCTTCGAATTCAGTATATTTAGGACTTAAAGAAATATAAGCTGAAATATCTTTAACGTGCTCTATTTTCTTTAATGTATTAACTTCATTTTTATCTAAAGTTTCAATCTGTAAACCATATCTATTAGTACTGCCTGGCTTATATTCCCTTAAAGATGTATAAAGATTTGTGTTGTTAGCAACATCACCTACCTTAACACCTCTTGAAACATAAATGGTTTTAGGATCAATATTAGATTTTAAAGCCTGATCGACATAATTTCGCATGCCATCACCTAAAGCAAGACTAAACGTTAAAGTAAATGCTCCAACTGCAATCGCAAGACTAGTTAATATAGTACGACCTTTTGCCTGGCTTAAATTTCTACCAGCTCTTTTAATGATATCTATTCTACGCATTCTCTATTCTCGTTTCTTCGCTCTGGTCAATTATTTTGCCATCTTTAATTTCAATATAGTAATCACACTTATTAGCTAGGTCTTTATCATGGGTCACGATAATCAGTGTAGCTCCATTATTTTTGACATAATCAAAAAGCAATTCCTCAATTAATTCACCAGTATTAGAGTCTAAGTTACCAGTTGGCTCATCAGCAAATAAAATTTTAGGACTATTTACAATCGCTCTCGCAATAGCCAATCTTTGTTTCTGTCCACCAGATAGATCTTTGGCTTTTTGTTTAACTTTTGCTAGAAGATCTACAGAATCTAAAGCCTTAAGTATTAATTCTTTTCGATTTTTTCTTTTTACTTTTGCAATCTCAAGCGGCAAGCTAACATTTTCATAGCAACTCTCATTACCACGTACAAAGAAACTCTGAAAAATAAAGCTCATCTCATGACTACGAAAGTAGTCTAGCTCTTTTCGTTTCATCTTAGATAAATCTTTATCGTCAATCATCACCTTACCGCTAGAAACACTATCTAGGCCTGATACTAAATGCATTAAAGTACTTTTGCCCGATCCAGACTTACCAATAATTGCTACCGATGAGTGTTCTGGAATTTTAAAGCTAACGCCGGATAAAGCCTCAAAGCGATTCGCCTTCTTCCCATACACTTTAGTAATATTTTCAACCTTAATCATGCTTTTTATAATAGCTTATCTAAAATAAATAAAATATAGCCATAAGCTATATTTTTATCTAGTAATCTGGAGGCACCTACCGGAGTCGAACCGGTGTACGCGGTTTTGCAGACCGCTGCGTAACCACTCCGCCAAGGCGCCACGCTGTCACATTTAATTTTATAGAAAATATTTTTAGAATCAAGAAACCGACCCTTTTGGGGTCGGCTCCACAAAGAAAGGCGGGTGAATGTTAAAAACACCCAACCAAATTATATCCCATAACTTTTAAAAATAGCAAATTATCTATGCAAGTTTTATTTGCAACAACCAAAGAGATACTTATTCTATTACTAACAGATGATTTTTGCTAAAATCTAATTATGGTAGAAAAAAGTAATAAATCAAGAATTGAAGAAAGACTCAAAAATGTCTTAATTGCCATGTTTCATGGTAATGATTATAAAAATCTAATTACTCTACCTACGAACCGGCAAATGGCAGACTATGTTTCAAATATCGCATTTAACCTTGCTAAAACTGAAAAAGATTCACCAATTAATTTAGCAACTAAAATAGCCGATAGCTTTAACGAAGATACAAGCTTTGCTTCAGCAAGTGCTGTTATGCCAGGTTTTATTAATTTTAAATTATCAGATAGTTCTCTTTTAGATACATTAAATACTATTTCAACCAAGGCAAATAAATACGGTGAAAATGATCAGCTAAAAAATCAAGTTTGGTCTATTGAACATACTTCACCAAATCCTAATAAAGCAATGCATATTGGACATTTACGTAACAATCTTGTTGGAATGTCTGTAGGAAATATCGTGGAAGCCAATGGCGCTAAGGTAATTCGCGATTGTATAGACAACAACCGTGGTATTGCCATCTCTAAAGCCATGTGGGGATTTTTATACTTCAAAAGAAAAGACAATAAAATCATCGACGATGTTCATTACTGGGTAAATCACAAAGATGAGTGGCAATCACCATATGAAACTAACGAGAAACCAGATCACTTTATTGGCGATTGTTATCAGCTAGCATCTTCCGCCCTAAAAGATAATAAAGAAAAAGACCAATTAGTTCGCCAAATGACTATCGACTGGGAAAACGAAGACCCTGATACAAGAGAACTTTGGGCTTATGTATTAGATCTTGTTCACGATGGTATCAACCAAACACTAGAAAAAGTTGGTAACAAATGGGATAAAGTTTGGCACGAACACGAACACTATAAAGATGGTAGAGATACTATTTTAAACAACATCGAAACTAATGTATTTAAAAAGGCCGAAGATTCCAACGCTATTCTTACCAACCTAAAAGATCGTTATGGTATTAACGATACTATCGCTATTAAATCGGATGGTACGAGTGTTTACTTTACACAAGATGTCGCACTCACCAAACTTAAAAAAGATACATTTAAAGCAGATAAAATGTTCTGGGTAATTGGACCCGAACAATCTCTTGCTATGAAGCAAGTTTTTGCAACCGCTGAGTTATTAGGTCTTGGAAAATTAGAAGATTTTATTCATTTAGCTTATGGACTTGTCGCCTTCCAAACTAAAGAAGGAAAAAAGAAAAAAATGAGCTCACGCGGTGGCGCAACTCTTTTAATCGATGACCTTATAGAAGACATCACTAATAGACTATTAAAATCCGATAGAAAATATTCCAAAGAAGAAGCTGAAAAATTAGCAATCAACGCTATAAAATTTGCACTTCTAAAGCCGGCACGTAGTACAGACATTACTATCGATTTAGACGATGCTATCAGCATCGAAGGAGATAGTGGTATATATATTCTCTATACTATAGCTAGAATTAATACACTATTAGATAAAGGCAAAGAACTTGGTTATACAAACAATTTAAGCGAACTCAAAAACATTTCATTCAATGAAAATGAGAAATCCTTGATTACCCTATTAGATTATTATCCTGAATACGTTAAAAATGCTTTAAATAATTACATGCCAAATGTACTTTGCGAATATTTGATTGAACTAGCGCATGCTTTTAACGCTCTTTATGCAAAAGAACGTTTTGTATCCGAAGATAAAAATGAAACTATTAAAAAACTTGCAGTTGCTAGCGCTATAAAGCAGACCATGACAAACGCTTCTAAGCTTCTTGGTCTCACCCCAGTAGACAGAATCTAATTCAAGTTTTTAAAACAAATCTACAAACATAGTCCATTAATACCCTTATGCTAAAATAAGGGTATGCAAGGTGACTTAAGTCTGAAAAAATCGTTTAAACGTCGCGCACTAGAATTGTTATTTCATATCATAGCTATTCTTTCACTTAGCTATTACACAATTTATACCTTCGTGATATCTGCAGGAGTAGATGAAGCTTTTGCCACCTTTTCAGTACTTATCTATTGGTCTATCTATCTTTTAATCGCTGGTTTTCTTGCCCCTAAAAAGAAAAGGACTATTCTTTTTATCATGTCACCGATTTTTCTTTTTATTGGAATCATTTCAACTTTTAATGTCTCACCTAACTATTATGAAAAATTACACAACATTAAAAATAAAACTATAAAAGAAGAAAAATCCGTATCAGGTAGTGCTAAAAATACACCCGATTCGGCCACGGATAAAGTCACAGGACCATATAAATTTATAGATATTAAATCCATGAATACGTTAGAAATCCAAAATATAAAAACCAATGAGGTAAAAGAAATATCTTTACTAGGATTAGACACTAATTTATCTACATGTGAATCAAGAAAATTAATACTACAAATAAAAAACTTATTAAAAGATAAAAATATTTTACTTGAAGTAGACAATGCCAATAATAGTCTAAATAGTTATTATGTTTGGTCAGAAGATCAGACTATAAACTACAACAATTTCTTAATCAGAAATGGTTACGCTAAGGCTAATAAAGATCTAGATTATGGATTTAAAGATAACTTTTTAGAAGCTGAAAGCACAGCAAAAAGCACCAGACTTGGTATTTGGTCTAGTGCTTATTGTAATAATTAATAACTAAGCTATTAACTATTTACTGAGTTAATAGCATTCTTGATTACTTCGGCGGAGTGAACTAAATTGTGTCGCTCTTCATCTGTTAGATCAAACCCGGTCATAATACTAACACCGTCTTTATTAATTAGGCATGGAATACTTAAACAGACATCATAAATGCCAAATTCACCATATAAGTAAGCAGATAAAGGAAGTACTGTCTTTTGCTCTTGGAGTAATGCCTTAACAATTTTTGAAATAACATAACCTATTGCAAAGTAAGTTGATTTTTTTGTATCAATTACCCTATATGCTCTTTTTCTAACTTCATTTTCAATATCCAAGTAATCTTCTTCCCGATATCCCAACAAATCTCTAAGATATACGCCACCAACCTTTGCTCGTTTAATAGTGCTAAAAGATGAATCACCGTGTTCACCTAAAACAAAAGCTTCAATATCTTTTCCATTAATATTTAATTTCTCTGAAATAATCTGATGCAATCTTGAAGTGTCTAAAGTTGTACCAGTGCCAAAAACCTTCTCTCTAGCTAGCCCAAACTCCTTAACAGCAATATATGCTAAAACATCTACTGGATTAGACACCATAACAACATATGGTTTTTTGCCATCTTTAGTTATTTCTCGCATAATACCACGAATTATTTCAGCATTAATAGATAGCAATTCTAATCTTGTCTGACCAGGTTTCTGATTAGCACCAGCTGTTATTATGACAATATCATCGGTATTTATTTCATTATAAGAACCTGTTCTAACCGTTACACCACCACTCAATCCTAAAGAGTCGCTAATATCAGCAGCTTGACCCCAAGCTAAGTCTTCATTAACATCTATTAAAACAATTTCTTCGGTAGTTTTTTGTAAAGCCATCGCATAAGCAGCAGAAGCACCAACCATACCACCACCACCAACAATAAATACTTTTTGTTTAGTCATTTTAAGTCGCTCCAATTAGTCAACATTCTTAATACTTTATTTTAAGTATAAGCACTATAGCTAAAAGAATCAAAATAAAAAAATAGTCCTAAGACTATTTCAAAAAAACAATTGGTGATCTCACCGGGAATCGAACCCGGATTGCCAGGATGAAAACCTGGTGTCCTAACCGTTAGACGATGAGACCGACTGTCTAAAACAATTTAACATATTTTTTTATTATTGTCTATATTTTAAAATTGACGATATTTATAAAATATTGTATCGTTATAGTGATTCGCAAAATCCATTGCGAAGTAAATTAACATCTAAAAAATCATGTAAAGCTAATTAGATCAAAAATTAGCTTTCTAGATAAAATATCAGTTTTTAAACAAGAAAGGGCATCTAAATAATATGAAAACTTTACTAGAAAGCATTGGTCTAATGTATATAGATCATGTTATTGCGTCAATAATAGTTTTAACAGCGTTCGTCATGATGTTTATAAAAACATGCACATTGATAGAAATGTATAAATTTATTCTTGGAAATATTGTTTTAATATTTTTAACATACATATACGCTATGCTAGGAGAGCCAAACCTCCTACTATTATCCGAAATGATAACCATGATAGTTCTCATCTGTTACATATATCTTGTTCATCCAAGAATATTCGAAGAAAAAGAAGAGGAAGATGAAAAACAAGAAAATAAAAATCTTATATTTTTATACTTCATGGGAGCAATTATATTTATTACTGGCACGGTAATAGGATTGATTCTCGTATCTTAGCTTTACAAAAAATAAAGGAAAGAGTCTATTCTTTCCTTTTTTCATTCTTAATAATTATTTACTACACACATTGCAATATTTCAAAAATATTTTAATATATAAACATGGTCTACCGAAGGTAGACTAGTTCTTTATATAAAGGTCAATTAATTTTACAAAGAAAGGTTAATTATTTATGACCACTTCTAAAACTTTTAAATTAAGCAGCGTCTTACCTTATGTAGGATACATGCTAATTGGTACTAGTGTAGTGCCATTCTTCAAGGAGGATGTTCCGCTAATCGCAATCGCAGTAATACTTGCTACAGCTTTTGCGATCTTAGTTTATAAAAAGATTCTAACCATGAAAGGTCTACTTGCGGTTGCTTTAATTACATTAACAACCCTCGCCGCAAGAGATTGGATCTTAGCTAAAATCTATAACGATCCGACTATCGGGTCGACCCCTGTAGCCGTTGACTTAAACAAACAACTTCATCTTTACACACTTCACAGTAACCCAATAGATCAGAAGGAAGTTGTTAGTAACAATGTAACGACTGAATACTATAAAGTAGAAAATCTCATAATTAAGAAAGTGAATCTAGACGGAGTTTGTCAAGGAAAAACTCTTTATCGAATGGATTATAACATTCAAAGAACCAAAGAAGACAAAACAAAAGAATACGATAAAGAACTAGCAAATATTAAAGGGGCCTTTGCCATAGATCCAAATAGTGAAGATGAAATAAGGCTTATTCCGGACGTTAACCAAAAAGAAAAAGATAACAGCGTAAAAGAATGCTATAACCGAAAAGAAGCTTCAAGCATTTCTTACGCGGATTATCTAAACTTTAAAAAACAACATATCCGCGGTTATATCTTAAAAGATACTGCAAAATCCCAGAAAGAAGAAAAAATTGGCATAGCCATGTAAACACAAGGCCACTAAAAGTGGCCTTATTTCTTTTTTTAAAAAAAGCAAAAACAAACTTAAAACATTTTTGCTATTTTTATTAAATATCCTAGAATATTCATATGGTCTAAGCGGCTTGTACATTTTAATTAATAAAATCAAAGAAAGGCGATTTTATGAAACGAAAGACTAAAGAGAAAATAAGCGTCTATTTGTGTGCGTTAGTCATAGGAATAACTATTTGGATGTTTACAAAAGAAACGGTGCCAACTTATGTGCTTTTCATAGTTTTACCGATTTATGCTCTAATCCTAAAATTTGGCAAAATACTGGACATAATAAACTATGGAATGTTTCTTTTAATATTCTTCTCTTTCTTACCAGTAAGAACAGGAATATTACAAAGTTTAGAACAAGATATGACCATTGGCACCAGTTCGATTGTCTTGGAAGGTAATCAGAAAAATATTTTCTTTACCTATAACAACGGAGCCGAAATAGAGCTAAAACCAGACACAAAAAATGTCTATACTGCAAATGAATTAAAGTTTAAAAACCTTGTAGTCAAAAAAGCAGTATTAGATGGACCCTGCAAAGGAAAAGTTCTTTACCGAATAGATTATGATGTTTCTAAAAATCCAAAAATTAGTGATACGACAAACTATTCCAATAGCTCAGGAAAAGTTAAAAGAATGGTCACTCGTATGTTTACTAAAGATAAAGCTATCTATAACCAAGAACATCTTGATTCTAGCAGTAAAGCAGATGATTCTATTGGCAATTGCTATGAAAGAAGACATGGAACATATCTCTCGTATAATGATCTCAATACCTACGATTACCAACATGTAATTAGTCGTTTTACATTAAAAGAAGGTGAAGAATTCCAAAACGTCCATATTCTAGCTAACAGTTAAAACAAAATCACATACCTAAACAAAAGGCCGCTACTTAGCGGCCTTTTTACTAATCTCCTTATATATTTTCACCTCACTCACCCAATTACCCAGTAATACTGTTTTATTGACTTTTTATCAAGCTTATGCTAGTATATTAATGTCGTAGTGATGCTACTTTTTTTAAGAAAGTGGGGCTACGACACAAGTCGTAGTTGAGTGTAGATCTAAAGAGGACTTATTTTTCAAAAACAAAAAATAAAAAACTTTTGTAGATCCACTCCTTGTTCCTACGACTGCGGAGGATGAATGGGCCTGTGGTAAGGTCGCGTAATCTCCCAAAAACCAATAAAGCCCCTAGTACAAAAGCTAGGGGCTCTTCTCTTTTAAAAGAATTAATAAATTTTACCTTAAGCTTTTACAGGATATAATAATGAATAATAGGATTAAATTTAAAAGAAGGAAAATATGGATTTAAATAATGTAGATAGCTCAGAACAAAAAAAAACAAATAAAAAAGCTGAGCAAAAAGAAAAAGAACAAGAAGTTAAAACTACAAAATCCATAGATAAAGCAAACAGCTTAGTTCAAAGAGATTCCAAGAAAAAAGATAAAACTAAATTAGCTATCATTCTTGGTACAATTTTTGCCCTACTACTAATCATCGGTGGAGGATTAGCTCTTTACTATTCCTTAATTTACCAGAATCCAAATAAAATTATTAATGATGCACTTATCGGATCATTCAAAAATAATAATCACATTAAAGCTAAAATAGCTTCTGATATTACCTTAAGCCAAAATCCTAGATTAATACTTAAAAATCTTGAAATAGAAGCTTACACAGATAAAGACCATAAAACCGAAAATAAAATTAACGCTTCCCTAGCCCTTAATAAACAAGATTTTAACGTTAAAGCAAACATTCAAACCGAAAAAGATAAAGCTTACTTCAAACTTGATAACCTAGATTCTTTGGTAGAGATACTTTTAAAGAATATGAAACTTCCCGATTCCGCAATTAACTCCGCCAAGAAGGAGCTACAATCCTTAAGTAAAAAATGGATCGTTATCGATCAGAAGACCAAAGGAAAAAATAGTTGTCAAACTGAATTCATAACGGACGTTCTATCTTCAGATAAAAAAGAATTCGAAAAAGCTTTTGAAAAGAATAAATTTATTCAAGCAAAAGATAAAAAAGATGGTAAGAATGGATTAATCGGTGTTAATTTTGAATTTAATAAAAATAGCTACAAAAACTTTGTAGATGCTATCAGTCAAACAAATCAAGTAAATAAATTAAAAAGTTGTTTAAAGGAGACTACTACTAAAGATCCAGAGAAAGTTTTTTCCGACCTCAAAAAAGATATAGATAATCTCGAAAATTTATCTGGTACTATTTGGGCAACAAAATTCGGACATAAGCTAGAAGCTATTGATTTTAGTCTAAACGTTAAAGATAAAGCCAATAAAAAATCAACTTTAAATGGTAATTTTGAATTTAATACAGAGACTAAACCCATAGACATTCCTAAAGATACTATTAACACTCAAGAATTTCTAAAAGAATTACAAAACGCAGTCTTTAAAGGACTATATGCCAAAAACGGATAAGAATCCTAAAATAGGTTAGTCAAAAATCGACACATCTAGTAGATTGTAATATTAACTTCACTAGATGTGTCCTATCTGCCTATAATTCTCTTTTATCTATCTTTTATATCAGTTATTTATATTGAAATAAAATACTCTTTTTTGTATACTTACAGAGTAAATGCGGGTATAGCTCAGTTGTTAGAGCGCTTCCTTGCCAAGGAAGAGGCCACGAGTTAGAGTCTCGTTACCCGCACCATATAAAATATTTAGTTGCTAAAAGCAACTTTTATTTTTGTTTAATTCTTCTTATCCTTACTTGTTATAATATAATCATGAAGAAGCAAGGTACATCACTTAAAAAAATAGATTTCAAAAAATCTCTACATAAAAGTGTAAGTAAACTAAAACAAACCGCAAAAAATATATCTACTTTAATAAAAAAGAATCCTTTATTATCCTTAGACGTTGCCTTACTTAGCATTACCTTTGTTGCTCTATTATTTTATTTGAGCTATTTAGCACAAAAAATAAATAATGGATTGCTTCTTGATTTTCATTTTGGTTTTTCAGCAACTACAGCTAATACTTTTATTAGCAATCTAAGTCCTATAGGTGTTGAAAATTATCATAAATTCCATAAATTTGAGACTTACTTCATACTTATCGCAATGGCTTTATTTAGTTTTTTAATCTATGTTTTAGCAAAAAAGCAATCCAAAGAAGCTAAGAACCTTATCTTCATACCGTTAACTGCTGGCCTGTTTGATTTAATTGAAAACTTTGCTATTGAAAACATGTTGATCAATGGACTAAACGAAAACATGTTAAAACTTGCTTCTTTCTCAACACAAGTAAAACTTCCACTACTTGTAATCACTATAGCAATTATCTTAATGGCTTTAATTTCTCATATTATTAGTAATCAGGAAGTAAAAAACAAATCAAAAAATTCTACAAAAACTAAAGATAAGAACAAGGATAAATAGAAAAAAGAAAATAGAGCCTCATAAAGAGGCTCTTTATTTTTAATTTTTTTTATTCTTGCTTTTTATTTTCTTTTTCTTTGTAAGTAAAGGCTTCTTTCATAAACTGAGCCAATACAAACAAAAAGATACTCAATAGGACACCCATAATGGCGTTCGTTGTAGCGAATGCCTTTATATGGTTAAAATACCCCATAACCACCATTCCTTTTAATGATGATAACGCAGCTGCTAAACTATCACCGTCCAACGATTGTAGGGTTCCAACATCGCTGCTAATTTGCATTGATGCTCCAACCGAATAAAGAGCAATAAGGACCGCTGCTATTTTCATAAAGAGTACAATCTTTCCAAAGTCCTTACTAAAGGCTCTTACAGATTGCGCCCTCTTTTCCTTGGAAAAATATCCAAAGAAAGTCGAGAAGCTAAACTTCTCCGAACTTACACTGTTTGTGTTGTTAAAGTTAGTATTTGCTTGGTTTTGCTTCTGGTCTTCCATAAAAGTCCTTTCATAGAAAATAGAAGCCCTAACGGCTTATATTTTCTTTAGCTTTAATATAAGCCGTCCCAACCCTTGAGACGACCTTTAGACCAAATTTTATTTTAAAAAATTGACCCGAAGGTCATCTCAATATCTTTCCTATCTAATACTAACAATCACATAGTAATATAATTTTATAAGATTAGCAAACATAAGAAATTTAAAAATAAAATAAAAGAATAACCTTATTCAGGTTATCCAAAAGATCTAGGTTTGGTGGCTCCTCCCAGACTTGAACTGGGGACACAAGGCTCTTCAGGCCTCTGC
>ERZ773065.379-NODE-379-length-26747-cov-4.904391_pt1 | contig 26747 bp, 28 predicted proteins | sample MGYA00580623_ERZ773065 | MGnify/ENA primary metagenome ERZ773065 (study PRJEB29015, sample SAMEA2738017) | human oral metagenome | biome: human oral; feature: human-associated habitat; material: dental | place: China | collected 2047 ... | reverse complement strand
TAATAGATTTTATTGATTTAAATTATCACCAACGTTATTTGACATAGAGCCTTTATTTTTTATAAAATTTAGAAAAATATGTTTAAAGATCCAAAAGTACGGTATAATAAGAGTAGGTATTAATAATATTCAGTATCATTAATGCCAGGAGATTGGTAGGGAAGAAGTAATAACCCTATCGAGATATCAATAAAGATGTTATAAAATAAGGAGGATTAAGATATGAACCAAGAAAGATTAGACGTATTACAGGAAAAGGTAAACTTCCCATTAATAGGAACTAGGGCGCCAGAATTTGAGGCTGTGACAACAAAGGGACCTATGCATTTCCCTAATGATTTTGAAGGTAAGTGGGTAATACTATTCTCACATCCAGCAGACTTTACACCAGTTTGTACTACAGAATTCATGACATTTGCTAGTATGCATGATGAGTTCCTAGCACACAACACTGAATTAGTTGGATTGTCTATAGATTCATTGCATTCACACCTTGGCTGGTTGGAAGCTATAGAAAACTATACATGGGATGGAATAGAAAAGCCAAAGGTAAAATTCCCTCTAATAGCTGATATTAGGATGGAAGTTGCTAAGGCATATGGTATGTTACAGGGTGAATCTGACACTCATGCAGTTAGGGCGGTATTCTTCATTGATCCACAGGGTATCATCAAGACTATCCTATACTACCCGGCATCACTAGGTAGAAACTTTGCTGAAATAAAGCGTGTCCTAATAGGCCTACAGAAGGCTGAAAAGGACGGAGTTGCCCTACCAGCTAACTGGGAACCAGGCAAGGACGTAATCGTTCCTCCTCCAACAACTCGTGAAGAAGTTGAGCAGAGAGTGGAATTGGCTAAGGACACTAGCAAGTATAATATGCTAGACTGGTTCTTAACTTTCAAAAAGGATGATGGAAAATAAGGTTTAGGTTTATAAGGGCCTACTAAAAGTCCAAAACGAATCACATATAAAATAAAACATGAACAAAATTAGGGCTATCTACCACTACGAAATAGAAGGGTTATAGCCCTTTTTAATATATTTATAATCAAACAAAAGGCAAATTAATAGAATATAAGATTAAAAATATGATATACTATATATTAAACATGTAAAAAATGTAATTGAATTTATACATCAAAAGTGCTAGTAAGTAGGAGTTTATATGGTTAAGTTTGAAGATTTTAAAAAGGAAAATTATGATGACCTTTTGGGCATGATGATGCATTTTTATAGGTCAGATGCAGTGGCTGATCCAGTAGATGAGTCGATTATAGAGAGGCTTTTGAATGACATCCTATCAAGGGAACATTCTATAAGGGGATATGAAGCAAGGTATGATGGAAATTTGGTTGGGTTTGGTATAGTAACCAGTTACTATGCTTCAGAGGTGGCAGGAATCACCATACAGCTAGAGGACCTTTATATAAGTGAGGAATATAGGTCTATGGGTATTGCCCAAGAATATTTTGCCAAGGTCAAGGAAAACTTTCCTGAAGCAGTAAGGTATAGGCTAGAGGTTTGTGGGACTAATAAGAGGGCTATAGACCTTTATAAGAGGTTGGGTTTTGATGTGTTAGAGTACGTACAGATGGTGGATGACCAAGTATAGGTTGACTACTAAAACATGTTTTGTATTTAAGTTGGTATATGGAGGCGATTTTTATGTTGGATTACACTTATCTGTTGAGTATAGCGATAATACTATTTTCAACAAAAGTATTTGGTTTTTTGACGGAAAAAATCAAATTACCTCAAGTGGTTGGGGCCTTGTTGGCAGGTGTAATTATTGGTCCGTCAATGTTAGGAATAGTAAAGGATACGGCCTTTTTGGACCAGGTATCCCAGATAGGAGTTATTATATTGATGTTTATGGCAGGTCTGGATACAGACTTGGCAGAAATTAAGAGAAATAGCGTGTCCTATCTTACTATAGCAGTCTTTGGAGTGGCAATTCCCCTAGTAGGAGGAGCCCTGTCCTATATTTTCTTCTTAAAATTTAAGATGGGGATGGAGGCAGATCTTCTAAAGGCAGTATTTGTAGGGGTTGTTTTGACTGCTACTTCTGTAAGTATAACAATAGAAGCCTTGAAAGAGTTAGGCTACGCCAATAGCAGGATAGGTAATGCCATCTTGGGAGCAGCTATAGTAGATGACATAATAGGAATTATAATTTTGACATTTGTAACTAGCTTTAAGGATGCAAATGTCAGTTTGTCTAATGTATTGATAAAGATAGTCCTATACTTTATAGCCATCTTTATCTTGTCAGTAGTAACAACTTTTCTGGCCAGGTTTTTGGATTTCAAGACGGACCAGAGAAGGGTATCTATACATGTATTTGCCCTGGTAATGTTGGTTGCATACATATCAGAAAAGTATGTTGGTATAGCAGATATTACAGGTGCCTATTTGGTAGGTATGATTTTTAGTAGATTTAGTGTTAGAAATGAGATCGTAAGAAAGATGAACGTTCTCTCCTATCTATTCTTTGCCCCCCTATTCTTTGCCAGTATTGGGCTAAAGACACATTTGGGAAAGTTTAATAGCAATGTTTTATGGTTTTCTATTATTCTTGTGATTGTGGCTATCATTACCAAGATATTCGGTGCTGGTTTTGGTGCCTTAATCTGTAAGTATGACAAGTATGAGGCTTTAAATATTGGTATTGGTATGGTATCAAGAGGAGAGGTAGCCTTAATAGTTGCAGAAAAAGGGCATCAGTTGGGCCTTATCCAGGAATCCATGTTCTCTCCTGTGATCCTAATGGTGGTGGTAACTACTATATTTGCCCCGGTACTATTGAAGCATACTTTGAAGTACCTAGGCAAGGGTAAGGTAGAGACAGGTGACTTGCCTGTATAAGAATTCTTCTGTTGGATAGACAAGCTTGTAGAGAAAAAAATAATTTTTATAGAGGGACAGGGTCCCTCTTTTTTATGAAATAAAGGAAGATAGGTTTAGGGCATAAAAAAATCATAGGTAATTTACCTATGATTTTAAGCGTCCTCGAGAGGATTCGAACCTCCGACCCCTCGCTTAGGAGGCGAGTGCTCTATCCAGCTGAGCTACGGGGACATATTATCAACTGTTACTATAACATATTAACATAAAATTGTATAAATTACCACCGTAAATTTAAAATATGGGTATCAAATTTTGATATAAAGTTTGATGAAGACGTATTTAACTGAATATAATAAGCCATAGTTTGAGATATTTTTAGCAAAGGTATAGGAAATTGACCTTGTACTTAAATTCTTTACTAGATTGAAAAGCCTATATTTGACAATAAATAATCAGGTTAGAAAATAAGAATACAGAGCCAGAAGCTCTGTATTCTTACGAAAAATATCAGGTTTAAATAATACTCTTATGTTCTAAATAAGTTGGTTTGAGTGTACAAGTATGTTTGTTATTTATCTGTCCTTGTACTTATATTATAGCACTTATAAATAAAAGGTCAATAGCTTTTAATGTTTTTTTTATAATATAATTTTTACTGTATTCTTCATATTTTACTTAATTAACCAGAATAAGATGTTTGTTTTCAAAAATGTGATTTTATTAACTTTTATATTACGGAATTTTTTGAAAATAAACAAATATTCTTAAAATTTCTTTTTTTATTGATTGGTAAAGATGGATGTGTATAAAGTTGACGACTAAACTTGAATATAAAAAGCAGGTAGCCTAGTCTACCTGCTTCATCATACGTTTAAGTATATCCAATTCTAACTTTTTCATCTTTATATCTATGTTGGCTATTACCACTACTAGATAAATCCTATCTTCCATCTCGTCCCACTTGTAGGCAGAAGAAGTCTGGATAGTGTATTTTGGGAAAAAGGCCAGGAAGTCTTTTGTAAGAGACTGGGCCTTGGAAAATATATCCTCCACTAGCCTGCTCTTATCCCAGTCAAATTTTACACCAGGTTCAAGGTCTTGTGTAGGTATAGATAGCTTAAAGGCCATAACATCTTCCCTCTTGGTAGCCTTGGTAAGGTCTGTTTCCACCCTGAACAAGGTTTTTTCCTGGATTTCATTTTTTATATCATCGCTGCTGATTAGATCTTCCCTAAAAAGTACGTACATAGTCTGCTCCTATAAAATAAAAATGTTAAAAATTAATAAAAAGCACGCCTAGTAGGATTCGAACCCACAACTCACAGATCCGAAGTCTGCAGCTCTATCCAGTTGAGCTATAGGCGCACATTAGACAAGAATATTATATCATAGGACCCCGGTCTAGACAACTTGACTTTTGATTAGTAGTATGCTATAAAGAACTTAATAAAAATTTAATTTTTAATGAGGGTATGACTCTTCTATCAGGTCATAGGAATTAAATATAATGATTAATTTTGAAGAGGTGTCTAGGGCACCTCTTTTTTAAGGAGAATCAAATGAGAGAAAAAGTATTAGGAAGATTTTTGAAGTATATATCAATAGACACCCAGTCAGATCCGGAGTCTAAAACCAGCCCATCTACAAGCAAGCAATTTGACCTTGCTAGAATATTGGTTGCAGAGTTGGAAGAAATGGGGCTAGAGGATATTAGTCTAGATGAAAGGTGTTATGTCATGGCCAAGTTGCCGGCTAATGAGGAAGGCCTTGTAGCAATAGGTTTTATAGCCCATATGGATACCAGCCCAGACCTGTCAGGTAGGGATGTCAAGCCTAGGCTTATAGAAAACTATGATGGTGGGGATATAATCTTGAATGAAGAAAAGGGAATAGTTACGAGCCTAAAAGATTATCCGGAGATAGGGGACTTCAAGGGACAGACTATAATAGTAACAGATGGAAATACCCTCCTAGGGGCAGATGATAAGGCTGGAATAGCTGAGATTATGACGGGCCTGGAATACCTGGTTGAAAATCCCCATATAAGGCATGGGGATATAATGGTGGCCTTTACCCCAGATGAGGAGATAGGCTGTGGGGCCGATTACTTTGATGTAGAAAAGTTTGGTGCCAAGTATGCCTACACCTTTGACGGGGGCCAGCTTGGAGAGCTAGAGTATGAAAATTTTAATGCTGCGTCTGCCGTGGTAAAAATACAGGGAAGGAATGTCCATCCAGGTTCAGCCAAGGGTAAGATGGTCAACTCCATCTATATAGCAGGCCAAGTTATGGAGGCCTTTCCAGAAAACAAAAGACCGGAGACTACAGAGGGTTATGAGGGCTTCTTCCATCTGAATGATATCAAGGGGTCTACAGAGGAGACAGTCCTTAACTATATAATAAGGGACCACGATAGGGATAAGTTCGAAGAAATGAAGGACTTTTTTGAAACAAGAATTTCTAACCTGTCTAAAGAGCATGGTGGTAGGATTAGCCTTACAATCGAAGACTCCTACTACAATATGAGAGAGGTAATTGAAGACCACATGGAAGTGGTAGATATAGCGGTCAAGGCAATGGAAAACCTGGATATAGAGCCAAGAATAATCCCTATAAGGGGAGGGACTGATGGTTCTAGACTATCCTTTATGGGCCTACCTTGTCCAAACCTCTTTGCCGGGGGAATCAATTTCCACGGCAGGAATGAAATGATAAGTGTGGAGGCCCTGGAGGCTGGCGCCAATTTATTGGTAGAGATTGCCAAGGAGTGGGCCGCTAAATAGCTTGTAATAATGTTTGACACGGACTTAAAAAGTGGGTATAATAGGGGCTAGAGTTTTCTTGTCACCTGCTTAAAAAACAAGATATAGAGTTTTCTTGTCACCTACTTAAAAAACAAGGATGTGGTTAAATGAATCGTTATAGTGTAATTGACGATAAAAATCCAAGAGAGATAGTTTTACTGCGTTCTCATCCGTGTAGATGGGGGCGCTGTTTTTTTTGCGATTATATCGCCGATAACTCAATTGATGAAGAAGAAATGATTAGTGTGAATAAGAAGGTCCTAGAAGATGTCAAGGGCTCGTATGGCAGACTGGAGGTAATTAATTCAGCCTCAGTCTTTGAACTGCCTAAAGAGACCCTAAAAGACATCAAAGAGGTATGTAAGGCCAGGGGTATCAGGGAGATATTCTTTGAAGCCTACTACAACTACAGGACTAGGTTAGATGAAATTAGGGACTTTTTTGATGGGATAGAGGTATCCTTCAAGTGTGGAATTGAAAGTTTTGATGATGATTTCAGAAATGGCTACTTGAACAAGAATATATACTTCAAGGATGCTAAAGAGGTGGCTTCATATTTTGACAATATCTGTCTCCTAGTGGGTATAGAGGGACAGACGAGAGAGATGATAGACAGGGACATGAAACTTCTACAGGAGAATTTTAAGAGAAGCTGTATCAATATATATGTGGAGAATACTACCCCGGTAAAGAGGGACCAGTCTATAGTTGACTACTTTAGGGACCAGTATTCCTATATGAAAGATATGGAAAATATTGAAATTCTCTGGAACAATACAGATTTTGGTGTAGGAGGAGAATAGAAATATGAATGCAAAAACTTTAGTAAAGAGGAAGGTACTGGTAAGGCAGGCCATGATAGCTGCTATTTATGCGGTGCTTACATGGATGATTCCATCCCTATCTTATGGACCAATCCAGTTTAGGATATCAGAGGTAATGACCCTATTGGCATTTTTCAATCCTGAATATATAGTGGGATTGACAGTGGGATGTGCAATTTCAAATCTACTGTCATCACTGGGTATGATAGATGTGGTAGTTGGGACCCTGGCCTCTTTCTTGGCCTTGACTGCTATGTCCAAGATAAAAAATATATGGATAGCATCCTTGATGCCAGCAGTCTTTAGTATCTTGATAGGCTTGGAGATAGTCTTTGTTTCTCCGGAGCCAGTATCATTTATATTGGTGACTGCCCAGATAATGTTGTCTGAATTCATAATAGTAACAGTCTTGGGTGTACCCCTATTTAAGAACCTGATGAAGAACTCTACTTTTAAGAATTTAATTTATTAGTTCTTCGAATCTCAAAGTTTATTCACTTTATAGCCACCTAGGAAAAATCAATCTGGGTGGCTATAAAAATAAGTGGGTGAAAAAACATTGAAATCATTGACAAAAGAAAGATAGTATGGTATTTTATTTTAGACGGCCGAATAGAGTCGTCAATTTGAGGTGTAAAAAATACAATTTTTGGAAGGTAATAGTTACTTGATTTTTTCAGGAAGCTATATCATCATATATAAAATCAAATTTGGAGGTGTAACAGATGAGAGTTAAAGTAACTTTAGCGTGTACAGAATGTAGTCAGAGAAACTACAACACAACTAAGAATAAGAAGAACAATCCTGACAGAATTGAACTACAGAAGTATTGTAAGTTCTGTAAGAAGCACACTACTCATAAGGAAACTAAGTAATATAGCTAAGTAAAGGATGTGAGTTAATGGCAAAGGAAAATGTACAAGTATCAGAAAAAAAAGTAGGGTTTATAAAGGGTACAGGTCAGGAACTTAGGAAAGTAACTTGGCCCACAGTTGGAGAACTTGCAGGTAAGACTGGTGTAGTACTTGGAGTTGTTATTGTGTCTACCCTATTTGTATGGCTAGTAGATTTAGGATTATCAAAGGCACTTAGTCTATTGATTAAGTAGTCGGTTGATCTTAAGCGTTGAAAGGAATATTTTGATGTCAGAAGAAAGAGATATGCAATGGTATGTTGTTCATACTTATTCCGGTCATGAAAACAAAGTAAAAACTACAATTGAAAACACTGTAAAGAACAGGGGAATGGAAAATATTATCGAACAGGTAATAGTTCCTACAGAAGATGTAGTAACAACTACAAAGACTGGCAAGGAAAAAATGGTTCAGAGAAAGGTATTTCCAAGTTACGTTATTGTAAAGATGGAGATGACTGATGAATCTTGGTATGTTGTCAGAAACACTAAGGGGGTAACTGGGTTTGTAGGACCTGGATCAAAACCAGTTCCACTAACAGTTGATGAGGTAAGGGCTATGGGAATAGAACTTCCGGCATCAAAGATTGTCAGCGGTGAAATAGATTTAAACCCTGGCGATACAGTAAGAGTAATTAGTGGTGCTTTTGTCGACAATGTCGGAGAAGTAGAAGATGTAAACATTGAGAAAAAAGAAGTAAAAGTCTATGTAAATGCATTTGGTAGGAAGGCCTTAGTAACACTAGGGCTTGAAAATATAGAAAAAATATAAGGAGGTGCAACACAATGGCTAAGAAAATAATAGGTCAGATTAAGCTACAGATACCTGCAGGAAAGGCCACTCCAGCTCCACCAGTTGGTCCAGCACTAGGACAGCACGGTGTGAATATAATGGCTTTCACAAAGGAATTTAATGCTAAGACAGCAGATCAGGCAGGCATGATTATACCAGTTGTAATCAGTGTATACCAGGATAGGTCTTTTAGTTTCATAACTAAGACTCCACCAGCTGCTGTACTAATCAAGAAGGCTATCAACCTACAGTCAGGTTCTGGGGAACCAAACAAGAAGAAGGTTGGTAAGATAACATCAGCTCAGGTTAGGGAAATAGCTGAGTTAAAGATGAAGGACTTAAATGCTGCTACAGTTGAATCAGCTATGAAGATGATCGCTGGTACTGCTAGAAGTATGGGTGTAGAAGTAGTTGACTAATAAATAGTTGACAACACTGTAAAGACGGTGTCTTTATTAGTGGGAGGTTAAAAACCGTATTACCACAAGGAGGATTATTAAAATGGCAAGAAAAGGTAAGAGATACGCTGAGGCGTTTGCAAAAGTAGACAGAAGTGTTTACTATGATGCTTCACAGGCTCTAGGACTAGTAGTTGAAACTGCAAGTGCTAAGTTTGATGAAACAGTAGAAGCCCACATCAAGTTGGGTGTTGACTCTAGACATGCTGACCAGCAGGTTAGAGGTGCTATCGTGTTACCACACGGTACAGGTAAGACAAAGAGAGTATTGGTTTTCGCTAAGGGTGAAAAGGCTAAGGAAGCAGAAGCTGCAGGAGCTGATTTTGTAGGTGCTGAAGAACTAGTTCAGAAGATCCAGGGAGAAAACTGGTTTGACTTTGATATAGTTGTTGCTACTCCAGATATGATGGGTGTAGTAGGTAGACTAGGTAGAGTACTTGGTCCTAAGGGATTAATGCCAAATCCTAAGTCTGGTACAGTTACATTTGATGTAGCTAAGGCTATTGATGAAATCAAGGCTGGTAAGGTTGAATATAGACTAGATAAGACTAACATCATCCACGTTCCAGTTGGTAAGGCATCTTTCGGCCAGGAAAAATTATTCGATAACTTCAAGGTTCTAATAGAGGCTATAATCAAGGCTAAGCCATCTGCTGCTAAGGGTCAGTACCTTAGAAGCGTAACAGTTGCTTCTTCAATGGGACCTGGTGTAAAAGTAAACCCAGTTAGAGTTACTGAATAATAAAAATACTGTTGACACAGGTTGACATATATGATATATTGTCAATGTTAAAGAAGAATAGATTTGCCGTAGACAGTGGGTGCCTAAGCTTAATTTCCCACCGAGGTTGCGATATACGTGATACTTGCACCCTTGTTGTCTGCTGATAACAAGGGCTTTAATATTTATACGGTGAGTGCTAAACTTTATTTTTGTGAAGGAGGTGCACTAAGAATATGAGTAAGGCTATAGAATTAAAATCAGCTGTAGTTGCTGAAATAGCAGAAAAGTTTGAAAAGGCTGCTTCTGTTATCGTTGTAGATTACAAGGGATTAACAGTTGAACAGGTTACAGATTTGAGAAGTCAGATGAGAGAAGCTGGTGTTGATTACAAGGTATACAAGAATACTTTGGTAAGAAGAGCTGCTAGCCAGATCGAAGGAGATGTATATGCTAACTTCAACGATGAGCTACTAGTAGGTCCAAACGCAATAGCATTCGGTTATGAAGATGCAGTTGCTCCAGCTAGAGTACTTAAGGCTTTCATGGATAAGAATCCTGACAAGATCACTCTAAAGATGGGTGTAGTCGAAGGTGAATTCTACGATGAAGCAAAGATCGTTTCTCTTGCGTCTATACCATCAAGAGAAGAACTTATCGCAAAACTTCTTGGCAGCTTGAAGGCTCCAATGTCAAACTTTGTTTACCTATTGGATGCTCTTGCAAAGAAGCAGGACGAAGAAGTTACAGAAGCTTAATAAATCTACCTATAAGGCGGGTTGAGGCTGCCGGTTTGGTAGTATAAATCAGCGAGAAATCGCATAAGACAAATTTTAATTTAGAAAAACAAATAATACACGGAGGTGCAATATAATGACAATAGAACAGATTTTAGAAGCTATAGAAAACATGAAAGTGTTAGAATTAAATGAATTAGTTAAGGCTGCAGAAGAAAAATTCGGTGTATCTGCTTCAGCTCCAGTTATGGTTGCTGGTGCTGCAGGTGGTGCGGCTGCAGGTGGAGAAGAAAAGAGCGAATTCGATGTTATCCTAGCATCAGCTGGTTCTTCAAAGGTTGGAGTAATCAAGGAAGTTAGAGCTATAACAGGTCTTGGTCTTAAGGAAGCTAAGGAAGTTGTTGACAACGCTCCAAAGGCTGTTAAGGAAGGCGTATCTAAGGAAGAAGCTGAGCAGATCAAGGAAAAATTGGAAGCTGCTGGTGCAACAGTAGAAGTTAAATAATTAAAGATTTAATTTGCTTATTAAAAGGGTTGTCTGTATCGTTAGGATCGGGCGGCTCTTTTTTAATATAAGCCTAAGGCACTAACCTAGTATTTTCTAGTCAAAACCCGGAAGAAGGGGGTTTTTGGACTTATAGTGAGGTAAATTATGAAAGAATATAGATTTATATTGGGTGGTTATACCAGGAGGTCTAACAAGGGTATACATATCCTTAATATAGGTATTGACGGATTAGGCCATGAAAAGGCAGATAATAAAGGATGTATGAATTCAAGCTTAGCTGGTAAGGAAAAGCTTGCTTGTGATAAGCTTCTTGGACCTAGGGCTAAGGACCAGAGTAGGCTCCTCTTGGAGATAGAAGACCCTTCCTATATGGCTCTTGAGGCCAATAAACTTTTTGTCCTTAGCTCTAGGGATGAAGGTGGAGTCCTAGCCTACGATTTTGATAAGGAGAGGGGACAACTTGATTTTATAAGTGAGGTGGGCAAGTTGGGCAAGGCTCCCTGCCACCTGTATTTTGACCAGAAAAAATCTCTTTTATATGCCAGCAACTACCACCTGGGAAGGTTGGATATCCTATCCTTGGACAAGGTTGGATTGAGCCTGGCCAAGTCCATAGGGCTTGAGGGATCTGGTCCTGTTAGTCCCAACCAGGATGGGCCTAGGTGCCATATGGCTATCAAGGACCCCAATGATAAATATACCTTAGTTGTAAATTTAGGGGGAGATAGGATTGATACCTATTGTATTGATGATAATAGGGCAGTTCTGGTTGCAAGCTACCAGACAAGGCCTGGTATGGGGCCTAGGCATATGGTCTTTGGTCCGGACTCGAAGTATGCATACCTGATGGGGGAATTAGACTCCACAGTTGAGGTTCTAGCCTATGATGATGTCAAGGGTATATTAAGACATGTAAATAGGGTTTCAAGCCTTCCTGTGGGCTCTGAGAGCTTCACAGGCAATAGTGGGGCAGCTATCAAGGTAAGCAAGATAAAAAATAAGGCGGGTAAGCATAACCTATATGTATCCAATAGGGGGCATGATAGCCTTAGTGTATACGAATTAGGTGACGAGGGTGGCATAAGATTTTTACAAAATATAGGGAGTGGTGGAAAAAATCCTAGAGACTTTGCCCTTAGCCCGGATGAAAAATTTATCCTAGTAGGTCACCAGGATTCAAATGATATAGTCCTATTTGAAAGATTGGGAGATGGGAGCCTAGTAAAGAGCAAGAGACTTGACTCTAGACTAGATGAAATTGTGTGTATCATCCCTCTTGATTAGTTTATTGATTGCCTGAATTTAGGTATTTTTGGAAAAAAGGATCTAAATGGGGGATAAATCTGTGTATATGTGGATAAATTAGTCAATTTTTCCACAAATTCTACTTTTTTTATCATTCAGTTATGGTATAATTAAGTATTAGAATATAAGTGTGTTTTGCAATATGCGGTTCAGGAACTTTTAAGGCAATTAATAAGGAATTTATAAAATAGAAATGGGAAGATGTATATGAGAAAAAGTAAGCTTTTAGCACTTAGTGCTGCGATGATTGTGACTAGTGCCACGGCATATGGGGCATATGCTACAGATTCTGCTAGGTCAGGCAAGGCCAGTATAGAGTGGACATTGTCATTTATAAAGAAGCAAGAAAATCAGCGTATTGACGATGTGGAAGAAGAAATCAATAAGGTAAATAAGGATACTTCTATTACTAAGTTTAATATGACCAAGGCCAAATCAAGGTTTGATGATGTGGTCTTTCTTGGTGACTCAATAACAGAATATTTGAAACAGGCTAATATACTAGGCCCTACTAGCGTTCTAGCTAGTAAGGGTGAACATGTAAACCAGGCCAGTAAGCACTTAAATGAGATTAAAAACTTAAAACCAAAGCAGATAGTAATCCTTTATGGGGCAAATGACCTAAATACCCAGACACCTGAGGCCTTCAAGGAGAATTATATTAGTTTGGTTAAGAAGATTAAAAAGCTTGACCCGGGAGTGAAGGTATATCTACAGGCGCCTTTACCTGTAAATGAGACTATTACAAGGGCCAAGGATGAAAGGATCAACAATGAAAATGTAAAGATTCTGATACAGAAAACCAAGGCTGTTGCATCTGCTACAGGTGCCAACTACCTACCTTCAGATGGCTTGATAACATCAAAAAATCTGTATGAACCGGATGGTATCCATCTAAAGTATGATTTTTACAAGAATTGGCTATACTTCTTGAGTGAAAATATATAAGGGGGGTGGACTGATTGGATAATAATGATAAAAATAAGAAAAATCCAGCCAAGGAGCTAAATCCGAGCCAGGGCGTAAATTACGAACAGACTGCCAGGCTTAGGATAATAAAGAGCGAGGACATAGAGGCGGATTTGAAGGGGAAGACTATTAAGAATAAGCTAAACAGGATTAAACCTATGAAGACTAGTTCTATCTACAAGAAAAAGTATATGGCCCTAATCTTGGTGGTGATTTTGGTCTTTGTATTGGCCTACCAGTTTGTAAAGGTTAGAAATCTTGATTTTGCAACGCTTGGATCCAATATTGAAAAAAGAATAAGCATGGATAACTTTGTCAAGGGCAATGACCTTAGCCTGAGGAAGTTATATGGTATAAACAAGATAGAGGTGGAAAAGTATATTTCATATGTGCCTAAGAGCAATATGTTGGCCAATGAAATCCTTATAGTAAAGGCCAAGCCAGAGTATGCAGATACCATTTTTTTAAGAATACAAAAGAGGGTGGATGACCAGTCAAAGAGCTTCAAAAACTATGCGCCAGACCAGTATAAGATAATGAGTTCTAGTCTTTTGAAGAAGAAGGGCGACTACATCTATTTTATATCTTATGAGAACGTAGACTTGATAAATAAAATAATCAAGGCAAATTATGAGTAAGGGAGGGAAGATAATTGAGTTTTACTAGTTTAACATTTTTATTTTATTTCTTCCCGATAGCAATTATATTATATTCCATAGTACCAAAGAGGTTTAAAAATGGCCTATTGTTGCTACTGAGTTTATTCTTTTACAGTTGGGGAGACCCTAGGTACCTATTGTTGATTATGGTATCTGTAGTAGTTACTTGGTTTGGAATCAGGTTTATCCACTCCAGGCGAAAAAAGAGGGAAGAGGCCAAATTTTATTTTGTGTGTCTATTGGTATTTAATTTAGCAATATTGGCATTTTTTAAATATTATGGATTCCTGATAGACAACATAAATACGATATTCAGGACTAATCTACAGATAGTAGAGATAGGCCTTCCTTTTGGTATATCCTTCTATACATTTAAGATAATTTCATATATGGCTGATGTCTATACAGGCAAGACTCCTCCTCAGAAGAGTTTTACAGACTTCGCCTTATATGTATGCATATTCCCTCAAATAGGGGCTGGTCCTATAGTCCAGTATTCGGATATGGCCAAGGAACTATTGGTGAGAAGACCATCTCCAGACCTATTTGGTAGGGGGGTAGAAAAATTTATACTGGGACTAGGTAAAAAGGTCCTAATAGCCAATAACCTAGCTTTGGTATGGGCCAGCGTAAAGGCTAGTCCGGACTTAAAGATGTCTGCTATAACAGCCTGGTTGGGTATTATAGCCTTTACCCTACAGATATACTTCGACTTTAGTGGTTATTCAGATATGGCTATAGGTCTAGGTAATATGTTTGGCTTTAAGTGGGCAGAAAACTTTAACTATCCATATATTTCCAAGAGCGCAACAGAATTTTGGAGAAGGTGGCATATATCACTTGGAAACTGGTTCAAGACTTATATATACTTCCCTCTGGGTGGTAGTAAGTGTTCGGCTAAAAAGCACCTAAGGAATATATTTGTAGTATGGATGGTTACAGGTTTATGGCATGGTGCCAGCTGGAACTTTGTGGTATGGGGTCTATATTTTGGCCTTATTATATACCTAGAAAAAGTTAAATTAGGCAAGATCTTGCAGAAGTTAAGTCCAAAAATCCAGCTCTTATACTGCTTGTTAATAGTAGTTTTAGGTTGGGTAATGTTTGACCTGCAGGGAATATCACAGATAGCTAGCTTCTATAGTAGGCTACTGGTATTCGGATCTAGTGGATTTATAGATGGAAATGCCCTATACATACTAAAAACTTCATGGAAGTTATTTGTATTGGCTATTATAGGTGCTAGTCCTTTTGTTTTAGGCTTGATAAACAATGTAAAGAGTAGGTTTGGCAGGGGTGGATATGCCTTCTTGTCAGTATGCTATCTATTGATAGTACTTCTATCAGTAGCATCCTTGGTAGGAGATAGCTATAGCCCATTCTTATACTTTAAATTTTAGGTGGAGGTGAAATAAATGAATAAAAAAATACGTTATGAAGAACCGAAGATGCCTGAAAGCCTAAGAAAACTAATGGAAATAGAGAATAATCCACCTAGGAAAAAGAAGAAAAAGAGACCTGAAGAAGGTCCTAGAAGTACAAAAACTGCAAAAAAGAGGCCTAGTCAAAAGAGCTCTGCCAATAAAACCAAGAAGACTAGACCTAGTCAGGAAAGACAGGAAAGGACTAAAAAGTCAAGTAGCCAGCCGATAAAACAGCCTACAAGAAAGGTTGCTAAACCAGCTACAAAGCAGGTATCAAAGCAGGCTACAAAGACTAGACCTAGGCCAAATCAAAAGGCCCAGCCAACTAGAAATGCTAGGCCAAGACCAGATCAAGAAGGCCAGAGAAGGCCAGGTAAGGCTAGACCAAGCCAGACTAGACCAAATCAGAAGGCAATCCAGTCTAAAAAGAGGCCAAACAAGGCGGTCAGACCAGCAAAAAGAAGGTCTAGAAACTTTAAGGCCATTCCTTCGACTATCATATATGGACTTACCCTGCTTATAAACTTCTTGGTATCAGGGGGTGACAAGGGCAAGTATATAAAGGGTGACAGAAGAGAACAGTTGGATAAGACCTTTTATAGGATTCTACCAGTAGCCTTCGTAGGATTGACTATTTTGATAATGTTGGCGGTCCTAGTTCACAGGGACCAGGCCACATCCATAGCAGAAAACAGGGAGTTAGAGCAAAGGCCTAAGTTTACTATTTCATCATTTATAACTGGTAAGTACTCTGATAAACAGGCCGTACATATGTCAGACCAATTCCCAAATAGGGCAGGTTTTATAAAGACCAAGGCCAACCTAGACAGGTTGATGGGCAAGAAGGAGATAAATGGTGTATATCTGGGCTCAGACGGATACCTGATGGAAGGTTTCAAGGCTGAAAATCCAAATATCACCAAGCTAAAGGTTGATGCAATCAATAAGTTTGCTAGCTCAAATAAGAAGCTAAAGGTGTCTATGATGCTTGTACCTAACAAGGTTGATGTTTATAGTCACCTAATGCCTAAAAACGCTCCTGTGGACTCTCAGACGGATTATTTGAAGGCTGTAACATCCATGTTGAGCAACAAGGTGAGGATGGTAGATGTAGAACAGACATTTAATAAGCTTAAGAATAGTGAGCAGTTATACTATAAGACTGACCATCATTGGACTACAGATGGTGCCTTCTATGCATATACAGATTTTTGCAAGGCACTTAATATAGAGCCAACTAGTCAGAACAACTTTAACAGGTCACAAGCCTCTGATTCATTTAGGGGTAGCCTATACTACAAGACAGGGGCAGAAATTGGTAAGCCAGAGGATATATACCTATACCTAACACAGGACAATGCACCTGTAATTACAAAGTATTACGATACTAAGAAGAAGGTGCCAAGTCTTTATGACTCATCAAAGTTATCAGCCAGGGACCAGTATGAGGTCTTTACAGGAGGTAACCACTCTCAGATTAAGATCAGGACGAGTGTAGAGACAGAGAGGAAGATTTTAGTTATAAAGGACTCATACGCCAATGCGATGATACCTTTCCTAGCTACTAGTTTCTCAGAGATAAGCGTAGTTGATATGAGGTACTTTACTGGAAGTCTTAGCGATGTCATTAACAATAATGAAGTTACAGATGTCCTATTCTTGTACAATGTTAATACCTTCAATGCGGACTCATCTATATTGAGTATAAATGAGTAATGAAACTTATATCTTATCTGCCTTATTTAAACAAATAAAAAATCGCCCTTAAGCGACTTTGATAAAGAGGGGGCTTGTATTCTAGATATATTGATAAGAATACAAGCCCTCCTTCTATGGTTTATTTTATACTTCTATGGTCTAATTTTTATAATTTGCTTTTACAAGTTACTCCCAAAGATTTTTTTCATCCTTAGGGATGGAGTAGTTTCTGTGCTTTCGTATAGCCATGACTAAGAAGATAAGTCCAGAAACAATAAGACCTAGGTCGACAATGATTGTAAACACAAATGGAAGGCCCCTATCTTTTACAGTATTCAAAGTACTATACAATAGAAAAATTCCCAAAATCAACTGACTTATGCCGATGCTGAAAAAATGAGCGTATCGCTTGCTTATTTGATTTCTAATTTCCTTGCTGTCGGTATAGAGGTCCAAAGGGCCATCGGCAGTATTCTTTCTAAGATAGACCCTGCCAGCATAGTCTGAAACAACTGATATGCCACTTTCTTCCAAAAATGCAAGATAGTTCTTCCTCTTATAACCAGTATAATTTGGAATATCGATCTTGTACTGGTATTTGGTTGGTGAAACATCTTCAAATTCGTATTCGCCATTGTGGTAACCAATTAACATAAGGCCATTTTCACCCTCTTGGTTCAACCATTCTTCTTCTTTTTGGATGTCCAAAAAAGACTTTTTAACGATAGTTTTCATTTGCTGCCTCCTTTACTTTCTTTGCATTTTGTAACATTTCTTCTAAGCGGACCAAGTCCCTTTCAAAGAATTCCTTTCCTGTATCCGTGATTATGTACTCTTTTTTTCTATCTTGTGGATATTCATCCAAGGCTTTGATCCAGCCCCTTTTTTGAAGGATGTCCAAGGCTCCGTAGAGGGATCCTGCTCCTAAATTAAGGCGGTCATCTGTCATCTGGGCTATATCCTTCATAAGGGCGTAACCGTGTGCGGGACTGTGAAGTCGTAATAGGATGTAAAAGATAGATTCGGTAAGAGCACCACTGTTTGCTGTTCTTCCCATGTTTTCCCCTTTCTATTACACTATATGATATATCTTTATCTGTAATATATCACAATCCGTAATAGATGTCAAGGGCCAAAAGCATAAAATTGGACTATAAAAAAGGAGAATCAGGATTTTTCCTGTCTCTCCTGGGTAAATATTCAATTTTAATAAGGGATTTGTAAGCCATACATATAAACTTGTCAATATGAGACTCTAATCGGGCATATTAGAGAAAATATCCGCTATGCTATCCTTTACCTTGTCACGCTCATTCAAAGGCCTCCTAGGGGCATTCTGTGAGCTCATAAAGGGGGCATTCTGTTGAAAGCCACCACCACTTATAATTCCCCTTAGGAAAGTGACCTCATTTTTTATATATTTAAACTCTATTAACATCCTTTCAAGGGCCTGGCTCTTGGTGGAGATGTTGTTGTCATCCATATAATCCTGTATCAAGTCGTCGAGGTCCGGACTAATGTATGACGTTAATCTGATTCTATTATTTTTCAAGTCCTATCCACCAACCTCTTATTTTTCAAGCTTTACGCCAACTTCATACAGACCCTTTGCAGTGGCCATCTGGCTGTCGTCTACCACCTTGTACTTGGCATTTAGTTTAAGGTTTAGGGCAGTTCCACCTGATACAAATATCTCCATTTCACCTAGGTTGTTCCAAGTTTCTTCGATAATTTCATTAGTATCATCTGAAGTCAATTTATAGGCTAGTTCCTTTAGTTCTGGATAGTCATCTGCTGTGTCTATTTCAGGTAAACTCTTAGTAATACCAATGTCTACAAGTCTTTTCTGAACTATTTTTAGGGCGTTTTGATTACCCGATTCAATAGTTGTACTTAGCTTGTCATTGAACTTGAAGCCCTTGTCAAAGTAACTAAGCTCAGTAGTTCTGAAGCCTATATTTACCATACCAACTGGATTATTTTCATTGATTCTGTTGCCCATTGCATAGATAAGGGCGGAGTCTGCCTCCCTAAATATATTTACATTTTCTATTTTTATAGTCTTAACACTGTTGTTTATCTTGTTCTTTACAACTATTGTAGAGTCCCTATATTCTTTTTCAACTTCTTTAAGAGTGGACTTTTTGAAGATCTTGTATGGGACGCCCAGGATAAGGCTGACACTGTCAGATACTGCAATCTCGCTTAGGGCAGCACTTATAAGGATTCTTACAACTGGTGAAACCTTGCTATCACCAGCATTCCTAATGCATTTCATACTTTCTTTTTCAGATAGGTCTCCTACAAAATATTCGTTACCATCCAGCTCTATATAGATTGGGTTTTTCTTGTAGTCTTCTAGAGATATGTTTCTACCATCCCCATATACGCTCTTGAAAAGGCATGAATATTCCTTGTCATTATATAGGGAATAACCCTTTACGTAGCCTCTACCTATGTCTAATCCTATTATTTGTGTGTCCATTTTTTCTTCCTCCCTCTTTTTCTTTTTAGTGGTAGCTGTTTTAAGCCCTTCACTTACTGATTCATCTTTTTTATTTTCTTCATATTCATCTTCTACTGGCTTTCCTGTGGATTTTTCTATATTTTTATTTGAAAAATTCCCTTCTAAAGCCGGATTTTTGTTATCAAGGTTGCTTGTAGCTATATTTTTGTCTTGAATTTCTTTTTTAGTCATAATCCTATAACTCCTTTACCCCATAATTATAACATATTAGTTCCTAAATAGCTACACTTTTATATAAATATACATAAATAGTTCCTTAAAAAGTACTATTTATGTAGCTAAAAGTGTATATTTAGTTCCTAATATGTAACTAATTTAATCTATTATAAAAATACAGTTCCTATTTAGGTACTAATATGGTAATTATAGAGGCTGTTTTTGAAGATAAAATTAAAAGCAGAAATTAGGGAAAAAACAGGAAGAATATCCAATACATTATTAATATACTAGTTTTAATAAATTTATAATGTATACGAATTTTAAAAAGGTATTTAGGTATGGGGAGTAGAAAAATATAGGTATAAAGAATCATGAGATAGATTGAGGAATAGGCCTAAGAGATGAAGTGGGGTCTTACTTATATGGGAATATATCAACTAATGTGTGGAGGACGGTAAAGATGAATAATATAATGGACTATTTAGACTGGAGAGGGGATATAAGCTTTGACCAAGATGGAATAAATGAAGTAGATAATCTAATCTTTTCTATGGTATCATATCTGAATTTTGATATGCTGAGAGGGGCTAATAGCCTAGAGGAGGCCTCTAAAGCCTATGCTGAGTCTAAAAAAAGAGGGACAGGCAAGGAGACAAGAGATTTTATAAAGAAGATAGAAAAGCTTTTAAATAGGCTTGGTCAGGTAGAAAGGTATAGGTCGGTAAGAATATCAGACTACATATACAAGTATGACCATGACAATGAAAGTCAATTTTGTGCCATGACCTTTGCTTTTGGAAACTGGATATATGTAGCCTATAGGGGGACTGATGACAGTTTAGTAGGTTTTAAGGAAGATTTTAATATGTGTTTCTCCGCCCCTGTAATGGCCCAGAAGGATGCTGTGACCTACCTAAGGCATATCCTGGATAAATACAAGGATCAGGAGGTCTATACAGGTGGACATTCTAAGGGAGGTAATCTAGCGGTCTATGCCCATGTAGGTATAGAAGAAGCATACAGAAAGAGGGTTGTTCAAATATATAATAATGATGGTCCGGGTTTTACCGAAGAAATACTAAAGACTCCTGAATATAAGGAAACTGCCAAGAAAGTAGTAAAACTTCTACCCCAGGGATCTGTAGTTGGCATACTCATGGATGATGAAGAAGAGTACTTCATAGTAAATGCCAGGGGTGATAATGGTATAATCCAGCATGATGGCCTTAACTGGGATGTTAAAGGTAGAAAGTTTGTTAAGAAAGACAAGTTCACAGACCAGTCTACCTATATCAACCGTACCCTGAAGATATGGCTTGCCAGTCTTGACAGGGATGAAAGGGGTAAATTTGTAGACGAATTCTATGACCTGATAGTGAAATCAACAGATGCAAACATGTTGGGCGATATATCTGGTAAGGAGGTCCAGGCAGCCCTGGCTATGATTAAGAATCTAAGAAGTATGGATGAAGAAAACAGGGAAATACTGGCATCAGCAATGAAGAAACTCCTAAAAAGTAATTCGAAGTCTATAGGTAAGATTTCAGTGAGGAAGAGGTTCAAGAAAAAGGCAGAAGAAATCATGAAAATAAACAAGTAACACCATTGCTGTAAAAGACAGTCAAACTCAAAAAAATCTTGTAATAGACCCCTATTTATGGTAAGATAATCTGTAAGGTGCAAGAGAGGTCGTACAGAGATGCGACTGCACTAAAAAATAGATTAAGTCTTTTAAGCTGGTCCAGAGAGACTGGTAAGGATAGGACCTGAGAGGTCTAAAATAGAGGATTGTGTTAAACAATCCTAGCTTATGGAGCGTATTTTATCCTTATACCCTTGTATCTCAACTGGGTGTAAGGATTTTTTTGTACCTAAAAGCCTTAATCAGACAGGAGAGAATGTATGATAAGTGGAAAGAGTAAGTTGATGGTGGCAATAGACACCGACAACTATGAAAAGGCAGTAGAACTAATTGACAAACTGGATAATAGTGTAGAGATTTTTAAGCTGGGACTAGAAAACTATATAGCATCTAGGGGGAAGACTCTGGACTACCTAAAATCTAAGGGTAAGAGGGTATTTTTGGACTTGAAATTCCATGATATACCTAATACCATGATGTCGGCTGTAAGGGCCTGTATCAAGGATGGTGTCTGGCTGATGACAATTCATGTATCAGACTACGAAGGAATGAAGATGTGTGCAGATATAGCCAAGGAAGAAGCGGCTAGGCTGGGCATAGAAAAACCCTTAATTGTGGGTGTAACAGTATTGACATCTATGAGTGATGAAGACCTGGCAAGTGTGGGTTGTAACCTATCTACCAGGGAGGCAGCAATAAAGAGGGCCAAGCTGGCCAAGGAGGCAGGCCTAGACGGTGTTGTATGCTCAGCCCAGGAGGTAGAAGATATAGTAGCAGCCTGTGGTGATGACTTCGTGACAGTGTGTCCAGGCATCAGGCCAAAGTCTGCTGAAGTTGGCGACCAAAAGAGGGTTGTAACACCTAGCCAGGCTATAAAAAACGGGGCCAAGCTCCTGGTAGTAGGCAGACCTATAACTAGGGCAGAAGACCCGGCAAAGGCGGCAGACCTTATAGTTGAAGAGATAGAAAAGGCATTAGTATAAATCTTGACCAGGTACTATGGCCAATTAGGGTGGTAGGAGTACCTAGTCTCATTAAAAGGAGAGCATCAAATGAAGGGAAGATTAATTTTAGAAGACGGAACGATTTTTGAAGGCAAGGCCTTTGGTTATATTGAAGATAGCGTTGGAGAAGTAGTATTCAACACTTCTATGACAGGCTACCAGGAAATACTTACTGACCCATCATACTATGGTCAGATAGTAACTATTACATATCCCCTGGTAGGTAACTATGGTATAAACCTGGAAGACAAGGAGTCAGACGGGGTGATGGTAAGTGGCTTTATAGTTAGAGAAAAGAGTGATATGCCATCAAACTTCAGGTGTGAGATGGATATAGATACCTACCTAAAGCAGAGCAAGGTAATAGGCCTAGAAGGTATAGATACAAGGGCCCTTACAAAGATTCTAAGAAATAAGGGAACAATGAGGGGGGTAATAACTACTGAACATACTAAGCTATCTGATGTTAAGTCAAGGATAGAGTCTTTTGACAATAGTCAGGCTGTCAGGATGGTAGGTAGGAAGGCCGTAGAACATATAGAAGGGCCAGGTAAGAGGGTGGCCATAATGGACTTCGGTGTGAAGGAAAATATAATTAGAAACTTTGCAGGAAGAGGCTGTGATATTACAATCTTCCCAGCAGAGACTGGCTATGAAGAAGTTCTGGCTATAGATCCAGACCTTATATTCCTCTCAAACGGGCCTGGAGACCCTGCAGACCTTGAAGATATAGTTGAAAATGTTAGACAGATGATAGGCAAGAAGCCAATAGTTGGCATATGCCTAGGCCATCAGATTCTAGCAATTGCCCTTGGTGGTAAGACCGGTAAGCTAAAGTTTGGCCACAGGGGAGGAAACCACCCGGTTAAGGACTTTGAAGAAAATAAGATATTTATCACATCTCAAAACCACGGCTACTATGTAACTGAGGTTCCTCAGGATATGACGGTTACCCAGGTCAACCTAAATGACAATACTGTTGAGGGTATGAGGCACAATACACTTCCAATTTATAGTGTCCAGTACCATCCAGAGGCTTGTCCGGGACCACTTGATAGTGAGTATGTATTTGATAAATTTTTAGAGATAGCAGAGTAGGGAGGAGTTAAAGATGCCTAAAATAGAGAGTATAAAGAAAACATTAGTATTGGGTTCAGGTCCAATTATCATAGGCCAGGCTGCAGAATTTGACTATTCTGGAACACAGGCTTGTCAGGCCCTAAAGGAAGAAGGGATAGAGGTAGTTCTAATAAACTCAAACCCAGCTACTATAATGACTGACCAGGAAATAGCTGACCATATATATATAGAGCCTTTGACTCTAGACTTTATAGAAAAAATAATTGAAAAGGAAAGACCAGACAGTCTTTTGGCAGGTATGGGTGGTCAGACAGGCCTAAACCTGGCAGTAGACCTATATGAAGCAGGTATCCTGGACAAGTACGGGGTAAAGATAATCGGTACATCTGTTGAATCTATCAAGAAGGGTGAAGATAGGGATACCTTTAGAGAGGTAATGAGGGAAATAGGCCAGCCGGTAATAGAGAGTGACATAGTTACAACCCTAGAAGAGGGTCTAGCCTATGCAAATAGAATCGGCTATCCAGTAGTTGTTAGGCCGGCCTATACACTTGGAGGTACAGGTGGTGGTATAGCAGAGACAGAGGAAGAATTGAGAGAAACCCTGACTCATGGTCTAGAGCTAAGCCCGGTAACTCAGTGCTTGTTAGAAAAGTCTATCAAGGGTTGGAAGGAAATAGAATACGAGGTGATGAGGGACTCTAATGGTAACTGTATTACAGTTTGTAATATGGAAAACATAGACCCAGTAGGTGTACATACAGGAGACTCAATAGTTGTAGCACCTAGCCAGACCCTATCTAACCTAGAATATCAGATGCTAAGGACAGCATCACTAGATATAATAGATGCCATAGGAGTTGAGGGTGGTTGTAATGTCCAGTTGGCCCTAAATCCTAAGAGTCTGGAATATGCAATTATAGAAATAAACCCAAGAGTATCTAGGTCGTCAGCCCTAGCATCTAAGGCTACAGGTTATCCAATAGCCAAGGTTGCAGCCAAGATAGCCCTAGGATACACACTAGATGAAATAGAAAATGCAGTAACTAAGAAGACAAATGCCTGCTTTGAGCCTACCCTAGACTATGTGGTAGTTAAGATACCTAAGTGGCCATTTGACAAGTTTAAGCATGCCAACAGAAAGCTTGGAACTAAGATGATGGCTACCGGTGAAATAATGAGTATAGGTTCAAACTTTGAATCAGCCTTTCTAAAGGGAATCAGGTCCCTAGAAACAGGCAAGTTCTCACTAGTTCACAAGGCATCAGAGGGCAAGACTCTAGCCCAGCTAAAGGAAAGTATAGTAGTTCCAGATGATGAGAGAATATTCGACCTGGCTGAGATGATCAGGAGGGGCTACAAGCTAGAGATGATATCTACTATTACAGGTGTGGATGAATGGTTCCTAAACAAGTTCAAGTGGATAGTAGACCAGGAAGAAAAGTTAAGAGTCATGAAGATTGAAGACCTTAACAAGGAATACCTTCTAGAACTAAAGAAGAAGGGCTTCTCTGACAAGGGTATGGCAGACCTTATGAAGATAGACACAGAAGACCTGGTAGAGTTGAGAAAGCTATATAAGATCAGGCCTTCTTACAAGATGGTTGATACTTGTGCAGGTGAATTTGATGCCGTATCACCTTATTACTACTCAACTTATGAAGAGTATGATGAAGTAGAAATCAGCGACAAGAGAAAGGTCATCGTTCTAGGTTCAGGGCCTATAAGGATAGGCCAGGGTATAGAGTTTGACTATTGTTCAGTACATGCTGTAATGGCACTCAGGAAGTTGGGAATAGAGACTATAATCATCAACAACAACCCAGAAACAGTAAGTACAGACTTTGATACATCTGACAAGCTATACTTTGAACCATTGACAGAAGAAGACGTATACCACATCATAGAAAAGGAAAAGCCAGAGGGAGTAATCCTACAGTTTGGTGGCCAGACAGCTATAAAGCTAGCTAAATTCCTTAGTGAAAAGGGTGTAAAGATCCTGGGAACAGACTTTAAGGATATAGATGCAGCAGAAGATAGGGAAAAGTTCGAAGACCTATTAGAAAGCTTGAATATAAATAGACCTAAGGGTAAGGGTGTATGGTCAGTGGCTGAAGGTGTAGAGGTTGCTACACAGCTTGGTTATCCAGTCCTAGTTAGACCATCATATGTCCTAGGAGGCCAGGGTATGGAGATAACTTATGATGAAGTAAGGTTGACTCAGTACCTAGAAGACGCTTTTGATAGGGACCCTATGAACCCGGTTTTGATAGACAAGTACTTGACTGGTAGGGAGATAGAGGTTGACGCTATCTGCGATGGTAAGGATATACTAATACCAGGTATTATGGAGCACTTGGAGAGGGCAGGAGTCCACTCTGGAGACTCTATAACAATGTATCCTAGCCAGGGTATATCAGACAAGATCAAGGACAAGATATATGAATATACAAAGATGATGGCCCTTAACCTGAATGTAGTAGGTATGGTAAACATTCAGTTTATAGAATACAAGGATGAGCTTTATATCATAGAGGTAAACCCAAGAGCCAGCCGTACAGTACCATATATATCAAAGGTAAGTGGTGTACCAATTATAGACCTGGCTACTAAGTGTATGATAGGCTATGACCTAAAAGACCTGGGTTTCGGCACAGGAGTCTACAAGACACCTTCACACGTATGCGTAAAGGTACCTGTATTCTCTATGTCAAAGCTATCTAAGGTAGAGGTCAGCCTGGGACCAGAAATGAAGTCTACAGGTGAAGTATTGGGTGTAGGAGAGACTCTTGAAGAGGCCCTATACAAAGGCTTCTTGGCATCAGGACAGAGGGTATCTGAAGAAAAGAAGAAGGTCCTAGCTACGGTTAACAACAACGACAAGGCAGAGTTCATAGAATTGGCTAAGGACATGCAGGATATAGGCTATACATTTGTAGCCACTCAGGGAACTGCCAAGGCCCTAAATGAAGCAGGTGTTAAGTGTGAGGTAGTAAACAGGGTAGAAGAGCCTAGACCAAACATACTTGATGTAATCAGAAACAAGGAAGTTGATATGGTTATCAATACACCAACAAAGGGTAACGACTCTACTAGAGACGGTTTCAAGATGAGGAGAACTGCCATAGAGTTCCAGACAGAGATAATGACTTCTCTAGATACATTAAAGGCTATGGTAGCAGTAAATAGAAGGCATATAGATTCACAGGACAAGAGGGTATATAGCCTGAGAGAAATCAATAAATAAGACCAACAGAAGAAGAGGAGAGGATTTCTTTATGAAGGTAAATTTTGAATCGAAAAAAGGTTTAAAATGGGTTAGAAGAGCTAGTTTCGTAGGTTTTTTAATATCCGCCATCCTTTTATCAAACGAAAAAACACGTATACTAGGGGTAATATTGGTCTTTGCTTCAGTAATCTTTGGATGGAGGTTTTATAGGTGTCCTTCTTGTGGTAGGGCACTTGACTCCAGGGTTGATATAGACCGAGATCCTTACTGCCCTCATTGCGGTCAAAGAATATAGTTTTTTGAATTTTGGAGACCATAAAGCTAACTAGCTTTATGGTCTTTTTTTATGGCTCTATGTCAAATAACGTTGGTGATAATTTAAATCAACAAAATCTATTAAATTATGCGGCAGCATCCATAGCAAACTTATAGCTATGGATGTT
>ERZ773065.377-NODE-377-length-26792-cov-3.767401_pt1 | contig 26792 bp, 23 predicted proteins | sample MGYA00580623_ERZ773065 | MGnify/ENA primary metagenome ERZ773065 (study PRJEB29015, sample SAMEA2738017) | human oral metagenome | biome: human oral; feature: human-associated habitat; material: dental | place: China | collected 2047 ... | reverse complement strand
GTAACCGCCAAAATCTTTCCCGCATGACCTGCATAACCCGCCGTCAAATCTAAATACGATTCACCCGTACCAGGCTGCAAAATCTCGAGAACTTCCAATAGTAACACTGGCTTATGAAGCTCTTCCATGCTTCTATTATATCAAAGAGTTTTATTCTCTGTTATATTGAAGCTTTTAGTTTGAGATCGCTCAACTAGAAATTTTAGCGTGTTTGTGTTTGTATATTTTTTGTTTAAATGATTAAGAGCTTTTACTGGTTCTTCTTAATCTTTCTATACAATAAATGCTGCTATAGTTTTATTCAGTGCAAGACCGAATATATATCTATAACCGTTGAGAGACTTATTGTGTAGGTTGTTTGTTGAGTTAATTGGGAGGTGTTTATTGATGTACTAATGGTTTTGATGACGCGTTTCCTAAACGCGCGCCAAGACTCCTAGTTGACCGACCTCAAACATTTTTTAATGTGCCAAAAAGATAGCTGCTTAACTATTACTTTTCTTCACCAAGCGAATTACTTCGTAATCCATCTCATCTTGTTTTTTCTTCGCCTGATTATTCATCTTCTTTATCTTTTTGTTTGTGGGTTTTTGTTTTGTTATCCACTGACATTAGTTTAGACTGTTTATTCATATAATGCAAGTGCTTTTTAACTAAATTTTACATAATTTCTAACAAACTTTTCCACAAGATAACCTAGAACGCAAGTAGCTCACTTAAAATACACTAAACAAAATTCTTAAACTACCTCTGTTATTAAGTACCAAATTATTTATACATTTTTCCACAATTGTGGAAAAATATTTTTGCTTCTCTATAAATTTTTTATCTTTTTTACAATATCCACCTTGCGTTATTATTAATTACATTTTATAAATAACCGAACATTAAATACTTGAAAAACTAATTATCATTTCATCATATAGCTTGCAAATTATTATTTTTATTTAATAATAACAATCTATATAATTAACAAAAACCGAACACTCTGTTCCTTTTTTTGTAAACGTCCATCCCACATAAAACTTTCAATAAATAAACTCTAGACCAAATATTTTCTTCATCAATATGGAATTAGTCTCTTTCTCACATCTCAAAAATTTAATGGTATCAAATACGTGCATCCTCACATCTCAAAAACTTGGTTTTCCTAAACATAAAACCAAAAGACAAAACTAAAAGATAAGACTAAAACCTCTTACCTTATACCTTATTTATAATAGGCTCGACCCTCTAGTCTCACATCAACATAAGATACCTTAATCCCCTGTTTCGACAAAAAATTAATCATCCTCACTACATCTTCAACACTCTCAGCAGTCCCTCGATCTAAACTACACTTATAGAATTCATCGCGTCCCTCAAGATAGATATCAATTTCTCTTGCTTTACCAGATGGTATAATTACTTTTTTAATTTTTAGATTACTGTCTTTAGCATCTTTTTCCATTAACCCAACATACTGTTTTGTACGCTCTGTTACATAATTTGAACCATCTTCATCAACAATTTCTACGGATGGTGTAATTTTCTCAGTTTCAACATGTTTATCTATCGTCGGAACTTTCTTTACTGCATTTTGAATTAAAATTGCACCTGCAATAATTATCACAATAATTACACTACTTAAAAGAAATAGTTGAACTCTTTTCCTTTTTTCACGCTTCTCTAGTAACTTCTGCCTCGCGAGCTCACTTTCTGCAATTTCGCGTCCACCTGCAATGGTTCTACCTAGCTTCATTTAATGCCCATCCCTCTATTTTTGTTTCCTAGTTCTAGCCTCGACAATCATCTCCATCATCAAAGTCGCTGCATCCGGTTTAGAAAGTTCATGTAACTTTCTTGCCAGTTCTTGTCTCTTTTTATCGTCCTCAAGAAGCTCAGTGATCTTTTTCAATAATAATTCCGGCTTCTCTTCTACTTTTCTATCGAGAATCATCTCCACTGCACCTTCTTTAAATAATCTTTCTGCATTTTTTGCTTGATGACCACCAGGTAATTTTTCAAATGGCACCAAAATCACTGGTTTTTCCAATACTGCTAGCTCTGTAATCGTTGTTGCTCCTGCTCTTGAAACCACCAAATCTGCTGCACCTAAAATCTCATCCATTTTAGGAGAAAAGTTCCACATTCTAAAATCAGAATCTAGTTTTGCCTTATCCCACTTTTCAAATTCTTTCAATTCCAACATCTTATCATAATATTGCCTGCCAGCAATCAATCCCACACTCGCTTGATCTAACAGCTTTTCCAAAATCTTACTAGTCGCAATATTCAAATGTTCTGATCCTTGAGATCCCCCCGTAATTATCACCAATTTTCTTCTTGTATTAAAACCAAGTTCTCGTTTTAATTCATTTTGTCTTGAACTAGATACAGGTATAAAACCCGACGCCACTGGAATCCCAACCCATTCAATTTTCTGTGCAATTCTCTCATCATACTTCTCTAGATCCACTGGTACACCTGTTGCAATTTTTACCGCTTTTCGCATCAAAATCCGATTAGTCAAACCAAATACTGCATCCGATTCGTGCAAAACATATGGAATATTCAATGTTCCTGCAACTATACCAACTGGCAATCCAACAAAACCCCCTTTCAAGAAAATTACATCTGGTCGATTCTCTTTCTTTAATAATCTCAAAAAAGCTTGTATTAATCCCAAAGAAAAACCCACTAAACCAACAATGTTACCAAATACCACGTCAAAAAATGTTTTCGCACCATTATCAAAATAATCTTTTAATTTCAGTCCATAATAACGACGAAACTTTCCAGCAAATATCTTTCTTACCCTGATGTATTGTCTATTCTTCCGACTTACTTCTTCTTCCTCTCCCCAAGAAACCGCTAGTTCATTCGCCAAATTCAATATATTTTTAAAATATTTACGGTCTGTCCAGAATTCAACCTGCGTATTTGGATATTTTTTTAACAGTTCACGAATCACCGACATTGCAGGTGTTATATGTCCGCCAGAACCACCACCAACTACTAATACTTTCATTGTTTCTCCCTTCTCTCCATATCTAAAACATCCGATCGCATTGTATATTGTGAAATATTAAGTACAAGTCCAATAATCGCCATATTTAAAATCAAACTTGTCCCACCCTTTGAAAGTAAAGGTAGCGTAATTCCAGTTAGTGGCAGTAGACCTGTCATTGCTGCAATATTGACTATCACATGTCCAGCCAACCAAGCAAAAATACCAATTGTTACCAGTTGATAATAATTATCTTTTGTACAATCTGCTACCTTCAGAATCCTTGTTAGTAGCATATAATAAAAGAACAAAACTACTAAAATCCCTACAAAACCAATCGTCTCACCAATCACTGCAAACATCGAATCAGTAATTGATTCTGGTAAATATCCAGCCGTCTGTACATTGTTCCCAATTCCTACCCCAAATAAACCACCTGAACCAATCGCAATCAGAGCATTATTTATATGGTATGTTGCACTATCACTACCGTCAAAAAATGCCTTCAATCTCTGTTGACGGTGTGGAGAAACAACCATCGCGCAAACCGCCAGCAATACTCCAATCCCAATTAACATTGCAAATAATTTAGTGTCCACCCCACTCACCAATAAAATCAAAAATGCAATCGCCACTAACGGCAAAGCCGATCCTAAATCTTTTTGACTTACCACCAAAAACCACACTGCTAATATCAACGGTACCAAAAACTTCAGCCAAAAACCATAGCCATCTTTCTTATTCTTCGTCTTTATTATAATTTCTTTAATCTTCTCAAATGTTGTATTTGCAGATTTTATGGTTTTTCCATTTATCCTTGTTCCCTGATATCTAATCGGACGTCTAAGTGTTATGTCTTGGTCTTTTTCTTTCTTAAATCCACCAACTTTCCTACATTCCATACAAATCTTTGCAAAATAAAATACTGCGCTAAATTTCACCAACTCTGCTACCTGTAATTGTAAAAATCCCAAATTCAACCATCGACAAGCCCCCAAAGCGCACCCCACAAACGGTAATTTAAAAAACTTCGCACTAATCGCCATAATTGCACAAATTATCAAACTACTAGTCATCAAAATCTCTGGTAAATACTCTGAAAATTTAGCGAATCCACCTCTTTTTTTCTTATTTATGGTATCAATATTTCTAAGTGGCATTTTCAAAAATAAAATCATAGTCAAAAAAGCCAAAACAACATATAGGATCTGACTCTTAAATGTTTTGTTTGGATCATCATTTCTCCCATAAGCAATATTTTGAATATTGGTGTATGACGGACCAATAATGCTTACCATAATGGTTCCAATTAAAACCAAGATGAAAGTTGCAATAAAGATTCTTTTGTCTGTTTGATGTTTTCGCATATTCCACCTATTGAGGGATGATCCCGCCTGACATTGCTATAAAAATTCCTATAATTCCCATTACTCCAGCAATCACCCAAAATCGCATCACAATCTTTGCTTCACCCCAGCCACTCGCCTCCAAGTGATGATGGATCGGCGCCGAAATAAAAACTTTTCTATGAAAAAATTGTTTAGCAGTCATTTGAATCAAAGATGATCCGGCCTCTATCACAAATAAAAGTCCAATAATCGGTAATAACAAAAATGAATTAGTCATCATTGAAACCACCCCCAGTCCTGCTCCCAGTGCAAACGATCCTACATCCCCCATCATGAAGCGTGCCGGTGGAACATTAAACCAAACATAAGATAAAAGCCACCCCACCACAGTCATACAAAATGCAAATAATGCTATTTGACCTCTAAATAACGCAATAATCCCAAACGAACCATACGCCATCATCGCCAAACCACCAGCCAAACCATCTAAACCATCAGAAATATTTACAGCATTCGAGGTCGCTACTACCGCGAATGCAAAAATCAACATCATCGGAATTGCACCTAACTCAAAATCGCCATAAAACGGTATATGAATCCCCGTCCATCCTAATTTATAAGTAAAAAACCATCCTAGCATCAACCCCACAATGGTAATCATCGAAAATTTTACTGGAGCTCTCAGTCCTGCTGCTCCAGCTCCTGTTCCAAACACATTAATTAAATCATCAATCAATCCGACCAATGATCCACCCAAAAAGCCCGCAAATGGCAACCATGTTTCAGCTCGGTTCCAGTTACAAAACCAAGTTACAATTACCACCACCGCCACTCCAACAATCCCTGCCATCGTTGGAAAAACTCTCTTAAACTTATGTGCATGCAACTTCGTCATCACCGGCAACGCATCGCCTTGCACTGTCGTCTTCTTTTGTTTTTTCCAAAAATGATATTTATACGCCAAATTAGTGTAAAAGGGAGTCAAAAACATTGCAAACAAAAAACTACCCAAAGCCAGCAGTAAACCATATAGAGCATTACCATCTAAATTGTTCTGCATCTATCTACCTCCTCATCTTTAAATAGTTTATCATAAATTGACTAATCTCATCAAATATCGGCTTTGCGTTCATTCCGCCATCCAATCTCCGATTATTTTCCCAAACCTTCGTCATAATTACATACTCTGGATAATCCGTCTCTGATCTCGCACCAAAGCCAACATAAGTTGCAATTGTCTCGTCAAACGTGTATTTCCCATTTTTCACTACCTGTGCGGTACCTGTCTTCCCTCCTACATACACCCCATCATCATAAGTTTTTACATTCGGAAACACTAATCTAGCTTGATGTAACATTTTTCGCATCGTTTCACTCGTCGATGATTCAATCGCCTGATGATCACGTTCTTTTAATTGTTTTTTAAAAAACTCACCATTCTTCACCTCACCCGCCACTAAAGTTGGCGTATAGTAATCACCGCCATTTACTACCGCTGAAAAAGCCGTCGCCACTTGAATCATCGTCAAATCCAAACTTTGCCCGAAAGTCATATTTGCATATCTAGCGTTTGTTGCGTCGACATCGGTTGGTGGAACAATTATTCCCTTTGATTCAGCCAGTTCAACACCTGTATATTTACCTAATCCAAAATGATTGTAATAATAATCGTACAGTTTCTCTTTGCCTTGATAAGTAATCTCTGTTTCAGAACCACCTAGCAATCGCAAAGCCTGTATCGAACCAGTATTCAAAGAATACGTAAAAACTTCTTGCATTGAAATTTGACCCGTATGCCCCTTAATAGCATTCTGAATTGGCCAACCATCAATTGTTACCAAGTCCGTATTATGATAGGTAGTCTCAGGAGTCATCACACCACTATCAATAGCCGAAGCTAAAGCAAATGTTTTACAAACTGATGCCGGATTAAAAGCATCCATTGTAACATCAGTCTGAAATACTTTAGCATCCGTTACTTTTGTATATTCTGCAGGGTCATAACTAGGAGTTCCTGCCATCGCCAAAATTTGTCCATTTCTTGGATTCATTACAATTGTCGAAGCATGGGAAATATGAAAACGTTCAGTTACGCTCTTTATTACATCTTCTGTTTTTTTCTGAATATTACGATCAATCGATAAAACAATATTCTTCCCATCTTGTGCTGGCACTTTTACATTATTTTTTCCAATAGTCAAAGGAATATTATTTACATCCTTAACTGTTTTTAAAATCCCGTTCACCCCAGTTAATTCTTTATCTAATCCACCTTCCACTCCATACTGCCCCTTCCCATCTGCATTCACAAACCCCAGCACTTGTGCTGCTAAATCCCCCTCAGGATACACTCGTTTAGTTGTACTCTGTGCATATACACCCGTAATTTTTGCCTCTTTTATTTGTTTGGCTCTCTCAAACGGCACATTCCTTGCAACTACCATATATCTTGACGCCTCATTTTCAAATACTTTATCCCAAGTTGTTACAGAAAATCCTTGAACTAGGTCATCAATTTTCTTTTGTACCTCTTTTATATCTTGCTTTTGCTCCGTCCTCAACAAAAATGGGTCAACCGAAATTGTGTAAACTTTCTCATTCATGACTACAGGGGTAGTATTTTTACCATCCATCATATAGATTTCTCCTCGTTTCGCAAAGATTGTATTCTGCATCATTTGCTGCGAAGAGGCTAATTCAACATATTTCTGATGTGAAATAATTTGTAGTTGATACATTCTTCCAATAATCAAAATAAAACAAAGCATAAGTATTACCCTTATTAGGTCTGTTCTTTTCCGCATTTGCTTTATTTTCATCTAATCTAGATTATACCATAGCCAGCTCCATACCTCACTTATTTTATAGAGATAAAAACCTAAAAAAGTAAGCATAGGCTCTTTTATTGTTTGACTATTTTTTTATCATTTTTTTCATTATAAGCATAGCAGTTAGTTATTACCCTCATCAACCTAAATAACCTATTTCTTTGCTGAACCCATAATTGAGCCAAATGTTTTACTAAGTTGTTGTTTTATTTTTGCTCGTGCGTGTGGTGTAATAATTTTATCCAGCCAACTTGGTCTCACCATCTGATTCTTGCCTGTGATAATTTCTACCACATCACCACTTTTTAATTTTGTGTTCAAATTAGATAGTTTACCATTAATTTTTGCACCCACCACATGTCCTCCTAGTTCAGAGTGCAATCGATAAGCGAAATCAAGTGGTAGCGCCCCTGTTGGAAGATCAATAATATCCCCCTTTGGGGTATACACAAAAATCTTATCAGAAAATAGATTTATCTTCAGTTTCTTTAAATCAATTTGCTTACCTTCTCGTAATCTTGCAGCTGCCATCTGTAGTTCAGAAATCCATAACAAATTCGTCGGTAAATGCTGAATCTTCCCTGTTTTATAGTTTTCGGTTAACTTTTGTTCATTATAATAAAAGCTGGCGGCAAGTCCTCTCTCAGCATATTCATGCATACTTTTTGTACGAATTTGGAATTCAACAATCCTCTTATCTGGTGTAATAACTGTTGTATGAAGAGACTGATAACCATTTTGTTTTGGAACTGCAACATAGTCCTTAATTCTGCCTGTCATAGGCGTATATAATGAATGAATTAAACCTAAAACAAGATAACAGCTCGTGACATCGTCTACAATCACCCTCAACGCTGTCAAATCATATACCTCATTTATATTCTGATTATATTTTGCCAATTTCTTATGTAGTGAATAAACTGATTTTACCCTTCCATTAATCTCAAAATTGATTTTTTCACGTTTTAACACCTCTGATACTTCATTTTTTATCTTCTTTAGTGCCTTCTCTGCAGACTGATTGCGTGTTTCAATCAGTTTTTTCAATTCCGCGTAGCGCTTTGGATCGACATATGAAAATGCAATATCGGACATTTCCACCCTTAATTTACCCATATTTAAGCGATCTGCAAGAGGCGCAAAAATCTCTAAAGATTCTTTTGCAATTTTCTTCTGTTTCTCTGGTGGCAAAGCAGCCAAAGTCCTTAAATTATGCAATCTATCTGCCAATTTAATAATTAAAACACGAATATCCGAGCCTGTCGCAATTAAGAGTCTTAGCAGATTATCTCTTGTTACTGGCAAATACGTATCTATATCACGCATTCCCTGTCTAGCTTTTCCAATTTTAGTTACACCATCTACTAAAAAAGCTACCGATTCGCCAAACTCTCGTTTAATATCATCAAGTGTTACCTCTGTATCTTCCACTGTATCATGCAATACACCAGCAATAATCGTATCTTCATCCATCCCCCAATCAATCAAAATTTGCATTACTGCCAGCGGGTGCACAATATACGGTTCACCAGATTTTCTCTTTTGCCCTTCATGTGCTTTTGTTGCAAAATCAACAGCTTTTGCAATTTTATCTTTTTGTATAATTTTATTGTTCAATTCTGACATTTCTCTGTTATTTTTTCCTTTTTTCTATTGAACACATATTTTACTCAAAACCACATCTCTATAATTTAAAATAAATCCAATTCATTCTCTCAGCTTCAGTAATTTTCTTATTTTACTAATCACTCCGCTAGTCGCTCAATTAGTCTCTTCAGTTCCTCTTCATTTTTACAAGTCAACGTCAATGATCTACCCCTGACTCGCACTCTTGCTGCATACTTAGCACTTAAATCCTCTTCCTGTCGCAAAAAAACATTTTCTTTTACAATTCTTGTTGAACTTCGTTTTTTATTTTCTGCAATATATCGCTCAACACGTCTTGCCGTCCACCCTTCTTCAATGATCATCGGTAAAATCCGTCGAACCAACTCCGGATCAGCAGAAATCAATGGTCGCATAACACCTTCTGTTAAATTATGTTCAACCATTACTCGTTTCACGTCATCTGGTAGGTTCAAAAGTCGCATTGTATTTATTACAGATGATTCGCTCTTACCAACTTTTATAGCAATCTCAGCTGGACTTAAATTAAATTGATTTTTTAATTTTGCATAAGCTGTAGCCATCTCGATTGCGTTCAAGTCTTCACGTTGAGCATTTTCAATAATTGAGAGCTCCAATCTATTTTGTGCATCAAGTGTACGAATAATTGCAGGAATCTTTGTAAGACCAGCAATAATTGATGCTCGATAACGTCTCTCGCCTGCCACAATTTTATATTTATTACCCTCACGCACTACAACAATTGGTTGCAATACTCCATGCTCCTTAATCGAGTCCGCCAGCATATTCAAAGCCTCCTCAGAAAAATCTTTTCGTGGTTGTTCTTCGTCTGGCATTATCAAATCAAGTTTTAGTTCAACTAGTTTACTCTCTTTTGCATCCTGCGAAGCTGTAATATCAAAATCGTCCTCCACTATATCTGTCGGTATTAAACTATCAAACCCTCTTCCAAGTCCACGATTAGCCATCATCATCCTTCTTTCTCCACTCTCTTCATTACCTCTTTAGCTAAATCCTTATAGGCACGCGACCCCTTACTAAATGGATCATACGCTCCGACAGGTACTCCATGACTAGGTGCCTCAGCAAGACGTACATTGCGTGGAATCAAAGTCTTAAATATCTTATCTTTAAAATATTTTCGTATTTCCTCCACTACCTGCACCGATAAAGAAGTTCTTTTATCATACATTGTAGCTAGTACTCCCAATAGTTTCAGTTCAGGATTCATCGCTTTTCTCACCAATTTTACTGAATCAAGTAGCTGCGCCACTCCTTCTAGTGCATAAAATTCCGTCTGTACTGGCAACAACAGGTAATCCGAGGCGATCATACCGTTCACGGTTAAAAGCGATAAACTAGGTGGTGAATCAATAATAATATAATCATACTGATCTCTCACTTTTTTTATTGCATTTCGTAATTGAACAAATTTTTTATCCAGTTCCGTCAATTTCACTTCCGCATTGGCTAGCTGTGGCGTTACGGGAGCTAAATCAAGGTTCTTAAATTTAGTGTTCAATATAATTTCATTAATCTCTTTTTGACCTAATAATACTTCAGACATTGTTGAGCTAATCTCACCATTCTCATAAGCAGTTTCAAATGGCATTTTATTAATTCCAAGGCCAGAAGTAGCATTTCCCTGTGGATCAAAATCAACCAACAAAGTATTCTTTTTGTCTTTAGCTAGAAAATATGCCAGATTAACAGCAGTTGTTGTCTTTCCCACGCCCCCTTTTTGATTAGTTATACAAATCACCGTCGCCATATATCTATATATTACCATAAACACTAAAAAAAGACTCGTATTCGAGTCTTTTTTGTCCCCGTTTTTTATTTAATTGAAGTGATTTCAATTAAACTATATTTCTGTCGGTGTCCAGTTTCTTTATGTACACGTTTCTTTGAGTGATAACGGATTACACGAATCTTTTCTCCTGCAACTTTCTCCTGAACCACTTTAGCTGAAACCTTCACGCCCTTAACTTCTGGAGTACCAACAAGAGTCTTATCTCCATCAATTACAAGTAAAGCACCAGTTTCGAGCTCTTTCGTACCTGCCGGGAGGAGGTCCACCCGTAGGGTCTCTTTCTCACTCACGACATATTGTTTGCCGCCAATGAGTACAACTGCTTTTTTCATAATTTTCCTTATTTAATAATAACTAAACTGTATTCTACCATATTCGACTAACTTAATCAAATTTAGTAAAATCCTACAACAGTCTATAAAGAATATATATTGTCATATTTTTAAAGTACTCAAGTTCACTATAAAATTATTCTTAATTTTTACAAAAACTTTTTATTATTTAAGGTACTATAAAGTCTCTCACTTTATCTTTTAGCTGTCATATCTAGTTATCTCAAAGACTTTATTAAAATTATAGTTCTTTACTTTTTACCTTTAGCAGCTGCTTCAAGTTTACTTAATTGTTTCATTGAAGCAAAGTAATAAGCTCCTCCGATACCAATTGCAGTTACAATTACCATAGCTAAGACAACCTCAGATGTACCAGTATGTGGTAATTCTTTTGGTGTATCTGGAGTTTTTGGCGTAGGTGTACATTTACGTGTTACTTTCACCTGAACCTTATCATGAATAGTTGCACCGTTAATCCCCACTGCTGAATTATTTTCAATTGTTACAGCCTTACCGCAAGGAAATAGCTTTTCGTCATCAATAATTTTAACTTTATATGTGATTGTAGCTTCCATCCCGCCTTTATAATCACCGATATTAAAGCCGTTCTTAAACAAATTATCTTTTTCAAAAGTACCATTTGGGAAAGTATCATTAAAGATCCTTGTGGTACCAGGCACAAAAGTCATCCCCTGACCTAAAAGATCATAGGCAATTACATTCTTTAATAAAGTGGTTCCCATATTCTTAAAATGTACTTTAAAATCAAGTGTTTCACCAGGCTCCGCCTCAATACTATTCTGATAATTATTAGCTAACTCTTTTGAAACAGTCTTGTGCATATCAAAACCGGTTTTATCAACTTTGATTCTAAAAGTAACATTACCAGAATACTCATTACAACCAGGAAGTAGTCCCCAACGGTCATAACCAAGACGTGTTCCTCGGTTTTTACCAAACAGTGCTTCATCATCAATCAGCTTATTATTTAAAGCCCCTTGAGTATGTATTCTAGCCGAACCACGTACATACCGCAAAGAAACTGCTTGTTCTGCTTTTATATATGCAGTATCCCAAACCTCTTTTGGATCAGTATTAGTTGCACTAATAGTCCCTTTAATCATCACATTCTCACCCTTGTGAATATTTTCAGGAATTTGCTGCATCCTCAAGCGCAGATTCTGTGCATAGCTACGTCCCGTCTTATCGTTAAGATTAGCTGCTGCATTATTATGGAAAAAGACTTCAACCTCATATTCAGCACCAGGTTCAGCTACCACATTATCAGTATATTTATCATTACCACCGACCTTTCTAATTCTTACGAAATTCCGTTCATCACCGATCGCTGGATTATTTGTCATCGAATTCATCGTGGCATGATCGGCAGGTTTCTGCCAAGTATATGTTGGTCTTTCTGGACCCCACGTATCATAAGCGTACGTCTCACTAACTGGCAGTATAGCCGCCGCTCCCAGCGATAGAAAACCTATCACTGGTAGGATGTGGTGCGCCGTACGGCGCCACACATCCCATGTTTTTGTATTTGTGTTTGTTCTCATTTCTCTCCTTTTTTATTTTTTAGAGCACCACGTCATTTATTATCGATCTTATTCTTCAAAGCCCCAATCACTTACTGAGAGGTCTTCCATGCCGTTCGAGTCCACATCCGCAGTCTCATCATTATTAGTCTGCTTTTCCTCTTCAAAATGCTGCTTAGCACCTTCAGAATCTTCAGCACCTCTATCACCAATCGCTTCTTCGACCATACGACCCTCACCAAAATCAGCTTCTTGCTCCTTTACAGCTTCAATATTCTTCTCAACAGACTCAGGATTATTATTCATAGCATTATTATCTGGGTTAGTATATTCTGCAACTGGTAGACTCTGGTCAGTATTAGTCTTGCTTTCTTCAACATTATTTAATTCTCTATCCACACCAACATAATCAGTCTTCGGTTGTAATATTTGTTCAGGTGGATTTTCTTTTGGTTCGGTAGGTGGTATCTCCTTATTTTCAGGTGGATTTTCTTTTGGTTCGGTAGGTGGAACAATTATCTTATGGACTGGTGGATTTTCTTTTTCCTCATTAGTAGGTGGTATTATTTCCACATTAGTAGGCGGTATTGGTCCCTCATATACTGGTGGATTATCTTTTTCCTCATTAGTAGGTGGTATTATTTCCTCATTAGTGGGTGGTATTATTTCCTCATTAGTAGGCGGAACAATTATCTTATGGACTGGTGGATTTTCCTTTGTCTTCTTGGTAGGCGGAGTCTTAAGCTCTAAAGCAAGTTGTCCACAACCGATCTCTCTACCAATAATTATCCACTTATCAGCAATCTCTAATATTTCCTCATCAGAAGCTCCTTTAGGAATAATATTTGCACACTTTAATACGTTAATCTTTTCATCAAGATGAGCTTCAAACCAATTTTCTCCATCTTCCGTCAACATTTGATCGATCAAAATCCCACCATTCTTTGGTGCAACACTATGATCAAAACCAAATTTAAGATCAGCAACACCATCCATCTGAGATATCGTATTCGCATAAAACGATGCATAATTTCCCCTCTGTAGAATCAAATTATGCTTCATATGCTTTTCATCTTCAAGATGTCGTGCTTGTACGTCTTCTAATGATTTTGCATAGAAATCATTATCTCCCTGAAGATATGTAGCAATAGCATCCATATCCGCTAGACTTCCATCAAAAAGACCGTATCTCCCCATTTCCTGTGTCAGTGGACCCAAATTACCGAGTTTATTATAAATATTCTCGTATGAAAGCTGAGTTAATTCATGCATCTTAGCTGGATCATTTTTTGCAGCCTCGTATAATGCTCTTTCGTTCATTAATCTTGTGTCTTTATCTGTAAGTGATGCACTACGACCCTCTTCTTTTCCAGCAAAATTCATGAAGTCATTTCCGGTATTATCACCTCCTAGCTTGAGATTCATGTCAATTTTTTCACCATTTGTGAAATTAATCTCCCCCATATAGTCATTTTTCTCTGCTTTTGTCTCATCTAATGCATTCTTTGCTTCCTGCTGCAAATCAACAGGTTCACTCTCCTGATTACTTTCAGTAGCATACATATCTTTAGTAGGAGTATTTCCCTTTATCGCTTTATAACCAAAAAATGCACCGCCAGCTAATACAGCCGTTATCGCTACTAAAGCTACCCTCTTTCCAATTCCAGAGCGCTTTATTTTATTCATTAAATTAGCAACTATTCCACGCTTCTCAAGATTTTCTGGATTTAGTGCTGAAACTTGTTCATATCTATTTACGCTATTCCAGTTGCGTGTTTTTTCCAAATCTTCTTGATTAGGATTAGTCACTGGCTCAGATTTTTCTTTATCTAAAGTAGGCGAATCATCTACTGTTTCAGCAACACTATCATCAAAATCGTTGTCTTCTATCCTACCATTACCCTTATCAGCATCATTATTCTCTACCACCGTACCATTAACATTCTGCCTATTTTTACCGTCTATATTTTCAGGCGCAGTATGCACTTCACTCTCATTTTTTTGTGATTCAGGGTCTACGTTTTGTTTAGAATTATTTTCACTAACTTCAGAAGACTCTTTATTTTGTTCGCTTTGAGCCTCTAAAACACGATCCTTGTCTGATGTTTCATCTACAAACGACCACTTCCTACCACTTAACGTAAATCTAGATAAATCTCCCCAAGGATCATATGCATTTCCTCGTCCACTATTCTCAGGTGAACCATTTCCGGCTCTGCCGCTTTCTGCACCTTTCATTACTATTTCTCCTCCTTTAATTTATCGTTTAAATAGTCATCTCTAAATTTAATCATCACTTTCTCAGCAATTTTATTTGCATCAATCCCTGACTCCTCTACTGCTTGATCAAATAACTCGTCAGTAGCAGACCCATTTTCAAATCCCTCATTAATTCTATTCACTAAATAATCCGGTAAACTCATCAAGATCTCAGTCATCACTGCATCTTTCAACTTATCTGACAAATTATTTTTTTCAACATCCGACGCTTTTATGCCTTTCTCTAGCATAAGTTCCTCAATAAACAGATCGATCAGCTGATCTTGAGACATTCCTGCTAATTTAGATTCATCCATCACCCCGCTAAACGAATCAGTTGTGGAGTTTTGTGTTCTATCTTCCATAGACAAAGACCCTTCTATTACTTTTTATGTTATGTGTTAAAAATATGACTTTTATGCCCCCATCATATCGCTAGTGTTTAAAATAGTCAACATTATTATTTAAATTTTTGTTCAATAATTCTTCATCAGTTAAATGATTGTTCGTATAATTTTAATAATAAAATTGAATAATAAATTTAAGAAAATATACTTATCGTTATCCCTAATTTATATTAAATGTATAATTTTTTTATACAAAAAATAGTACTATTTTATTAGTACTATTTTCACTACAGTTCAAATAAATTAAGCAATTTTCAAAGTTACTCGCCCCAATCTTGCTAATATCTTGGCTTTCGCTTCTGGGCTAACTGTCTTTTTTAATGTATATGCCGATTCGTCGTTAAAAAATTCAAACGTCATCTTTTCCCCTTTTTCGTTGTTTATTTTATTTTGTTTGATACGTCCATTATAGCACGTATTTAAAAATATAATTGAACAATTTTATTAATTTTCATAAAATATGTCTAAAATCTACTTTTTAAAACTACACACGCCTCAGAACGAATCTTCATTTCTATCCTAAATTCTTGTTTATTAATGGTTGACTAGGATAACTTTTATATCTTCTTACTACATCGGTATCTTCCTTTTTAATTTTTAATTATTAGTTATTATTTGTTTTTCCGCTGTTCCCTCTTTCTTGTTAGATTTTATTATCTTGTTTTTTATTTTTATTTTGTTATCTAACTGTCATAATATTATCATGTTTATGCTTATTTGTCAATACTAATTCTAACTTATTTTATTTTTGTCAATAACAAAAGAGTCTACTCCCACTTTCATACTAGTAGCGTTTAATATGTAATTAATCCTTCTCTAATGAAATCGTAATATTCTTATCATTTATCTTTATAATTTCGTCATAACTATAATTTTCATTTTGTTTTAATTCTGTAGCTAATACTTCGGATTTCACAACTTCCGCCCACTTCGAATCAATTTTAATACTAAGTGACAACTTAATCCGGTCATCAACCTCAAGCCCTGCCTTCTTTCTTGCTGATTGAATAAAACGAATCAGTTCTCGGATAAATCCTTCTTCTAACAGTGCTGGGGTCAAAGTTTTATCTAAAATGTTTTCTTCACCCGCCTTCACTTCTTTAACATTAACTTCTTCTGCAATAATCTTCTCGTAAAACTCTTCCAATGGCTCACCTTTATAGATAAATTTTGCAAGTGGTTGTCTGACTTTAATCTGAGTTTCTTTTTCACTCTTATTCATACGTAAGGCCAAACCTTCCGTGATAATCTCACGGGTTCTCGCCATTTCATCAAGAATTGACTGGTTAATCTCTCCAGCATCTGGCCAATCTAATAAATGTACTGATTCCACGATAGATGAATCATTCGCTGCACCTGTCATTTTTTGATATAGCTCTTCTGCCAAAAACGGCACAAATGGAGCTAAAATCTTTGCTAGATAAATCAACACGTAGTATAAAGTTGAATAAGCTGCGTTTTTATCTGTATCATCCTCAGATTTCCAAAAACGCCTCCTAGAACGTCTTACGTACCAATTTGAAAGATCATCAATAAAACCAAGCACATTACAAAGCGCACTTGGAATATTATATTCCTCCATCCCCGTTGTAATCTGGTTACGTAAAACATAAACTCTAGACACCAACCAAATATCCAATGGATTATCCAGTTCAGTTACACTGATTGCTTGTCTTGAGTCAAATCCATCCACCGAGGCATACATCGTAAAGAAATCAAACACGTTCCAAATCATTGAAAGTTTTCTTGCAACGTCCGACACATCCTTATCAATTAAAGCGAAATCTTCGCCAGCTAACACTGGAGAAGAAAGCATCAACAATCTTAACGCATCAGCTGAATATTTATCCATCAATATATTTGGATCAGTATAATTACCCAGTGATTTAGACATTTTACGACCATCATTTCCAGCAACTGTACCAGTCGTAATTACGTTTTTATACGCATTATCCGAAAATAAAGCTGTATTAATAACATGAACATAATAGAACCAAGCCCGTACCTGTCCTACATATTCCACAATGAAATCGGCTGGATAATTCTTTTCAAATTTTTCTTTATTTTCAAATGGATAATGTAATTGAGCAAATGGCATCGAACCAGATTCAAACCAACAATCAAGTACCTTATCAATTCGTTTAAAATGTTCCCCATTAATATCAAACTCAATTTCATCCACCCATGGACGATGGTAATCTTCTAGTCTTACTCCAGATAACTCATATAGTTCATCATAAGAACCTACTACTTTTATTGAACCCTTATTACCTTTCCAAACTGGCATCGCTGTTGCCCAAAAACGATCTCGCGAAAGATTCCAATCCGGTGCTGCTTCAATATTTTTCTCAAAACGTCCATGTTTCAAATATTCAGGAAACCAATTGATATTCTCATTTTCTTCAATCAATTTTGGTTTCATATCTTTTACATCCAAAAACCAACTTGGAAATGCTCGGTAGATAATTCTTTGTTTTGATCGTGGATTAAACGGATATTCGTGTTTAATATACTCAATCTTAAATACTATTCCACGTTCCTCTAATACTTTCGCAATAAACTTATTTGCAGCCCAAATCTCAATACCAGATTCATCAGTATCACGTACTCCTAAATTATTTAACCATTCTTTTGCCTTTGGTAAATAATATCCACTCTCATCTAATAGATCAACAAAATCGACTCCTTGGTCAAGACTTAACTGATAATCGACTTCACCATAAGCAGGTGCAATATGTACAATCCCCGTGCCCTCAGTATCAGATACAAAATCTGCCGCCACCACTCTATATGTGTTCTCTTTACATTCATCTTCCGTAAAATTCCTCATCAACGGCTCATACTTTAGCCCTATCAAATCTTTTCCAGAAACTACCTCAATAGGTTGTAAATCACCAATAGTTTTTTCAGCCAGTTGTTTAGCGATAATTAACTTCTCATTATTGACCAAATAAACTCCGTATTCAAGATTATCCTTAATTGCCAATGTCAAATTAGCTGGTAAAGTCCACGGTGTAGTTGTCCAAGCTAATAATTTCGCATCCTTCAATTTTTCTTCGTCTACAACATTAAATTTCACATACACTGATGGATCTGTTACTGTCTGGTAGGCATCGTTATCCATGTTTACTTCCATCTTCGATACAGGAGTCGAAAATTTTGTATCATACATCAAAACTTTCCGACCTTCATAGATCTTCCCCTGTTCATAAAGAGTTTTAAAAGCCCACCAAACCGACTCCATAAAGTCTTTATCCATCGTACGATAGGCACCTCGAAAATTGACCCATCGTCCTACTCGCTCAACCACTCCTTCCCAAGCCTCGGAATTTGAAACCATCGATTCATGCGCTTTTGTAATATAAGTCGATAATGGCCACTTCGTGCCAATCTCACGTCGATCTCGTATACCTAATTGTTTTTCCACAAAATTTTCCGCAGGTAATCCATGACAGTCCCAACCCCAACGTCGTTCGATATGTTTACCACGCATTGTCCAAAAACGTGGTACTGCATCCTTAACAATTGAAGATAATAATGTACCATAATGAGGTAATCCAGTAATAAATGGAGGACCATCATAAAACACGTATGAATTATTGACATCTCTCTGTTCTATTGACTTCTCAAATACTCGATTCTTCTTCCAAAATTCGACAATCGCTTTCTCGTATTCCGCAGTTTTTCGTCTAGTATTCGCTTGATATTTCATAATTTGTCCTCCGTTTCATCCGTAACTTTTTGCTTCTCTCTAATTATTCCATTTGGCTCCAACATCGTTGTTTTTATAATCTCATCTCTGAATAGCTCATAAATATTCATACCAGTCTTCTTATAAAAATATTGTTTAATTCTATATAATTCTCTTAGATGTTCTCCAGCAGAACGAATATTATGTCTCATTAATATATCAGAGAATCGATCCGAAATCGTCATTACTCCAAGTCTATGTCCCATAGTATCCGCCAACTGTATTAGCAGATCTACATCAGATAACTCCACCTCATCCATAAATTTCTTTGTAATTTTTATGCTCTCATCATCCAGTTCTTCCCAAAATTCTGTACGATCAATTTCAGGATATCCATAATAAGTGTGTGTCATCGCAATACGGGCAGGAATTTCTAACCCCTCTCTTTTCAACATTTCATACCCAATTATCGGATGCCTCAGTCCCACATCCTTTTTTGGGCATCGTCCTATATCATGTAGTAAACCAGCAGCATACGCAATATCAGCACTAAACTGTTCTCTATTGTTTTTATCACTCCCATCCTCTTTCTGCTCAATGACCTGTGCAATAGTTTCCGCAATCCTTGCCACATTTTGTGAATGTTTTTCTAAAGACAGACTATAACCAGGCATCTGCTTCGCTCTCAAAAAAACTTCTAAGGCTTTCTCCCTAATTTCACTCATCCACTCTATTATACAATATATTTATACACTACGTAACGTATATATTACTTGATCAAACTGTGGTAATGGTGATCCACTCCATTTTTTTATAATTTCACCATCACCACCAAGCACAACTAGTGTAGGATATTGCACAATATCTCTAGCTGAAGCAAAAATCTCACCATCAATTGTTTCCGGATCAATCATTTCTACATCATTCCCCGTCTCTCTGCTAAAATCTGTTTGCCACTCACTTGCTTCACGAAAATATTCCGATTGTTTCTTTACAACAATAACTACTCGCATCTTATTCCTCTTTCTTCTCTCTTTGTTCTCTTATTATTCTCTCAAACTCATCCAAAGTTTTAAATTGCAAAAAAACACTAGCGAACCGCACATATGCCACTTCATTTGTCTTCGCTAATACATCTAAAATTGCCTGTCCAATTTCTTTTGAATACACCACATCTCGACCAAGCGAATATACTTTCTCCACAACTTTATTCACTACATCCTCGATCTCAAGCTCTGAATGAAAAAACTTACCAACACTACGATTAACCGCAGTATGTAATTTGTCTCGATCAAAAGATTCTCGATTACCACTTCTTTTCATAACAGATAGTGGTGGCATTTCCACTCGTTCATAAGTTGTAAAACGACGACCATCCGCAGTAACCCGACGACGACGAATCATTGAACCATCTGGAGTCTCTCGGCTCTCTAGAACTTTACTATCTCCGATCCTAACTCCTAATTGCATTTTACCTCCACCAGACACATCTTAAACAGATATGGTCAGATTCCTCCGACCATATTTTTTATTTCTTTCCACGCAACTTTGCACGTAATGAAGGCGGTACTTCTAGATCCTCTTCATCATCCTGTTTACCAATCTTATCCCAAATATTCTCTTTTGGTGCTGAGGTAAACTCATCCGCCGTAGCTTGTTCATTTACTTCCTGTGTAAAGCTTGGTGTATTATCAACGATCTGTTGTTGATTTCTTAAAGTCTCTACTCGATTTAATGCCTCATCCGTGCGCTTTTTCTCTTCCTCTTCAGCTCGTTTCTTACGATAAACATCTGAATCAAATCCAGTCGCAACCACGGTGATTACAATTTCATCCTGCAATTCTGGACGAATTGATGCACCAAAGATAATATTTGCATCTGGTGAAACTGCACCAGTAATTTCCTCTGCCGCCTCTTGAATTTCCGACATCGACATGTCGTAGCCACCAGCCACTGAGAACAACACCCCACGTGCACCATCAATTTTTACTTCAATCAAAGGTGACTCGATTGCCTGTTGTGCAGCCATTTTAGCACGTCCTTCTCCAGAAGCACGACCAATCCCCATCAATGCTGAACCCGCATCCTTCATAATTGCCTTAACGTCGGCAAAGTCCAAATTAATCAAAGCGTGTTCAGTAATCAATTCTGAGATTCCCTGAACCCCCTGACGGAGTACATCATCAGCAATCTTAAAAGTTTCAAGAAGTGGAGTCCTCGGATCAATTGTCTGCAATAATCGATCATTTGGTATCGTAATCAATGCATCAACTGCTCCAGTCATCTCATCAATCGCTTTATCCGCGTTACGTTTTCGTTGTGCACCTTCAAATGTAAATGGTCGAGTTACCACACCAACTGTCAATATGCCCTGATCCTTTGCTTCCTTAGCCACAATAGGACCCGCACCAGAACCTGTACCACCACCAGCACCAAGAGTAATAAATACCATATCAGCACCTTTAAGTGACTCTTTAATATTCTCTCGACTTTCTTCAGCAGCCATCTGACCTTTTTCAGGATCACCACCAGCACCTAAACCTTTACCGATATGTACTTTTGTATCCGCGTTTGAATGATGTAATGCCTGTGCATCAGTATTAATTGCAATAAATTCCACACCAGAAAGTCCAACCTCTTTCATACGGTTAACTGCAGATCCACCAGCACCACCAACCCCCACGACTTTAATGCTTGCTTTTGTTTCCACCTCTGTTGGTTTAATCTCAGGCATCTTTTTTCCTCACTATCTAACAAATAACTAATTCTAGTTTAACACATTTTTTCCTCTAGTTAAGTATTATTTGAGAAAAGATCTACTTTTTCTTAAAAATATTCAAAAACGAAAACAGTCCACCACCCCTCGTTTCTTCGCTACTTTCATCCATCATTACTTCGTCATCATGCATCAAAAGCGCCAGACCCACAGCAGTCATATATTTTGGATTATCAACAAGATCAAATACTCCGTTCATTTTCTCCGTTACTGAACCAATTCTCACTGCCATTCCTAATATATCTTTTACAAATTTATCTAAGTTTCGCATCATAGCTCCACCGCCAACAATCACAAGACCTTCTGGCAATTTCTGCGCATATCCAGCCTGTTTCAAGATTTTTTCTACGTGCTCAAAAATATCAATCAGCCTCTCTCTCACAATCTGATTGACTTCATCTTTAGTAAAAGTCACTGTCTCATCACCAATTTTTGTTACGATTTTCTTGTCACTCTCTGGAAAATCTGCCGTGACATATCTTAGTTTAATCTCTTCCGCAACTTTTGGATTAATAGCAAGTCCAATAGCAAGATCATTCGTAATATTATTCGCCCCAATATTTAAAACTGAATAATGCTGTAAAAAGCCATCCATAAAAACTGCAACGCTTGTCGTTGAAGCACCAAGATCCACTACCGCCACTCCATTATCTTTCTGTTGCTCCGTCAGTACTACTCTTGCTGATGCCAAAGCCGTCGGTATTAGCTTTACCGTCTCGATCGCCACATTTTCCGTTAACTTTCTAAGATTAGCACAAGAAGGCTCTAAAGCCGATATTACACTTGCTTCCATTTCTAACTTCACTGCATTCATCCCTAGCGGATCTCTTATTCCTGATTGTCCATCTACTGTATAATTTATCGGGATTATATCTAAAGCTTCACGATTATTTGGAATCACCCCAGCTAGAGAAATTTCTTGAATACGTTTTAAATCATTTCTCGAAATCGCTTCCCCTCCCATGATCGAAATCATACCCTGTGTTTTTATTGCTCCCACATGCGATCCATTTATTGAAGTATAAGCACTCTTTAAAGATTTACCGCTTGTCTGGTCAATTACTACAATTGCTCTATTTAAAGCCTCAACAGGACCAGTTAAATTCGTAATTACTCCCTTACTCATTCCTCCATTATTTCGTACTTCAGAATTTGCAATCACGGATATCTCGCCTTGATACTCAGAAAGCGCTACCGCACGAATATATTGCGTCCCCACATCAATCCCGAGCATAAAACGAGGCAACTGATCATTCATATCCCTCGTATTATAACATAAACATTTTTAAAAATACATCAGTGATATAATTCATACATGGATATGCAAAAAATTAATGCCATGCGCGAGGGTGGCAAGATATTAGGAACAATTCTCGCAGAACTTCGAAGCTACGTAAAAGTTGGTATGACTAAACGTGAGCTTGATTCTTGGGTACGTAAAAAAATTACCGATGCTGGAGCTTCGGTCTCATATGACGAACTCCCAGAAAAGTTTCCAGGTGCTATTTGTATTTCTGTAAACGATGAACTAGTCCATGGCGCCCCTAATTCTGACTATCAATTACAAGATGGCGATAAGGTTTCCTTTGATCTCGTCATTGGATATAAAGGTTACCACACCGATGCCGCCTTCACCACCACTGTTGGCAAAGCTAATCCAGCTGTTAAACAGATGATCAAAACAACTGAAAAAAGTCTCTGGGCAGGCATTGCCACAGTTGCCCCAGGAGTCCATCTTGGTGATATTGGTTACGCTGTCGAAACCGTACTTCGCCGCGGACATCTCGGAGTTATTGAAAATTACGTTGGTCATTTCATAGGTAAATCTATGCACATGGAACCAGAAGTACCGAACTACGGTAAACGTGGTCATGGCTACATTCTAAAACCAGGTGATACCCTCTGTATTGAGCCTATGTCTTCTCTCGGTAAGCCATATAACCATGTTAATCCAGAAACTGGTTGGGATGTTCTTCTCTCTGACGGTTCAATTGGCTGTCATTGTGAACACACCATTCTCGTTACTGAAGACGGACATGAAGTTCTCACCTTGCCAAACTGTCCAAAAGAACATTAATTTTATAATTTATTTTTTTCAAAATATCAAAATATGAATAAATTCATTTTTGTTGATCAAAATTATTTATCTCTTTGACCAGTTCCATTATCCTCTTATTTACTTCTTCAATTGAACCAAGCCCATCAACTTCATACATTTTTACGCCTTTTTTCTTCATCTCTGTTAAAAATGAATAACTTTTTTGTTCAAAATACGATATCTTTTGTTTCCAGACCTCGATATTATCATCTTCTCTTCCTCTACCAGCCAAACGTTTTAAAAGTTCCTTTTCTGGAACCTTCAATAGCACTACAAATTCAGTATGTAAAAATACTCCACGCGTTTTCAACATATCTACTTGTGCCACAGAGCCAGGTTGTCCATCAAAAACTACATCACCGCCTTTTTTGAAAACCTCCTCCATATTTTCCCACAACAAATCAACCAAAATATCCTCAGGAATCATTGTTCCCTTACTTGTATACTCATCAAAACGATGCGAATCTCGAATCAATTGACCAGCTGATAGCCAAGTTCTTCCTAATTTTTCAGCTAACATCTTCCCCTGTGTAGATTTTCCAGATCCCGCTGGTCCATAAATTAAAATCATCTTTTCCTTTCAAAAAACACCCTTTAGGTGTTTTTTATTTTATTATTATTCATTTCGTTTCGTATTAAAGTTACCGTACGTTTATATACTTCATCAACTCCTCCCATACCGTCAACTGTTAATAATTTAACTCCATTCCCCACAAGATAAGCCACAATTTCATTTCTACTACGTTCATAATCAGCCTGTCTTTCTTCAATAATTTCAGGCACATCCTGACTGCGCCCCCTTGCCGCGAGTCTCCGCATTACTTCATCAAATGGAACAACTAGTTCAACAATATAGTCAATCAAAAGCCCCCGTTCCACAATAATCTCAGCTTGCTTCAACGTCCTAGGATATCCATCAATAATTGCATTCTCTACCCCCTTTAACCTCGAAAAGACCAACTCAGAAATCATCTCATCGTCAAACAATTGGGCAGTTTTTAGTCTATCAATCACCCATTGCTCCTTACTTTCTCTTAAAATCGCTCCCGACGAAATCCAAGGCCATTTTAAATCCTTAGCCAGCCTATTCCCAACTGTGCTCTTCCCAGTTCCAGGACCACCCAAAAATAATAGTTTCATACAAAACAAGTATAACATAAAAAAAGACCCCTTTAGAGTCCCTTTTTATTACTTTAAACCAAGTTTCATTCGCTCAGTTTTTTCCGCTTTACGAATTTCGCGTAAAATCGCTTTACGGCGACGTTCACGTTTTGAGATAGGTTTTGAAAAACGAAGCTGTGATTTCGCAAGTGGCATAATTCCACTCTGTAAAACCTTACGGTTGAAACGACGAATAATATTCTCGTTTGCTTCTCCCTGGTCTTTTCTAGTTACTTTGATTGTCATATATCGGGATTATACCAGATACACTCTTTTTTTTCAACAGAGGAAGTTTGTTTTTCCAAGAAAACTCTCCCTACCTTTAAAAACAACATCCTTTATTTTATTTGTAAAATCCTCCCTTCAATCTGTTTGACATTTTGCCATTCATTTTCCAGTAAATTGATCCAGATATCCTTCCTCTCACCCTTTGAAAGATTCATCCAAAATTCTGGGGCATTGAATGCGATCAATTTCATTTTATGACCTTCCTCATCTTGTATTATTAACTTCAAATGCTGTTTCTCTAGCCCCATCCTCTCCATTTCAATAATCCTCATCTCTTTTAACTGAAAAATTGGTTCGAGATTTCCAATCCCGAAGGGTTCCAAACTCTTAATTTCATCCATCAGTTCAATTGTCAGCCCGTCTAAGTCTTTCAAGATTATATCTGCCTGCGGTTCCAAATATTTTTCCTGATCTGTAAGTTGTAAACTTTCATAAAAATCATTAACTTTTCGTCTAAAGTCATCAATCTTATTCGTCTTTACCTTTAGTCCACAGGCTGCCGCATGTCCGCCCCCACTAATAATCTCTTTCTCACATTTTCTCAAAGCTTCAGCTAAGTTAAATTCACCAAACGCACGACCAGAACCCTTCAAAACCCCCTTCTCCACTTCCGATAGAACAAAAGCAGGTTTATGAAATTTTTCCACTAATCTCCCCGCAATGATGCCCAAAATTCCTTCGTGCCATTTCCCCGTAACAACTATTACCGGATCTTTAACTTCAGGAATTTCCAAAAGTGCCTGCTGTTGACTATTACGACGCTCAAGATTTAGTTGGTTAAGCTTCATTGCAAGTTCGCTAGCCTCTCTATGATTTTCCGACATCAACAACTTTAATGAAATTTCTGCAGTCTCCATCCTCCCACCTGCGTTTAACCTCGGTCCAATCTGATAACCAATAGTTTCCGAATTTATTTTATTCGCCCTTGAACTTTTTAGTAATTCCACAAGTCCAGGTCTTTTAGTTTTTTTCAATATTTTCATTCCAAAATAACTAAGCATTCGATTAGTTAAATCTATCGTCATCGAATCACAAAGCGTCCCAATCAACACTAAATCCAAAAACCATTTTTCGTATCCTTCAGGAATCTTTTTCTCCTTTACCATTTTTTGCATTACCATAAACGCTACACCGCAACCACACAGCTCTCTTAACTTTGTCTGTTTTTCACGTTTTGGATTCACAACTGCCACTGCCGATTTTGGTATTTCTTTCATTATTTCATGATGGTCCGTTACTATCACATCTATACCTTGTAAGTTCAGTTCATCTATTATTTCCGCATTATTGCTACCGCAATCTACTGTAATAATTAAACTTACGCCTAATTCTTTTGCACGTTTAATCACTCTCTTACTCATTCCATACCCATCAATAAAACGATCAGGTAGCATCACGAAAATTTGTTCTACCCCACTCAATTTCAAGCAATCATGCATCAAGGTACTAGCGGTCACTCCGTCTACGTCATAGTCTCCATAAACTAAAACTTTTTCCTTTCGCTCAATTGACTGTTCAATTCGCGTAACTGCCTTATTTATATCTGGCAATTCATCGGCCAGCTCAAGATTATATTTTGGATGTAAAAACGCTTCAGAAATTTGTCGTCTCTCTATTAATTCATCAAAAATATC
>ERZ773065.369-NODE-369-length-27047-cov-3.464138_pt1 | contig 27047 bp, 23 predicted proteins | sample MGYA00580623_ERZ773065 | MGnify/ENA primary metagenome ERZ773065 (study PRJEB29015, sample SAMEA2738017) | human oral metagenome | biome: human oral; feature: human-associated habitat; material: dental | place: China | collected 2047 ... | reverse complement strand
TTTAGCATCTAATTTAACTTCAATTCCTATTATACAAAATTTTAAGATAATGCACTATCAACACACTCTTAAGTTTGCTTCTAAGTCTTATTTCCATAACTTCTTTTACGTTTCCGCCATTCTTTGCTGTTTCGATTTTTATGATATGGTGCAAGTCAGCACGAACACGAACCGTCTTATCTCCCATTATATCTTTTTTTGGATATCTGTCAACTGGTATGGTTGACAGGTATGCGGTAGAATTTTTTAGAACGCCTAAATTCATACATTTTTTAGGAGAACATCACCGAGTTTTAAAAAAAGACTGAACAAATTTCTTGCTCAGTCTTGACATTGATACACTTATCAGGTATCATTAATTAAAGACTGAGTAAGAAGGACGAGTTCTTACTCGGTAAGGCGAGAAGTGTTAGCGCACTTTTCGTCTTTTTTTATTCGATTAATTTAAGTAAATTATAACACATTTTTACATACCGTGCAAGCATTTTATGTTTGATTGTAGCACAAAAAGACCTTTTTTTACAAAGGTTATTGTTATATAACTTTTTATATACTTTATTATGTACTTCTATTGTTTTCGGAAGTAAGATAATCTTTTACTATCAGGGTAACATTGATATCTAGATGTATTTTCTTTTTCCGTTTTACTCATTCTTTTTTTAATGGTATAAGCAGAAACTTCCTCTAAAGAAATAAATTTTTCATAATCTTCTCTCCAGTTGCCAAAGAATAGTTCCCTCAAGGAATCCTCATAATTCAAAACAATTATCCGACTCATCGTTTCAGCTCCAGCAAGAGTCCAATACATTCCTCTTTTTTTCATTCTATAAGTGACCTTACGATGCTGACTCTCCATTATCCCGATTCCTGCATGACTGAATCCTCTCTGTTCGGCTGGTTTGGTATATTGGAAATTTCTCAATATTTTACTCTTGAACTTCTCAAACAACTCTTGTTCTTCTTCTGTATCGATATAACTTTCGGCCGTATCTAGGACAGTTCTCATTAACTGCTTATCATGTTGCTTAATCGCCTGGAAAGCTCTCTCTAATAGATCCTCAGAGTAAAATTTTAGATAATTCTTCAACTCCTTATTTACATGATACTCATCCCAGAAATGTTCGTGGCGTTTAATTCGCAAAACCTTCGCAATCTCTTTGAAAACATAGGGTGTATATCCATGACCTCCATCAGAGTTCGTAATCAATAAAGTCTGATTCGTAATTTCGTAATTATTGAACAAATAATCGATCACCTGCTCCCTCACTAAGCGGTTGTCAAGGCCAATAAATTCTTTTTTATCCTGGAGTTCAAATCGATTGCTGCCAACTTTCTGGCTTCCCGTATGGACTACAAAATGGGATAAATCATAATGTTTATTATCCTTCTGTGTGTCACGTGCTTTGACCATCACACCGTCACCCTCAATATAAATAACCTGGGCTTTTCTTTTGCTAACTTCTTTATTCTCTTCATAATATCGATAGCCTTCTCTTTCCTCCAATAACTTCTCACAGATTTTTACAGCTTTTACTACAATTGGCTTTGTGATAGAGATGTGATAAGTCAATTGGATCACCTGAGTTACTTTATCATATGGCATCAAAGTAGATAATTTGGCCACCTGATACATAAATTCCCAGGAGAAGCGGACGTTCTTCTTAAGCCCTAACTTTTCATCTACTGGAATGACCCAATGATCTCCCTTTTTCCAACGTCTTCTTCTGAAAGTAAACTCACCAAATGTAAAAGCGACGGTTCGCTCCATTGAATGAATACAGGTATAGCCCTTTGCTTTCATGACTGGAATCATCTCCTCATCATACCTAGAAACAAAGTTATAAAATTCTTTTGCATTTTGAAACAGCAATTGATTTTTTAGTTCTCTCTCGTCAAAGAAAGCCATTCAGAATCCTCCCTTATTAAAATTACGCTTATTTTAATAAATTTTGACCTGAATGTTCAAATAATCCTTTGTTCTGACAAAAAAAGAGCCTATCTTTTCAGATAAACTCTTACTTGTCATACCAGGGTTTCTCTTTCTTACTAAAATAGGATTTGCTCATTTCAATAGTAGCTATCCCCATAGGAATCAAAATAATACTCCATAAAACCGTCACAATTCCATCTGCAATAAAGGAAAAACCACCTGTAAAGTGAAGTCCCAAATACAGTAATAATACAACTGGAAGGAAAGCTGGAGCGAATTTCAAAACGGCCAACCCTAAAACAATTATAAACACCGTACTAAGTCCAAATGTTTTATAGAACACATAGATTGCTATAGCTCCGATAAAAATAAAGAACAGCTGAACAAGTCTTTTAATATCAATGAAAATCATCATAGATTCCTCCTACTTCATCCCTTTCTTATGGAACGCTATTTTTTCTTTCGCTCCATCTTTTCCCATTCTCTTATAATCAGATTCTCGAGATAAGATGAAGCTGATTTTTCACCGTGATACTCTACTAAAGCATCTAACATATCGTATCGAACATTATGATGTAATGAGAATGGATATCTTTGCTTTTTGTTATAGCTTTCAGGAGACTTTCTAGCCTCCTGATTTTGTTTCCTCGACGAAGGAGTCTTTTCTCTCTTTGGTGTACTTTGGAATGTTTGTTTTACTTGTGCGAATCGATTCTCTGTCATGCTACCTCTCCTTCTAACACACTCAAAATATTTTCATATACGTAGTTTATATTATCATAAAACTTCTGATGTGTCTCTTGTTGGTTAGCTGTCATCTCTTCATGCTGCTCAAAGACACTCTGACTGATCACAAGGCTCTTGGCCATGAGCTCTTTCTCCTGGATAGATCCCAAGTAAGCCTGATCTTCTTCAACAACTTCTAAAAATTGTTTACAGGTGTCTGTTACATTGTTTCCAACGTACTTAATCTTATTTCCAATAAGATAAGGTTCTGCTTTAACATAGCTTTTCTTAGTAATAACTTCGATAGCTTCGCTCTTAATGAAGTCTACAAAATTTTTCAAAGATAACCAAGCACGAAAACCATTAAGAGAGGCATCAGAAACAGCCAATACAATATCTGATACAGCTATAAAATTTGCTGTAACTAAACTCTCATCATTGTGCGTATCAATTAGAATGACATCAAATTGCGCTTCTAACTCTTCGTAATGTTCGCTAAACCACATAAACAACTGGAGATACTTGTTGTTTCGACTAGCAAGATCTAACTGCTCATCTGTCAAACGCTCATCACCACAAATCAAACTGAGATTTTCTGATATTGGAACAATTTCATACTCTCCAGTTGTAAATATATCATAGACGGTTTTCTCACATTTTACATCAAATGTTCTTGTCAAATTACATTCCCAAGCTCCATCAATGAGTAGTGTTCTAAGTCCCTTAACACGTGCCAACCAATCCCCTTCATTAAAGGTATCTGTAGTCTTTCCACCGCCACCTTTTCCTAAGTTTGTAGTCTGAATCTTCATGATTCCCTCCTTGGATAATTGTATATTTTGTTATATAACTTTTTATATACTTAATTATATCTAAAACAACTTTATTTGTCAATATAAAAGCACAAAAAGTTATATAACTTTTTGTGCAACTTGTTATCCGTATGTACCACCTATATTTCCGCCAACATAGGCTTTTAGCTGGATTTGTTGAACCGTAGTATTGAAATTTCCAACGAAATAGCTGTTCTCTTCTCCATTCTTAGTTAGAACAACCAAAAATTGAATCACATCATCTGATTCAGTTGGCATCACTTCCAATTGTTTTGGTTGAAAATCATACTGATTCGTCAGAAGAGCCATCGCAAAGGTTTGAACCATCGCATTCTGTGTCATAGATAAATGATTCTCGATTGTTCCCTTGACATTTGGCAGAAAATTCATCTTTTTTATATCTGCTACTGCTTCTTCAAAGGCTTTTAACACTTCTTTTTTGTCTTCTGAGCTTGCCTCTGCATAGGGGCGTTCTAGTTTTAGCTTAGCTGTCCGATAATTCTTCTCGTCTGCTGTTTCCTCTTTGGAAGACGGCTCGTTTTGAGTGGTTCCTGAAGAACTCACCTGAGCCGTTTCCTCTATTTTGGTTTGTTGAGATGGCCTGAAACTCGATACAATCCCTATTCCTGCCAAAACCAATAGAATACCTACTACAATCGATACAACCATATTCTCCTTTATCCAATCAATCATTTTATATACTCCTTTTAATTTGAACTTAATTTAGCTTCTCTGTCATCTGGATAAGCAAAAGAGATTACCTGTTCTTGTTGTTGTGATTTAGTCCAAATACGATAATTCCATGTATATGGGGTTTTGAACTGATCCCAACCACTCAGAGGTGTATTTTGTTCTACAAATAAGATAGAGCCATTCTCGAAAACATGACATACAATTCCAGTATGACCATATCCTCCGCCTCCTACCTGTGAAGAAAAAATAGCGCCTCTTTTGGGTGTAGTCTTAACTGAATTTCCAAATATTGCAGCCCAAGCTGCAGCCTGATCTTTCCCATCTCCCTGTACTGAGCCAGAATGGCCCCATAAGTGATTTCCCATGCTAATTGTAAGATTCACACATTGTCCAGCATACTCGTCACTTCCAGGATTATACCATCCTGTAGACTTGGCATAATCCATGCCTAAGCTCTTAGGATCAATAATGAATGGTTTCAAGCTATCTGGTAAGTCTTCTGGTTTATACCCCCATGCAGTCGCATCTGAAGGGACAGTTCCCGTTCCATCGGTACTGCTACCTGATTCTCCACATCCACTGTTTTCAGCTGAAGAAGATACCGCACTATCTGAAGAACTGACATCTTGTGTACTGGATCCTTCATAAGGTTTCTCACCATGAGCAGCAATAGCTTCCTTATCAAGCCACTGATACTTCGTACCTAGTTTTTGGTACATATCAGTTAGTTTGCTCTTATAAGTGCCATCTGTGGCCCATCCACCATCTGCTATAGCAGATAGGCTAGCAATGCCATTTGTATTGTTTATAGCCCTTTTATAAAGCGTCTGGTGAGCCATAAACTCAGCTTTCCCTACGATCCCTGCATCGTAGTTAGAGAACCAAGTATAAGCTCCTCCTGTACCGTCTCCGACATTCGCTCCAGGCTTTGTCCCACTTAAATCAACACTATCTTCACCATACGTCGCCAGAGTAACTGGAAAATTACTTTTACTAGAGGTTTTAACACCTCCCATATTGTGAGCTTTCCAGAAGGAAGTACCATTAGGATTCGTAAAATTGAAGCCATTCTCTATCATTGTTTGAGTGATAGAAGCTGAAGGTAGGAAACCTCCTGCCTTCCAAGACAGGATATAGGCTTCCTTGTGCTTTTTTACAAAGTCATCAATGGAACCATCAGCTGAAGAAACTGTGGAGTCGCCAGTTGAAGATGTTGTTTCTACAGCACCACAATCATTTCTTCCATTATTGGTTACAGCTCCCATTATCCCAACTAACATGGTTATCCCAACATTGACAATTAATAGAAGAGCTACAAGAGGGATGAGAATCTTCAGTTTAAATATTTTTTTCATGGATACCTCGCTTATCTACCACAATCCTAATATTGTTCGCAAAATTCCATAAAAAACTAAAAATACAATAAACCCTATACCTATTTTCTTGAGACCGTTCAAAAACTCCTTATCTCGTTCCTTTTGCGCTTCTAGGCGCTTTGGATCAGATTCTCCCTCTGAAGCGAAATAATCTCTTTCTTGTTTCATGCGATATTTACGAATCAACACATATTGATCAAATCTCTGCTTAGTCCTTGCAATCATTCCTAGTTTATTTTTGGCCATCCTGGTTCATCTTCCTTTCTTATTCAATACCGCCATAGCGCTCAACTTCAGGAGCTAACAACTGTTGGTTAAATACTAGATTTCCAACTCCTGCAATGTTCATGAATAACTGTCCTTTCGCCAGACGAGGCAAAGTCTCTAGTTCAGACTGATTCATCGATCCAGATAAGGCGTTAGCTAGTAGAGGCACACTGGTTTCATCCGTCTGAGCAAAAACTCTATATTGCATCAGACCAAAAATCCTCTGAACTGCCGTCACGTATGGATCCTTATGAGTACCGACCCCTGTCTCAAACAGAATCCCACGTAGTGAATTAACAGACAATACAACACCAGCAAAGTTTTCCCCCATTGTATCGATCATATCAGCCAGGAGATTAACACTACTTTCATGCTTTGGATTAATGAGTGTCTGTGCTCCACTAATATTAACAATATAGTGTTGCATATCCATCTCCGTTAAGTCAGATCGTTTCTTCAGTAGTTGCTTACAACGTTTTCCGTTATTAACAATATCAGCTGAGACAAGTGAAAGAACAGAAAATATCTGAACATTTAACAAATGAGGGGCGTTCTTCAACCCTGAGAAGTCAAATGTTACAACTTGCTCTGAAGAGATATCTTGAAATTCGGTTGTTCCCTCGAAAATTTCTGCGTTTGTTGTCAATAGTTCGTTAAACGTATTGTAAATACGCTTAACGGCCTTGAGTTCGGTTTTATCCGCACTAGTTTGTTCCAGCCGACGTTTATAAGCATCCACAAACAAAATAAAATCAGACAGAATAGGATACTCTTCCTTCACAATATCCGTCGCTTTCAGTTTTTCTGGATTCAACGAAGGATTTCGAGCCCACAACTCTTCCTCAATATAGAAATCATTCAGGAGAGTTCCAAATGTGATTAAATCGTCTCCTGTCACTTCATTATTCAGAAGTTTATAGATACTCTTCAGTTTCTCGATATGAAGGTTGTAAGATTTCTTCTTATCAATTTCAGTTCCTGCTTCGTTGGTTACTGTTGGAAATACCTGGAAGATATTGATACGGTTAGCCTCACCTGATAAATCAAGAATCAATCCATGTTGTTTTCGTGTCTGATCAAGAAACTGGCCAGTAGCATCAAAGTTACGAATATAATGCCCCTTCGCATAGAGACCGTCTGTGTGTTTCATAAGAAAAGATCGTTGTCCCATCTTTGGATTTCCAGATAGGATCATAAAGGATCGTGTTCTTTTCTCGTCACGTTCTAGAAAATTGAAATTTACCGCTCCGTTCGTTGGAGTCCAACCCAGATAAAAACCCTTCTCATCTTCTAGCTTCGTATGATTAAAGAAATAACCACCAGCTATTGAGTGAGCTGGAGTCGGTATTCCTCTTCGATGATTGGGCAAATCAATCTGATATTCAGCTGGAATAAATGGGGCATGGTATTCAAAATCTAATTCTCCAGACAGAATAGTGGATTTGAATTTCGACGTTTTGTCTTTGACCTCTTCAACCTTCTTGAATAACTCTTCTTTGATTGATGCAAACACAAAGACACGAATATACATCCCATACATAGCTATATTCCGCTTATCAATTTCACGGCTTAGTTTATTAAGATTGTCAATCTCATCTAGTTCTTTCCGATTATTGGTTAGTTTGCTATTGTTTGTAATCCGTGTTGACTTCTCTTCAATAGAGTCCTCAATCTCTTTTTGAAGCTGTCTATTATCCTCCTTGTACAGTGACAGGAAGGAACGTGTTCCAGGAAGCAACAACAATTCAGAAAGCCAAAAACGATCCATTCCTTCAGTTGGATACTCATAATAGTGTAAGACCGTATGGCATCCATCTCCACTTATCCAGAAACGATCATCCTTTTTAAAATCAATATTTCCTTGCGGTTGAATCTGGCTAAGGAAAGCAAGGTCATATCCTTCATTCTTTAATTGTCTTTGTCTACGTTTTGATAAATCAGGCATGCTATCTCTCCTACACTTTCTCATTCATATTGTTGTATTGCTTTATAATCTGAATTTTCTTCCTGTAGCTGATATCTTGTGGAACAAAATCATTATTTCCATAGGTTTTAGCCTTACGAACCAATTCGTCCAATTCGGTTGTTGTAGGTGCAAATAGCCACAGTATGAACTCTGTATTATAGACTTCTTGTCGGATGCTTTCTTCAACTTTAATTTGGCTTTGAAGCCAAATTTCACGATCCTTGAGTTGTAAAAAACGTCTATCATTTACTGATAACTTAGACATTTCTTGTCGCACTAAATCCAAATGATGGCGCAAGTCAGAAATTTGCGTATCTGTATTTGTTGGTAAAGTTGTCGTCTCCACTTGGATATTCGATCCAAATCGAGTCAACCAGGTTTCAAAATTTTCAATGGTTCTCATAACCTCGTTATAAGACATCGATCCTAAATCTTTACCTGGTATCTCCATCAGCTGCAAGTAGCCATAATCAACTAACTGGATATAAGCCTGGCTGTTCGGAATGATTGATTTTACATCTAACAACTCAACGCAAGAATGTAAATCAAAATATTCCTGCGTTTGTTTCTTTGTTTCTTGAAGACGTCCCAGAGGGCGTTTCTCGTTTTTTGAGGGTTGAATTTGTTTAATCGCCATTATGGTTTTCTCCTTCTGATATAATTCAAGCTAATATAACGTTTTCTTCTTCGTCTGAAGAAAAGAAACATGCTGTGCCAATTCTTTTTGCCACCGTTAGCTGGTAACACCAGATACAAACTCAGAACTGGCGTTAAAAAAATGAATGCGAACATCTGTATCCACTGACTTTTAGGAAAGATTTTTAAGCCAACGCTCAAAGCGATTACGCCAGTAATTCCTACAAAAGCAATATCTATGATAAGAAGGCCTATGATTTTGATTTTGGCATAGATATCTCTAGGTACACCGTATTTTTCACCGTACATGAATTTCTCCTTTATATTTGTTTTGACACTCACATTATAATGAATAATCGAAAATATCTTTTAAAGGGACAATAGCATTTTTACCATCATCCTTCAGGAGTAAATTGTACAAAAAGTTATATACTTTTTTGCACAATAAAAGAAGCCTCAATCTTGAGACTTCTTAACTAAATCAAAGAATGATTCTTCGGAAAGGAAAGTGATGGATTGACCGTCTGATATTCGTCTAAGCGCTGCATCATGCTTTTTAGACCTTTTATCTGGATCAAAAAGATTCAACTGCTTGTGTCCTAAAACCAATATATCTGTCTTAGAAGATACATAGTTTTGAACGACAGCTCCTTTACTTTCTAAAAATCGTATGGCTTCTTCTCGAGTTAGAGGACGTAGACTTCCTGTGATAACAATGTTCTTTCCTGTTAAATCCATAGTTCAGCCTATTCTTCTTCGTCCTCACTCTCAGCACCTGTGATATGACGTCCTCCCTGCATACGCTGTCCTGCTTGTTGCATTTGTTGGTTCATGTAATTCATTTGATTCATGCTCTGTTGAAATTTTTGTTGAGAAGAATCAGGCTGTGCTGTTGGTTGTGTCGATTCTGAAACTGGTGCCTCTGCAGGTGGATTTGGATCTTGAATTGGGGACTCCATTCCTTCAGCTGAAGAAGTTGGATCGACAATAGGTGCATCCGTTGTTCCTGGATCGATTGGAGGCTCAGGAATATCAATTGGGCCAGGCTGATCAATTCCAGGAACCGCATCATTTTTCAGAGCGTTATAGGTCGCATTTTGAGCAGAGGCAGCCTTATCATCCAGCTTATCTAAAACGTTGCCAACTGCCCCTTTCCCATTTTGCATGGCTTCAAATGCTTTCCATTCTGCCAAATCAACCATATTACTTACACCACCTTTGGCCGCATTCATGAAGCCTTGGTCTTTTACAGAGTTCAAAGCACCTTGAATACCACCTCCAGTTCTGGCTAGGCTATTTCCTAGAATCTGACTTCCTTTAGACAAGGCATCTGGAGCTTTTTGTGCCATATCCATACCAAATTGACCAAGTGCCATACCACCATTAAATAGACCGCCTGCTCCAGCCGCAAAAGCATTCCCCATCATCATAGCTCCGAGCAGTTGTTGGGCTGTTTCACTATGACCTGTTGAAACTCCAAGCCAGCGCTCGATCATGGCTACTCCTTGCATGGCTGCAAAGAATACTCCAACATAAACAAAGGCAGCTGCGAGACACTGCTCCCACATGTTGAGTCCATCAAAGAATCCGCCAGAAAGCTTCGTTACCGCTGAGACAGAGAGGATTGGCAAATCTCTGAAGATCTCAAGCGTTACACGCATAATGATAACTTCAAAGAAGATTCCTGCCAAGGCACCGCCAATCGTTCTTAACAACTCTTTGTATTTCTTTGAGTTGGATAGAGAACTGTATCCAAGAATCGGAGAGATCATTGCTTCAATCAGAATATCAAAAACTGATTTGACGAGCTTGATGATCATGCTGACCAAAAGAACAATCAGGATAATATACTGGAGGAACATCCCTATCCAGTTGACTTTATAGCGCATGTAAACTGATTCAAAAGCACTCAATTGATTAATGACTCGGTGTTCTGTGATGCTTTCAACTCCAGTATTATTGGAATTCAACTTATGTAGGAACAAGCCTTTAATCCCTGGTATTTTATCATGTTTCTCTATATCCTGTATCATTTTTGGATTCGTTGTACCATAGTTTGCCCCAAAATCAATCTTGGTCGCAAAATCAGTCGTGTCCCGCTGTTCAGGACTATCCGTGATATTATTGACAGGGGTAGATCCCTCTTGAACAGGCTTGATAAAGCCATAATCATCCATTGGAAACAACTCCGTAGAAAAATCCTTGTAGATCAAGACTTTTAAGTCTACCACATTATTTTTCATGGGTTGAAGAGCCAGGGAGGAAGTCGGTTGACTGCCAGATGGCGCTTCACTGGAGACTGTCTGGATAGACATAGCATCCTGTGCTACTGCTGTTGATATAGTGGTCAAAGCTAGTGGCAATACGGCAGTTACAGCCGTTACCAAAAGGAAATTCGTGATGACTCCTTTGTATTTGACTGGCTTTGTAAAAACTCCTGCGACGGCCGATACGACCAAAATCAGGGTGAACAAGGACGTCCCCAATAGCTGAAACCAGTAAAAGAACTGGCCTATAATCGTCTTCTGGTCGCCTAGATAACCGAAGAGACCAAAGAGCTTGAACATATTATTAAAAACATGTTCTAGGCTGGAAGTGATTTGATAAAGAGCCTTGGCAATCCCTCCTGGTAAATAGGTGAGAAATGCCATAAATGCAGGAGTCGGTTCTAAATAGTTATTCCAATAGGAATAAAACTCTGCCAGCTTTTTTGCATTCTCGCCTGTAATCTCACCATCAAGATTCTTGATCTCATTCACCAAATCTGAAAAGGTTTGATAGTGCACTAAAGATACCTTCTTTCTTTTTAAGATACCCCTATCATATTCGATAATGGCAAAATCGTTTTTAAAGGGACAATGAAATTCTGACAACAAAAAAAGCCTCAAGTAATTGAGACTTTTGTAAGTTAATCTGCGGTTCCGTTGAAATCATAGAAAGCATTGTCTTCTTTATAGCCACGGCGGAGTTCAATGATTCGGATTTTTTTACCACCCTCGGTCAAGACGACTTGATAATAAGAGCGAGCTTCTTCAGGTTTATCTATATCTTTATAATCAACAGCGATTGTAAAGTTATCCTTTCCTTTCAGCTGACTCTCTAGACTAACTAGAGTGCCTCTGAAATCAGCTGGGATTCTCTTCACTTGTTCTTCTGAAAGAACACTATAATTGATGCTTTCACCGTCGTTATTTGAGATGGTTCGTTTTTCTTTATCAAACTTTAAGGTAGTTCCTACTCCACCCTTAAAATCACTACTCTCATAACCATGTTCTGGTGAAAAGCCCGTATAGCTATCTTTTAACACATTTTTAGAGAGACTTTCAGGTGATTTTTGACCACATGCCCCTAGTAAAATCAAGGCTAACCCTACTAAAACAATTCTTAAAAAGTGCTTTGCTTTCATCATTTTTTCTCCTGATTATTATTTACTTCATTATAACAAACATCATTTTTTCTTGCAAGTGTTTATATAACTTATTGTACATCTTTTTAGATAACTTCATCCGCAAAGAAGTCGTCTCCGTCATCATAATAATCATAATCACCTTGAATGACACTAGCTACAGTTGCCTGAAATAGTTCATCTGTGGAAGCAAATGATTGGGATTGTGCCTTTTGTCCTTTACTGTGACGGCCTGATAGTTTAGGAGTTTCTCCATCATTGCTGAGGAGAGGCATAGTCAAACGTTGCCTCCAGTCTATAATGTTATTAAAGGCTGTACTAGCATCAACTGCTATTTCCTGAAGCTCTAGCTCACGGTGGGCACTTTCGACTGGAATATCCGCAAGAGTCATTGATGTATCAAATTCCTCTTGTAAGAACATGTACTTGTAAGGGAAGCTGTTCTTGTCATGTGCGAAGATTGGATCCGTTGTGACCTTACGTCCAACATTATCCCGTCCCTTGACTCCACGTAAGATAACCGCTTCTCCTTCCTGGAGCTTGGCTAACTGGGTTGGGGTCAGTAGCTCTTGTCTTGGATTTTCAACAGCTACATTTGGGTTGGCTTCATCTAGGATATTGCTGGAGCGTCTTCTGCGAGTAATGGTACGTGTACCCAACTCCCCACTAAATCTCTTATTGGTATCTGGAGACGTCGTTTTGACGTAAACCTTCAACGAACAGTTATCCAGAATCGTTTGTGCAACATTTTCACCATAGACATTAACCAATTGTTCCAAGTTTTGAACCCAAAGATAATAAAGAATGTTTTGCCCCAATCCGATAGAAATTTTCGTATCCATGTGAGGAATAGCTGGAATGTTTGTAAACTCATCCAAGATATGGAGAATCCGATTGATACATTTCCGCCCATTTGTTAAGGCAAGGTCATAGTTGGCATTGTATAACTGATCCAAGAACAAAGAGACAATCCCATTGTACTCTGTTCGGTTTGGTGGTGTTACCAGATAGACGACTCTTGGTTTATCGGAGTAAATCAACTCAATATCTGACTCTTGGAGAAGATTTTGAGTGTCTTCTTTGCTCTTCAGAACCCTTACATCGATATGATCTAAAATTGGCTTCTTGGTATACTCATCTAGTTCTAACCTATCTCCATCTTTTCGATAGACTTTTTCAGCTGAGAATTGGAAGACCCGATCCCGAACTGGAGACTTACCATTTTTCTTATGATTAAAATCAATCGTAACCGTAAACTGATCTGGAAGTTTAGGTTCGATGGCATAAGTCAGATAGCCTTCTCCATCAATAAGAGCTGTCGCTTGCTTCACATAATCGACTTGCTTTTCAACTTTACCCCATTTCTTCAAGCCTGTAATGGTTACCCTAGCAGTCTTATGCTTGAACTCATTTTTTAATTGACTGTTGGTGCTTGATCTCAACTTAACAGACAATCGACGTGGGAAGGCAAAAGACTCTAAATCAATCGAGTTTTTGGAAGTGAGCTTCGCCACGTTATCTTGCAAGAACAGGTTGATTCCTGTCATCATGCTAGAGTAGACATTCCCTTTAGTCTCATCACCACCAAAGTCTGAGGCACGAAATTCGATATCTGCCATTTGTCTGAATTTGGAGAATTGTTTTTGATTCACTTGTCTCAAATTATCAAAATAGACCGTGATTTTTGATTTCTTGGATACCTGTTGTTCTCTAGTTGGATTCTCAACGACTTCCCCCGTTCCATCCACAAAGACTTCTTCAGACCCCATTGTCGCCAAGAATTTCGCAACGTTAGGGATGGTAATGGTATCCCAGGCATCGTCCTCACCATTTTGAACGGTTTCATTAGCCCGATCCATCAAGGCCATTGTAAGAGCGTTAAACAAGGATATAGAAGACTTACGAAAATACTCCGCATTTCCCTTCTCACCACCTTTTTGTTTTGGAAAAATGGATTCTGCGACTGCATTGACATAGGTTTGCGTTTTCTCATAGTAACCTTTCTTGGCGGCTGCAATAGCTAGAGCCAAAGGATTGTAGGACATAGACCAATCCATATTTTGGAAAGAAAGCACATCAACTTCATAGCCACGTTGCCTCATCGTTTTGTAAGAGGCTTGGTAGTGTTCCCCTTTCGGGTCTGCTAGAACCAGCGATGGCTGCAACTCCGCACGACTGTTGATATCAATCGCTGTCGTAATCTGACCTTCCCCCTTACCTGAACGAGTCATCCCAATCCCTAACAGATTCGTCGGCTTATCTTCAATGTAATAATATCCCGAAGGAAAAGATTGCATGCCCAAAATGCGCTCCGCATTGGTCACGTATCGACTGATTGTCTTATTTTGCCATAACATTTGCGTTCGGAGTGTTTGTCCTGCTAAATCATGAGTCAGTTCATGAAATACTGGAGCCCCACCTTCACCTGGATAAGTTAGAGCTTTATTGGGAATCTTTTTGTATTGACGACGAATTTCATCAACCGTCACAAAACGGTCATCCCCTTCCTCATTATGGTTGTAGTCACGAAACTGCTCAAAGTTGATCCAAGCAGATTTCCAAGCAAGGACTAGACCCATCAGAAAGAGAGGAAAAGCTAAAATCGGGGCAATCCAAAAGACTTTTACATTCAATAAACTTTGAAACAAGAGGCTGTTTAAGTCAAAGTTTACGGCCTTACTAGCATCTTTAAACGACCAAATACTAAAGTAGAGAAAGCGGATTGTAGCCCTCAAAACAGTAACCAGGTAATTGGTTAAGATAAAAGCAATAAAGCTAAAACCTAATCCCATATAAACAAAACTACGGTAACTTTTAAAATAAAGAATGGGTTTCATCTCTTTATCAAAACGTTTCCGTTCTCGTTTAACAAAAGGGAGGGTATAGAATATCCTGAAGAAAACATTCCAAAGGATGAGAGAGACCAGCGCCAAGAGTTTAGGTATGAATGACTTCATCCCATTGAGCAGCCCTCTAACTGATTGTCTCCAAACTTGTTTCCAATCAATTCCTTTACGATTTTTCCAACCTATTTTTATTGCCTGGCTTAGACTACTCTTTCCTGATAATAACCTTTGATAGCTTCTTAAAAAATACGGCTGGAAGAGTTTGAATAGGTAATAACCTACACCCCCTAAAAAAAGGAAGGTATTGATCCAACTGGCTCGAATCAGTTGGATAAGGGTATAAAATACTACTTCAAATAACTCAAACAAACTACTACCCCCTTACACCTTCCAAAAACCATTCCATTTTTCGAGTATAGAAGCTCGAAAAGAGAAATATGTGAAACTGTAGCCTTGGAGAGGCTTTCTCATAACGGTGAAAATAATTTTCTAACCATTTCTCTCCATCCAACTGAAGAACATTCAATCGACTGGATCTACTTTGTTCTAAGTAATTGGTCACCTGAAGAGATTCTGCAATCAATTCATCAGACAGATAATTGTATTTTTGTCTTGCCATTGTTGCACTCCTTTCTTATTATCTCTTAATTCCCCTCTATTCTAAAGGATAATATCAAATTCTTTGTTAAAGGGACAAAAGATATTATTGTACCATAAGTTATATAACTTTTTATACAATAAATAAGCAATAAAAAAAGCACACAAGTGTTCTTGTATGCTTTTAATCCCTTTAGAATGGGGAATCCGCATCTATTGGTTCAGGATAGGATGGAGGAATAGAACTTGATGTCGGCTGAGAAAAGCCCTGTTGTTCCTGCTTACGTCGATTAGATGCTTCCTTATTTTCAAGGAAAGTGATTCCTCCTTGTTGGTTTGGTGAAATAAACTGGTACGTCCGACGTTGACCCTGTTCATCGTTATATGGTCGTTGGATAATTTCTCCTTTTAAGAGGATTGGAGAGCCTTTTGATAGGCTCTGAGCCATTAATTCTGCTTGTTTTCCGTATACTTGCACATGGAAGAAACTAGAAATTGGTTTATTTGTATCATCAGTCATGCTAGAGTCACAAACAAACTCAAATTTAAAACTCACATGACCGTTTTGAGTTCGACCTACTGCATCGCTTGGGATGAATGCAACTCGGCCTGACGCAATAAATACTTGCATTTTTTCTCCTTTCAATAAAGACCACAAGAGAGTTATACCCCAGCTTGTGGTCATCCTTTCATTTTAGTTCATCAAATTAGTTTTCTTTCGACTTACGAAGACCTGCAAGACTCAACAATCCCAAAATCATTCCCACAACTGGAAGCATGCTTGCTGATGTTCCTGTATTTGGAAGTGATGGCTGCGGTTGTGGCTTGCCTGGTTCTTCAGGTTTTGGTGGTTCTGGAGTGTGGGTTGTTACCTTCGCAATCATTTCTTGTCCATTGACAATATTGACAAAAGTATTCTCAATCTTATCACCAGTTTCAATGCGCTCAACCTCGATGTAGAAGTCCGCATCAAAGGTACCTTTAACTCCTAGAGAGTTCAAGAAATCTTGATTGATAACATAAGACCATACCCCTGTTTTCTCGTTCCACTTAATAGTCACAAGTTTCTTGATGAACTCAGAATTTGTACCTTGGTTGAACTCAAAGGTAAAGGCATAAGAGCTACCTTTGGCAATCTTATCACCAGCTTTGACTACTTTGCCATCCTTCAGGATGACATCATAAGGCAAGATAAGGTCTTTCTCAGCTGTGTACTCTGTACCCTTGATGACACCTTTCCAATTACCTGTATAACGGTCATGCTTCATATCGAGTTTATCCAAACCGTCATACTGATACAATGTATCATGTTTTTCTGGAACAGTAACACCGGAAAGGAAATACTGGATATAGTCGCCTAATTGAACTTCTTTGCCATCAAGAACCTTTTTACCTGTTCTATCAAGCGCATGCTTTTCGGGTTTCACGTTAGGAACTTCAACTGTTACAAGATTTGACTGATAACTATTGCCAAAGTCGATTTGTTTAAGATCGTTTTCGACTTTCTCCCCTGCTTTAACCAAGAGCATAGCTGGGAGATCAATCGTCACGTTTTTATTTTGCTTCACGTAGTTTTGATAGAAACTCTTGGAATCTTTTGCTACCCAAAGATAAAACTCACCTTTAGGATTCAAGTTCAATTCCTTCAGGATTTTATTGATTGCATCTGTACGCCCTTTGTCTGAAAGGACGTGATACATGTCAAACATGTTTTTCACGTCTTTACCTGCAGCAGTCATCTTGATCTTGCTGTGGTCAACTGTGAAGGCTTTGTCTTGAACATCATCAAAGATTCCAAACTTCTTACCAATCGCTTGTGTTGAAGCAAGTGTTTTGGTATAAGGACTGTAGTCAGTCATCAAGCGGAAGGTCACGTTGCGATCAAATGTTGTAGCACCATTGATGTCCTTACCAGCACGATCTAGAACCGCTTTAACTGGTTTTGGTGGTTTCGGAGTGTAGTTGGTAACAGTGTTTGAGTACACCTCGTAGTTATTCACTAACACTTTATAGGTGTTATCATAGAAACCTTTATCATAGATTGGCTTCCAGGTAATCACTGGGGCATCTAGGCGCTTCCCTTCGTAGGTTGCAGTAAAGGTATACGTATTCTTTCCTGCATCATAGGCAACGCCCCATCCTGCTTTCTCTGCAGCTGCCTTTGTGACAGCCACATCAGGAACTGCTCCAGCTTCGAGTGGATCGATGATGGTAATCTTGTCCCCTTTTTTAAGGTTCGCATAGATATTGTCATGATTCAATGTGTAGAGCTGTGTAGCGTTTTTAGCAACTGTTTGACCGTTTGTATTGATCTTATCTGTATCTGCTACAGATTTGCTGACAACTGGCTTATATTGTAACTTGTAGCCGTGATAACTTGCTGATAATTTCTGATTTTTCGTCTCAGAAATAGTTTTAAGCGCTAAAGTTGGTTTTGCTGGATTTTTCGCATTGACCAGGTTAGCACTAATTGAATCAGGTTTGACAGGTTTCACAGTTGTTTTTGTGATAGTTGCTGTTGCTGGAACTTCAACAACTGGCGTTACAACTTTCGTATTCAAAGCGAACCAGTAGGTTTGACCATTTGGACTTTCTGGCCCATCCCATTGAATAAATTCGGTTGTGAAGGCTGTCCCTTCCTTAAAGACACCAAGTGCAGCGCCCTTGTATTGGTAAGGTGAGTCAGATGTATCCCAAAGATGCCCCACATCCTCCTGACGGTTATAGTCTTCCGCATAGACATATCCATAATCTTTGTTTTCTGTAACAGTGGAGCCGTTAATTTCAACATGAGTTCCGTTAATGGCTTTCGCACCTTCCCAACCAATACGATTGTGATTGAGTGAAGAATAGGTTAGGGTGGCAGGAGTTTTTTCACTTGCTTTGAACGCTACTTCTTTCCCATCAACATTATAGTAATAGGTATCCGTAACCAAGAAATTCATGTAGTCTGCTGCTCCACCAGCTCCATCATTACGAGCTACTACGAATCCTTCTGTTGGATCATTCAAGACATAGACATCATTTAGTCCTGTCTTACCTTGATTAAGAATCTCGAATTTTCGATGGATACGAGAAATATCATGCTTTTTACCATCTGCAGTTGAAACAGTCAAACCTTTCAGATTGGTGTAGTCAACTTCTGTTTTCCATCCAGTGCCAACATCCTTGTATTTCAAGACTTTAGTCGAGTCAAGAACACGAGTATAGCCTGATGTTCCATTTGATGAGGCAATGTAATCTTTAGTAGTTACCTGCGCTCCTGGAGCAGATGACTCCACTGTTGCTTCAGGATTTGCGGTCGCAACGCTAAGGGCTTGCAAGACTACTTCTTTAGTGTAGCCTTCCGTGCTTGTTTTAGCTCGAAGCTCATCGTACTTCTTCTGCCATTCCGCTTGGGCCTGCTTAGCTTTGTCATAAGCTGCTTGGTTTTGTTTCCCAATTTGCTTCGCTTCATCAGCTGAAGAAACTTCCTGGGTTTTAGAACTTAAAAGTACACCAGAGTTTTTCAAATCTGTTGATTTACGATCAGCATCTTGATTGACTTCTTTACTAGCATTTTGGCTTTCTGAGTAGGCAACAAGAAGAGCCTTGTTGAGCACAACTTTTCTTTTTGCGGTCGCAATAGCTTGTTCATTTTGCTTTTGTAGCGCTTCTACTTCTGCGACTGAAGAAACTGTACGTGTCACTTCATTAACCGTTACGCCCTGTTTCTTCAAGTCTGTAGCAGCAGCTTCTACAGCCTGATTCAAAATCGTAGCTTGTTTGACAGTAGCTTCGTACTTCCCTTTTTCTTCTAGGTAGGTTGAGACAGCTTGCTGATTCTGTGACAAGACCTGTTTAGCTGTTTGAGTAGCTTTCTTGTTTTGGTCTGCTGAACCATCTGTGGCAGTCGAACCGTCATTCGTCACTGCGACAGTTGTTTCCCCTTCATGTTTGGCTTTTTCAGCAGCTACAAATTGATTGTTAGCGTGAATAGCTTCCTGAGCCCCCTTGAAGGCTTCATTGTTTTGAACTTGTTTTGTAGTTGTGGCTTCAAGTTCCTGAACTTGTTTATCCTGATCATGTTTGATTTCAGACTTAGATTGTTCAAGACTAGATGAAGTAGTGTCTGTACCTTTGTCAACATTTGGTGTTTCAGATACAACTACTCCAGCTTTTTTAGCCTTGTCAGCAGCCTTTGTGACTGCTCCATTATCAATCGCTACAGGCTGGCTTCCTGTTGCTTTACCAGCTTGTGTAGCGTACATGTTATTGTCATTTTTGCTTTCAGGTTGTACTGCTTCATCCGCAAATGCTGAACCTGCAGAGAAGGCTACAAAACCTGCGATTACAACACCTGATGCTAAACCTTTAGCCCATTTTTTCTTACGGAAATATCCGTGTCCTTTTGTTTTTTCTGTCATATTTCTTTCTCCTTCACTTAATTAAAATAATTTCTTCTTGTAGAAGTAGCCAACCGCAGTAAACAACATGCCACCGATTACAGCTAGGAAACTTTGTTTTGTTCCTGTGTTTGGCAAGGTTACCATTTTACCATCTGCAGTTGAAACACTGATAGTCTTGTCTTCATTTGTAACAGCTCCAAGTGCTTCAGGAGCAACTACAGAACCATCTTCAAGGACAAGATTTCCATTTTGAGTGCTGACAATGGAATCACCTGTGCTGGTTTGAACAGGTGCTTTCGTAATATCATGCACCGCCTGACCTGTTGATGTAGAGGTTGTTCCAATTTGCGACTTCCCTTGCTGGTTCGCTTGATCAGTAGTTTTTGGTTGTTCATCTGGAACACCATCTAGGCTCCCTGCATTATCCTTGCCTTGCGCCTTATCTGAAGGTGCTGGTTTATCAGCTGGCACTCCATCAAGACTTCCTGCGTTGTCTTTGTCTTGTGGTTTATCTGATGGTGTTGGAACACCATCGAGACTACCCGCATTATCCTTGTCTTGCGCCTTATCTGAAGGTGCTGGTTTATCAGCTGGCACTCCGTCAAGACTTCCTGCGTTATCCTTGTCTGAGGGAGCTGCTGGATCAACTGGAGTAACTGAAGGCTCTGTTGGCTGAGTTGCTGGAGCCTCTGTTCCTGTTGAAGCGCTTGGCGCTGTTGGTGTAACCACTTCCGTTGTTGGAGCAGAAGAATCAATTGGCGCAAGTTCGTCTGCCGATGCAAATCCGCCAGCTTGTAAAAGTACGAGTGTTGATAGCGCGAGTGTAGCTAATACTTGGTTTTTGTTCTTGTTCATTTTGATTTTTCCTTTTCTAATTTTTAAGATAATTTGATTCCTTTGGTTCTGTTTCTACAACAAATCCATATTTTGAAGAATCAGAAGCTTTTACATCAAAAGTTAATCTAACGCTAGATGATTTATCCCCTTTTTTGACGGACAGGATATAGGAAACCGTATATTTTTGAGTTTCTGAATCATAATTCAATTTCTCTAAAATAACGGACTGTAAAATCCCTTCTTTTGGTTTAGTAAATTTTGCATCACCTTCAGAAAGAAAATCTACTAGGTTTTCTTTTTTGCCCGAATAATAAGAAGGTAAGAAATAACGGCTAAATACATCAACTTCATTTTTCGTTGAAACGATAAGTTGAGTATTTTTTTGTTCCTGATATAAGAAATTTACTTTTTCTGACTGGTTTGACAGTTGAGCGAAAGCAAAAAATACACAAATGATATTTATTACTGATAACACTCCCAAAACACCTAAGAATAGATAAAATTTCTTCAGAGAAACTGACTGCTTTTGAGATACGGGAGGCACAACATCTGTTTGATCCCTTGCATTTGGAACAGGTGGCAGGCGATTGGGTTGTGAAACAGCCATCGTCTCACCTTCAGCTGGGAAAAGAGGAAGAGAAGAATCGGACAATCCCATACTTTGTTTATATACAGGATAAATCTGGTTCTCAAAATACTCCCTTTTTTCTTGATAGCTGTAATTTGCAAATTCAGAGCGAGTAAGTATCGCTTGAATGAGGGGAAGCAAGAGGTTTTCATAGTCTTCAGCAATCAGAAATGGACTAGCGTAAACCTCTCCTTCTGTTACCACGCTTTTCCCTTCCAGATGGGCGATTGCTACTTTTTTCAGCTGAAACTGACCATACGCTTGTTTCAACTCTCTAAATAACAACTCGGCCTGTTGAAATGTTAGGTAGGGCAAACTTTTTGAAATCGGCTGAGAAAAATCAGAAAGATGATCCAATCCCTCGATGATAGCAAGTAACTCACTATCATCCTCTGGACCTCTTCCATCTTCCCAGGAAATTTCTAAAAATAGATCATCTGTAATCGTACAGCGATCTTTATTAAAGAGTGAAAAAGCCATAAATCACCACCCCTTAACTTCTTACGAAATCAAAAATCCATTCAATGATACTTGGTCCCGCTGAAACACCAATAATTGCAATTGCAATTGATATCCAATTCTTTTTCATTGAGGCTTTTAACTCCCGTCCACCAAACGCATAAATGAGCGAAGTGACAACGGCAGCTAGCCCAAATAGTGCAACACTGACTAGCTGAACTTTTGTAATTCCTTGTTTCGCCAAGTTATCCGACTTAGCAAATGGATCGTCCGCATAGACTGTAGATCCTGTTAGGAACAGGGAAAGGCTCAATAAAAACATCTGTGATTTTGTTTTTACTTGCTGAAGTTGTCTTGTCAAATAATTTTTCATAGAAATCCTCCTTTGTTTTTTTGACAACGTTAGTATAATAGATAATTGAAAAAAATTTTTTAAAGGGACAATCATTTTTTAAAGGTGAGTTTTAAGAAAATAAAGCTTCACCAAATGACGTTTTTTCAGCTTCGACATCGAATAATATTTTTCTTTTATCTTCACGGTGATGCTCATCTGGCGCATCACCTTCTACCCAAAGATGAAAATGATACTCTTGGTTGTGATCAGATAAGTTCAGAAACTCTTTAGAAATTAAAGGGAGAACCTTATGCTTAATCACTCTTTCCAGTGGCCGTGCACCATCCTTTATATTTGTTCCTACATCCAATAAATAAGTAACCAAACTTTCTTCATAAGAAAGAGTCAACTGTTGATTCTTCATTCTTTCTTCGATTTCTGATAATTGTTTGACAATAATTTCCTTATTTACTTCCTCGTCTAACATGTTGAAAATCAATTTATATTCAATTCGATTAAGAAATTCTGGTCGAAATCTGGTCTCCAATTCCAACGTCATGCTCTTTTCAAACTGAACTTTGTCCCTGTCGGTTAGCTTTTTAAAATTCCCTTTCAATTCATACTGATTAATAATTTTTTGAGAACCAATATTCGTAGTAATAATGACAATCGTATTCTTAAAACTCACTTGCCTTCCAGTTGAATCAGTCAAACGTCCTGCATCAAGCACCTGCAAAAATAAATCTACAACTTCTGAGTGTGCTTTCTCAACTTCATCAATCAGGATAACGCTATAAGGTTTTTGTTTAACCTTCTCAGTCAATTGACCTTTCGTTCTAGTTTGACGATCACCAATCAGTTTTGTAATATCTCCTTTTTGCTTATACTCAGACATATCAAAACGAATGATTGCCTCCTCATCATCGAACATCCCCTCTGCCAATGCCAGGGCAAGCTCGGTTTTTCCAACTCCAGAAGTTCCTAGAAACATGAAGGAAGACAAGGGCTTTCTTTGATCCTGTAAACCAGCTTGGGCAACAGTTATAGCATTCACAACAGCATCTACAGCCTCATCTTGGCCTTTAACACGTCGTGACAGCTTTTCTTTTAAACCATCTAGTCTTTCCTTGTTACCTTTCAAAATCGTCGTGACAGGAATACCTGTTTTATTTTTCAGCACCTCTGCAATTTCTTGCTTCCTGACATGGCCTAATCCATTTGTAGAACAAATTGTCGCTGCTTCATCTATTAAGTCAAAGGCTTTATCAGGTAAAAATTGATCAGGAATGTAGCGGACGGATAGAAGTACGGCTTGTTTTACAGCATCAGAACTAATAGACACCTGGTGAAAATTTTCGTAAATAGTTTTAGCTTGCTCAAGAATTTCAATCGCTTGAGTAGTTGTTGGTTCAGAAACCCTAATTGGCTGCATCCTTCGCTCAAGCGCTCGGTCCGTTTCAATATATTCATGAAATTCATCCAATGTAGTTGCGCCAATCAATTGCATCTCACCACGTGACAAAACTGGTTTAATAATATTTCCAGCATCCAAAGCGCCCTTATCTGAACCGCCAGCACCAACAATAGTATGAAATTCATCAATAAAGAGAAGATTCTCTCCTTTGGTTTCTACCATCTCCTCAATAATTTTTTTAAACTTAACAATAAATCCTCCATCCTCATCTGACATTAAACTAGATAGTTCCAGAGAGCGCACGGTCAAGTTTTTTAATTTTGGAGATACCTGATTTCTTAAAATGGCCAAAGCAAATCCTTCAACAATAGCTGTTTTTCCAACTCCAGCTTCTCCTACCAAAATAGGATTATTCTTAGTTCGTCTGAGAAGAGTGGTCTGAACAGCTTCTACTTCTTTATCACGTCCGTACACCTGATAATCTTCTGCTTTTTTTGAAACTTTTTCTGTCAAATTATCTGTATAACGATCTAAGTAGGGTGTTTTTTTCTTTTCTTCAGTAGTCACACTTAATCACCTCTTTCTTTTACTTCCTTGATTTGAAGAGTGAGCTTATCTTTTATCGCATCCACAAATTCTCGTGGATTGATTGTCCCTTCTCCAATCTGAGATAGAAACATTTCCCAGCCTCCTGTTGTCTCTGGATCAGAGAACTCATTGTCATAGAGATAATTAATCAGTAGATAGGCCTTGTTGGTAGGAGTTAGTTGACCTGTTTTTTTATCTTTAATAACATAACCCTTACTCTGAATTTTTTTAATGATTTCTCCTCTAGTGGCTTGTGTTCCTAAGCCATATTTAGGAAATATTTGGCCAATCAATTGGCTTTCAGTTAGTCTTTTAGGTGGTTTTGTTTCACCCCCTACAATCTGGACTTGTGTATCAATTTTATCTCCCACTTGATAATCAGGAACTTCAACAGAACCTCGTACCTTTCGAGAACTCCATTCAGCCCATCCTAATTTATGAAGCGTTCTACCTTTTGTTTTAAAAACAAGACCATTATTTTCTACTTCAATTGTTTTGGTTGAATAATAACAATCATCCGCAAACATCAAGATTGCCTGCTTCACAACTGCTTCATAAATCAGTCGTTGGTCAGTTTTTAAATTGGAAAGGTTTGGAATTCTTTCAGTCGGAATCAAGGCTGAGTGGCTCGTACCAGACACTTTTTCATCATTGACATAATCTTCTCTAGGCTCCAAAAACGCTGGCTGAAAATGACAATTAATAGCTTTTTGATAGGCAGATAGATTTTCTTTTAAATCGTCAAATTCAAAATGATTGATGTATTCTGAGTCTGGTCGTGGATAGGAGAGAAAACCTTCCAAATACAGTCCCTCAACAATGCTCTCTGTTTTATTTGAGTCAAATTTCCAGGCGCTTGCTGCAAAACTTTGTAATGCTGACAAGGTAAATAGTTGTGGAGCTGGTTTCTGATGTTTTTCTACCTCAACTGAAGAAACAATAGAGGTGGTTGATAATCCCCTTGAAGAGGCTAAAATAGCTTCACTATCTTTAGTTTTATCTTTGGTAGTAAAGAATACCCCATTTTCCTTATCCTCCAGCTGAAGCTTCCAAAATTTTTCTGGAGTAAAGTTGCGAATCTCTAAATCATTCTCACAAACTAGTCTGATCGCTGGTGTTTGAACTCGACCAACCGATAGATGGCTACCTTTTGTTCGAGGGAGTTGTCCTCTTGCTTGAAGATCAATCGTTGCAAGAGGTGATAAGTTCATTCCTACCAACCAATCACTTTGTGCACGTGCTTCAGCTTCCAAATAGTAATTATAGGTTTCTGAAGGTTCCTTTAATTCCTGAAAAGCTTTTTGAAGAGCTTTCTTTGTCATGGAGCTTGCCCAAAGACGTTTCCAAATTTTCTCCTTCCCTCCTGGTATATGCGATAAAATAGAGTACGCAATACGCTCTCCTTCCCTATCAGCATCCGTCCCAATAATCACTTGATCCGCTGCTACCACTTCATCATAGATTCTCTTAAATTTTTCTCTAGAACCCTTGTCCTCTTTCAGATGTTGCTTAAATGAAACATTTGTAAGAGGTAATTTATCAAGTGACCAGTTGTCTGGTTCGCTGTATTCAAATAGGTGCCCTTCAGCAGCCACCACATGTACTTCAGCTGGAAAATAGAGTGACTGCCTAATGGCATAGACACCTTTCTTTTTACTAAATTCTCCCAAAGCTGTAGCATAAGCTTCTGCCTGTTTCTCTTTTTCAGCCAGAATAACTATAACCATATCATTCTCCTTCTACTTCATTTTCTGTCATTGTAAGCTATAATTAAAAAATCTTTTGTAAAGGGACATCGACAAAGAATAGAGTGAGTTGATATCAAAAAACAGCACAAAAAGTTATATAACTTTATACACAAAAAAGAGGCTCTTAAAGAGCACTCTTTCTAGACTTTAAGCCCCTTCTTTGGGCTTTTGATAAAATTTTGATTTTGTACCACCTGTCTGTTTAACTGGTAAGGCTTTGTATGTTGTTCAACACTTTTTACAATCTTAGATACTGTTCCATGAATCCGTTTCATCGCTTGCGCTAGTTGTTGATCGTCAAGAGAGGTCAAATTTTCAGTCCAAATTGCCATATAGCGAATGGCTTTCTCAGAGGTATCTAACCCAAAATGCTTAGAAACGAGATAACTTGTCATCTCAGCTTCAAGTTCTCTACGATCTTTTGAGACATCTTCCTTATACGAGTTAGCAAATTTAGGATTATGTAGACTAGCATGCGCCAACTCATGAATGGTTGTTGCAACGACTTCTCCAGGAGTATTATCTGGATTCAAAAGTATTTTTTGTTCATCTGGATAAAAAGCTCCCTTCGCACTCCTCAACTCTTTTGCATCGTCTTGATAGATTGTTACCCCAATATTCTTAGCATAGTCTGAAAGCCCCTCTAGCACCTCTTTCGTACGAATATGATCCATATTAAAGTCATAGTGACGATTTGGCATCGCTTTTGGATAAAATTCAGGCTTCAAGGTTGTTTGAGACAACTCAAATACCTTATACGTAGCGAATTTAGCTAAGCCCGTATTTGAATCTCTTTCATGGAAGAAACGAGATTTCAATTTTCCTTCCTTCTTCAAAGCCTTTTCTTCAGGTGTCGCTTCAGAAAGTCTTTTATATTTTGGATTTCCTTTCCCATTTTTCACCTGATTCCCATTTTCATCCAATACAGGAATCATTTCAACCATCATAGGTCTAAACAAGGTTATATGTGATTTTTCTCCTGTCTTAACCGAAAGATTGTTATGAACAACTTCTCTTGTTCGACCTGTTTTTTTATTGGTATAGGTATTTCTAGTTTCAAATACCTGTTCTGAAGTAATCCCAAGAACTTCCCCCATCGATTGCCATTGATTATAGGTTGCGACTGCATTCGCTCCTGGCCACTGTTCCTGAATCAACGCTACATTTCTAGGTGAGAGTTCTGGAAACTTACTCATAAAATTCAGATACTCTTCCAACCGTTCAGGTGTTTCTGTGTACTCTCTCACTTTTTGAAAAGCAACTTCACTCAATTCATGAGGCGTTAAAGCAGCATAATCAATACTACTTGAGTGTACTTCAGGGGTTTCCAAATCCGAAATAGATTCCTCTTTCAGAATCTCCTCTACACGCTGAA
>ERZ773065.366-NODE-366-length-27214-cov-6.621562_pt1 | contig 27214 bp, 30 predicted proteins | sample MGYA00580623_ERZ773065 | MGnify/ENA primary metagenome ERZ773065 (study PRJEB29015, sample SAMEA2738017) | human oral metagenome | biome: human oral; feature: human-associated habitat; material: dental | place: China | collected 2047 ... | reverse complement strand
CTACTGTAAAGAAACGAAAAATAAAGGCTGTACCGAGTGAACAGGGAGAATTATTCTAAAAATTAAAATGCATTTAAAAACAGCTATTATAAAAATAGATATTAAATAAGCATATTAAGTGTAAAGGAGGAACTTATATGACTAAAACAAAGAAAGATCAGATTTTTGCAAAAGGTTTAGCTATTCAAATTTATACTGAAGATTTTAAGAACGATTATATAAGTCTTACAGATATCGCGAGGTATAAAAATGCTGAAGAGCCTAAGGATGTGGTAAAGAATTGGCTAAGAATAAGAGATACTATTGAATTTCTTGGTTTATGGGAAGTTATTCATAATCCAGATTTTAAAGGGGTCGAATTCGACTCCTTTAAAAATGAATCAGGAACAAATGCATTTACTCTATCGCCATAAAAATGGATTGTAAAAACTAATGCAATCGGTATTGTTTCTAAATCAGGACGATATGGTGGCACTTTTGCCTATCCTGATATAGCAATGGAATTTGCTTCATGGATTTCTGCTGAGTTTAAACTATATCTTATACAAGACTATAAGAGACTTAAATTAGATGAAAATTCAAAATTGTCATTAAACTGGAATCTGAATAGAGAAATTTCAAAGATTAATTATAAAATTCACACAGATGCAATCAAAGAGCACTTATTAAAAGATTTAACTAACGAACAGTTATCTTATAAGTACGCTAGTGAAGCGGATATGCTTAATGTCGCTTTATTTAATAAACGAGCTAAACAATGGCGTGAAGAAAATCCAAATTTGAAAGGTAATATGAGGGATTATGCAAGTCTAAATGAATTATTGGTGCTTGCAAATATGGAAAGTTATAATGCAGTTTTAATTAGTAAGGGCATTGAACAAAAAGAAAGAATGATTGAGCTTAGAAATCTTGCTAGAACACAGCTTATGTCGATTGAAAATTTGAATAATACGAAACTTAAGAGTTTAGAAAATAAGATAGAAAAATAAAAATATATTAAATATGTATTGAAGGAAATTTTATGAAATATAGTGTAGATCAACCGATTAATGATAAAAAAGACGATTTATTAGGTAGAAAAACTTTTTCAAAGTATTTAGGGAAGGCTATTTATGAACATAATCAGGAAGCTGGATTAGTAATTGGTTTATATGGAAAATGGGGAACTGGAAAAACGTCTGTTATTAATATGGCGGAAAATGAGATTAAGAAACTTGCAAAAAAAAGATGGAAATGAGCCATTAATCATAAAATTTTCTCCATGGAATTATTCTAATAAGAGCGATCTTATTTATACATTTTTAAAGAATTTAGGAAATGAACTAGGAATTCAGGCTGATGAAGAAACTAAAAAGTATAAAATAGGAAAATTTTTAAGTGATTATGCAGAAGCCTTTAGCGTGGTTAAGTTTATACCATTCGTTGGCACGATAATTGAGCCAGTAGCGAAAACTGCTATCAAAGTGCAAGGAGAGAATCTTACACAAGTGCCTGATTTGGAAGGAACTAAAGATAAACTTGTACGAGAATTGAAAGATCTTAAGAATAAAATTATTGTTGTAATTGATGATATAGATCGATTAACTAGTTCGCAAATTAGGGATATTTTTCAACTAGTTAAGCAAGTGGCAGATTTTCCTAATATAGTATATGTGCTAGTTATGGATAAAGAAGTTGTCTGCAGTGCACTAGAAAAAGTACATAATATGGATGGCAATGAATATTTAGAAAAAATCATTCAGATTCCGTTTGAACTTCCGGAAATAAGAAAAGGCAGTTTACATAATATTTTACGTGATCGAATTAATAAAATTATTAATGGTCCTGTATCAAATGAAGAATATTACGCTAGTATATTCAGAAAATGTGTAGAACCTTATGTTAATACTATGAGAGATGTTAATAGATTAATTAATGTTTTTCAATTTAAATATGAAGCATTAAATAAAGAAACCTTACCCGAAGATTTATTAGCCATTACAGCTCTCGAAGTACTAGAGCCAAAATTATATAAATGGATTTATGATAATAAAGATTTTGTTTGTGGAGGTATGGAATATGCACTAGCTAGACAAGGGAATAAAGCATTAGATTATTATCGCGATAAATATTATGGTGAATTAAGAGATATGGGAATAAATCCAGATACAGCGATAGATTGTGTTGCGACGTTATTTCCAAGCTTTGCAAAGATTATTGGAAAATATCGGCATATCGGTGCTCCATCGACGGAAGATATTAAAGAAAAAATGCGAATAGCTGATTTAGAAAAGTTTGAAACCTATTTTGTATTTGATTTAGATAACATAAAAGATTCTAAATATAAATAATTATTATTTTGTAATTTTAAATAAAGGGCTTTTATATATTTTAAATTTTGATAATTTGATGATACTCAATTTTAAGCATTAGCTGTATAATAAAGATAGCTGATGTGCAATTCGGGGTTCTCGCCGGGTTAAAAATAAACATTCTAAAACAAACAGTGGTGCCCCAGGGTGGGCGCACATCAGGCAAAGACGAGATTTTTCTCGTCTTTGATTTTGCTAATTTATCAAATAATGCTATTATCTTTGATACGCGGTAGTGAACGCGTGCTGATCATATCCTCCTTTAACTAGGGGGATTTTAAGTATAGATATTTTTGCTTTGATTTTTAAATCAATAGTTGATATACTAACCGTTAGTATTATTAATACCACCACGCATATGAAGCAGAATAGATAAGCTTTTAAAGTTATGAGTGCAATTCTCATCTGCTTCAGAAGAAAAATTTTTGTGGAGCATAATCTCAGCATTTAGTTATAAGTGCTGAGATTTTTCATAGTTAAACTTAAGCAAAATAACTTATACTAATAAACAGAATATGTTAAGAGATAAATTTAAAAATTACGTTAGAGATAAATTAAAGAAATACGTCAAAGATTATTTTAAAGTGCATCAGGATGTGAAGCTTATTGCTGTTGGCGGAAGTGTGGGTAAAACCACTACTAAAATGGCAATTGGTACTGTCTTATCCGCTGATAAAAGAATTAGGCTAGAAGAAAATAATCATAATACGGATTTTTCTGCGCCACTTGCTATTTTAGGTGTTAAATATCCAGAAAATGTAAATAGTGCTATGGCGTGGCTTAAAGTTTTTAAAGCTTGTAAAAAGAGAATTAAAAATCCTAGTGATGTTGACGTTATTATTCAAGAGCTAGGTACAGACCATCCAGGAGAAATGGCATATTTTGCTAGCTTTTTAAACCCTGATTATGGAGTTTTGACTGGTATATCTCCAGAACATATGGAATTCTTTGGTAGTTTAGATAATGTTGCTAAAGAAGAAATGACAATTCTTAATATGTCGAAAATGGGGTTGATTAATCAGGATGATGTCGATGCAAGATACGCCAATCTTTTAACTAATAAGAATGTAAAGGGGTATGGAATGCTGTCTGGCGTTCAATATCAGTTAAAGATTGATAGTTTCGATATTCAAAAAGGCTATAGTGCATCGGTGATTGGTCCGGATGGAGTAAATATTGCAATGGACGTTAATGTTTTTGGGCGTCATAGTCTTAAGGCTTTAGCGGCTGCAATTACAATTGCAAAGGAAATGAATGTTCCAACTGAACACATTATTCAAGGAGTCTCTAGGATGCATCCGGTACCAGGTAGAATGCAACCTCTAAGAGGATATAATGATTCCATCCTTATAGATGACACGTATAATGCTTCGCCGGTTAGTATTAGAGAGGCTTTAAGATTCTTATATGAAGAGATTAATTCGCCACAAAAAATTGTAATATTAGGCGATATGAATGAAATGGGTATCGAATCTAAAAAGCTTCACGAAGATGTTGGTGAATTAATGGATGGTAATCATATAGATTGGCTAGTAACAGTAGGTGAATTAACTAGAAAATATACCGCACCAATCGCTAAAGAGCGTGGCGTAAATGTAATGTCTTTTGACTCAGCTTTATCTGCTGGAGCTTTTGCTAAATCGAAAATTGAAAAAGGTGCAGTCGTTTTAGTGAAAGGTTCACAAAATAAAATCTATACAGAAGAAGCTTTGAAATTGATGTTGCATGATATAAAAGATAGTCAAAAATTAGTAAGACAGAGTGAGTCTTGGTTAGAGAAAAAGGCAGAATTCTTTAAGACTCAAAGTCTTTAAAAAACTATTTAAGATATATATTGAAGAGAACTTCTACATTAATAGAGGTAGATGGCGTTTTATATTCTGTTAAAATAGTAATATGAAACGTTATAATCCATCTGAAATCGAACCTAAGTGGCAAAAGGTTTGGCAAGACGAGAAGACATATAAGTCTGAGCCAAAAAAAGATCAGCCAAAAGCTTATATTTCTGGGATGTTTCCTTATCCTTCTGGAGCAGGAATGCATACTGGACACGCATTTAGTTACACGATTGTAGATACCCTGGCACGTTTCTATAGGCAGCAAGATGTTAATGTTTTAAATCCAATGGGTTGGGATACCTTTGGATTGCCTGCAGAAAACTATGCAATTAAAACTGGAACTGCTCCTAAAGATATTACAAAAGTTAATATTGATAACTTTAGAAAACAATTTAAACGTATGGGCGTGTCAATCGATTGGGATCGAGAGATTAATACTTCTGATCCTGGTTATTATAAATGGACACAATGGATTTTTACTAAACTTTACGAACATGGTTTAGCTTACCAAAAAGAAAGCATGCAATGGTGGTGTGATACGGATAAAACCGTACTTGCTAATGAACAAGTAGAGGGTGGTAAGTGTTGGCGTTGTGGTAATGAAGTTACTAAACGCTCTATGAAACAATGGTTCTTTAAAATTACGGAATATGCAGATGATTTGCTAGATGGTATCTCTAGCTTAGATTGGCCAAATAAAATTAAAGTTGCTCAAACTAATTGGATAGGTAAATCAATTGGTGCCGAGGTTGATTTTAAAGTAGCTGGTAAAGAAGAATCTCTAAAAGTCTTTACTACTAGACCAGATACACTTTTTGGAGCTACTTTTATAGTTGTTGCACCAGAACATGATGTTTTAAAAACTGTTCCTACGGAGTTTAAAAACGAAGTAGATGCTTATGTCAAAGCATCTTTGAAGCGTTCTGAAATAGAACGTATGAGTGATAGTAAAGATAAGACAGGTGTATTTACCGGTCTTATGGCAATTAATCCAGTCAATGGTAAAGAAATTCCTGTTTGGACTTCAGATTACGTATTATCTGGCTATGGAACAGGTGCTATCATGGCGGTTCCGGCACATGATGATAGGGACTATGGCTTTGCTAAAAAGTTTGATCTACCAATTGTTGAAGTTATTGAAAAACCGGAAGATTATAAAGAATCTGGATGCTATTCTGGCGAAGGCATTTTAGTAAACTCTGGTGATTTCGATGGTAAAGAATCTTCCGAAGCCAGGGAAGATATTGTTAGTTGGCTGGAAGAGCGAAATATTGGAAAAACTAAAGTTAACTATAAGATGCGGGATTGGCTAATCTCTAGACAACGTTATTGGGGAGCACCTATTCCAATAGTTCATTGTGATGATTGTGGCGCTGTTGCGGTTCCTGAAGAGGATCTGCCAGTATTATTGCCCGACATAGAAGACTATGCACCAAAAGGAGATGGTGGATCGGTACTTGCTTCTGTTAAATCTTGGGTAGATACGACTTGTCCAAAATGCCATAAACCAGCAAAGAGAGAAACAGATACTATGGATGGTTACGCTTGTTCTAGCTGGTATTTGCTTCGTTTTTGTGATCCACATAACGATAAACAAGCTTGGGATAAAGATATAGTAAATTATTATGCCCCTGTCGATACTTATGTTGGAGCAGATCATGCTGTAGCACATCTTTTGTATGTTAGATTCTGGACACGCTTCTTTAATAAGTTAGGGTTAGTAGACTTTAAAGAACCTGTTAAAAAATTGATCTATCACGGTTATATTAATGCTGAAGATGGCCAGAAAATGAGTAAATCAAAAGGCAATGTTATTGATCCACTAGATATTATTGATCAAGGATATGGTGCCGACTCACTTCGTACATATGTTTTATTTATGGGTCCTGTAGAATTAGATGCAGCTTGGGACTCGAAAGGTATTGCTGGTATCTATAGGTTCCTAAATCGAGTATTCACTTTAGTAGAAGAATATGTCGAAGTTAAGAAAGATGGCAAGAGAATTATTGAAACGGAAAAAGAATTAAAGCAATTAGATGCAAAAACTACCAAGAAAGTAACTGAAGATATTTATCGAAATAGCTTTAATACTGCAATCGCTTCTTTAATGGAATATGTGAATGCCTTATATAAGTTGAAGGTAAAAGGCATGAACGAAGAAGCTTGGCTTAATGCGATTACGCATTTAGTGCAAGAAATTGCACCTTTTGCTCCACATATGGCAGAAGAGTTGTGGCGAGATTTAGGATATAAGGAGATGATTCATAATTATCCTTGGCCAACATTTGATGAATCACTACTTAAGACAGATACTATGAAGATTATGGTTCAGGTAAATGGTAAACTTCGATCTGAAATATTAGTAGCTAGTGATGCTAGTGAAGAATCGGTAAAAACTACTGCTTTAAATGATGAGAAAGTTAAGACTTATATTAAAGATAAAGCACCAAAACGCGTCATCTATGTAAAAGGTAGAATTGTTAACGTAGTTATTTAAATAAGTTAATGATTAATAAAATAATAAAGAGCTTAAACACAAGCTCTTTATTATTTTGATTTTTTTCATTTATAATGAAGGCATGAATATATTACTTACAGGGGGAGCTGGCTACATTGGGAGCCATACATTAGTAGAATTATTAAACGCTGGTCATCAAGGGGTGGTCGTTGACAACTTGGTTAACTCCAGTAGAGAAAGCATAAAAAGAGTTGAAGAAATTACTTCTAAAAAAGTACCTTTTTATGAACTTGATCTAAGGGATAAGGAAGCACTAGATAAAGTTTTCAAGGAAAACGATATTGATGCAGTGATTCATTTTGCTGGACTTAAGGCAGTAGGCGAATCAGTAGAAAAGCCATTAGAATACTATGATAATAATCTTTCGTCGACATTAAGGTTATTTGAAGTGATGAAAGAAAATAATGTTTCAAAATTAGTCTTTAGCTCATCTGCTACTGTTTATGGTAGTCAGCAGTCGCCAATGAAAGAAGATATGTCAGTAGGCGTTGGCATTACCAATCCTTATGGGCAAACAAAATTTATGATTGAGCAAATTATGAAAGATTTTGCTAAGTCTTGGGATAAGGCTGAATTTATGGCATTGCGTTACTTTAATCCAGTTGGTGCACATCCATCCGGAAAAATTGGAGAAGATCCAAGTGGTATTCCTAATAATTTAATGCCGTTTATTGCTCAAGTTGCTACAGGAAAAAGGGAATGCTTGTCTATTTTTGGTGATGATTATGATACTAGTGATGGTACTGGTGTTAGGGATTATATACATGTTGTAGACCTTGCATTAGGACACTTAAAAGCAGTTGAAAATCTAGAGGCAGGTTTTGATGTTATAAATCTTGGTTCTGGTAAGGGAACCTCAGTGCTTGAGATGGTAAAAGCTTTTGAAAAAGCTAGTGATAGAAAAATAAATTATAAGATTGCTCCAAGGAGAGCTGGCGACTTAGCAGAAATTTACGCTGATGTTACAAAGGCTAAAGAAAAGCTTAATTGGAGTGTTACAAAAACTGTTGATGATATGTGTAGGGATACTTGGAACTGGCAATCCAAGAATCCTAATGGTTATGAAAATAACTAGTTAAAAGCATAAGCACTTATTGTTAAACAGCTTAAGTTTATGGTAATATTATCTTGAATAATAAAAGCTTTGAGGGTAGGGCTATTAAAAATAAAGACGCCGGTTTTTCAGTAGTTGAGATAGTGGTGGTTATGGCAGTAATCGCAATACTATCTGCTTTGATGATGCCATCGCTTGTTGATTATCGAGTACGAGCTATTGACGTTGAAAAACGAGATGATATTTCAGCACTTTCTCGACAACTAGAGATCTCATATTCTTACCAGAGAAGAGGGCATCCATCTTATCCTTCCACTAGAGAATTAGATGATGATTTAGTGAGCCTTGATAAAAGTATGGCGGGCGTTAATATCGAGAACCTAAAAGCTCCAGGTTCTTCTACAAAAGATTTACTAACTGCTGGTACGAGTAATGAGAATTCAATTCTTAATTCACCTGTTTTCCCAAAGAATAAGTATATTTACCAGCCATTAACTATTGCTAATCATCTATGTACATACAAGCCAAGTTGGAATGATGATCCATCAAAGTTTTCACCAAATGCTGTTTGTGTTAAATATAATTTATTCTATTACAGTGATCTGTATAAGAAGGTGATAAAAATTTCTAGTAGGAGACAACAGTGAAAAAGACATTAGAACAAGGTTTTACAACTTTGGAAATATTAGTAACGATTATTATCGCATCAATGTTTATAATTACTTTCTTTGAGATGTTTACTGATATTGTAAAATCTAATGGCACGATCACGAGACACGTAATAGCAGATGACTTTGCTTATTCAAAATTGAAAAAATATACAGCATCTAGTAATAGTCCAAACATCTGGTTTGTTTGTACTACTAATAGTGATGCTTTAGCTAATCCTCATGCTAATGGTTTAGTTATTGAATCGGGAGATATACCTGGAAATGAAGCTTCTTTACCTAGACCAGCAAAATATGAAATTAGAGCTAAGGCAACTTATGGCTGTCAAGGAGCGAATGCTAATAAACCAATTCTTCTAAATATTGAAGTAACCTATGGTGAGAATCACGAGAAGGTATACCACTCAGTGATGGCGGAGTATTAGATGAAGACTATAAGAAAGCTTCTAAAAAGAGAAGAAGGATTTACACTAGTTGAATTAGGCGTTGTTGTGCCAATGCTAATTGCTACGGTTTTAACGCTTATTGCGACTTTATTCTTTGCTTTAGGAATGGGAATAAAAAGTAAAGTTGAAGTGGAAAGTTCAACAGATATTTCTATTGCTTTAAACACCATAGAGAACGATGTTCTTTATACGACTAGCTTTTTAACTACTATAGACAACGGTATTTTTGACCCTTATAAACCAAATCCTACTTGGTATTATAAGGGTAGTGGTTCAACAAAACGCAATTTGATTTTAAGAGCTTATGCGACTCATGGTCATCCAGAGGATCCAGATAGGAGTCCAGTGTTTGTTAATCAATATGGATGTGCTGCTAATTTGCTTTATTACAATATCTCAGCTACTTATAATGTAGTCTATTTTGTTAAGAATAATAATCTTTATCGAAGAAAGCTTATGAATCCTTCGCTAATTATTTGTAATACGCCTAATCAGAAGCTTAGCTGCCCGACCCTAGAAGACCTTGGAACTGCTTCTAGAAGTAGTACATGTAAAGCTAATGATGAATTGTTAGTAAAGGGTGTGGAAGAGTTTTCCGTGGATTATTATGATTCAGCTAGGGATTCGACTCCTAATGCTTCCTATACACATGAAGATGGCGTTCTTACTTCTAGTGCAATAAAAGTAAAGATTAAAACAAAACGGAAAGGCTATAACACAGATGTGACTGCGTCTTCTAGCCTTTTGATGTCTAGGATAGATGTTAGGGGATAATATGAAAGTATCAGAATTATTAAAAAATAAATGTCTTAGCATAGTAAAAAAGGTTAAAAAGAAAAGTGGTGTTTTAAATGCCGATAAAAAAGAGAATAAATCAAAATCTAGAAAGTTAAAAGAAGCTGCTTTTGCTTTACCTTTAATTTTAATTGTTAGTACAACGATTTTAATTATTGGAATATCGATGTATCAAGGAATTAGAGCAATTAGAACAGATGCTAATTTTCAGTATTATAGCCGTTTGGCTAATGAAGCAGCAGTCTCTGGAGCAGCTTATGGCAATTATTGTTTGATTAATAATAACTATACGCAAACTTGGGGAGGAGCAAAATCTAAATTAGGCCCAAATATTGATTGTAAAGGTAATGTGCTATCTGGTGTTAATCCATTAATGTTAGATAAAGATCAGGTAACTGTAACTTTTGAGGTTGGTGATGCAAAGGGTCGATCGGACGGCGCTACGGTGGTTGAAGCTTTGGGTATAGTAAAAGTCTATACAAAAGGAAAAGGAACTCTAAAAGAAACAGTTAAAAAGATGGTTAAGCGAGTTGTTTCTTATCCAGAATTAAAGCAGGGTTCTCAGGCCTTTGGCTATTGTCTAATGAGCGATAATGGTGCTAGAAATACAGCTTATTTTATGACATTGCAGTTTGACGGTCGTTTTAGAGCAGCTGGTGGTAATTCTAACGGTGAGCTTGGTAATGGAACGGTTAGTAAAACTTTGGTTCCTACCATCATACAACTTCCTTTCGGTAAAATGGGAGCTAAAGCTTATACGAACGTCTTATCTGGAGGTTGTGCAGACTTTATTCAGACAACAACCGGTGAGCTCTATGGTATTGGATTAAATAACTACCATCAGATAGGATCTGGTCCAATTACAGAAACATATGTAACTACTCCACGTAAGGTGTTGATTCCTAGTAGTGAAAAAGTTGTTTACGTTGGTGTTGGAAGCCGATCGGCATATGTTTTGACCGACCATAATAACCTTTATGCATTTGGATCAAACACTAGTGGATTATTAGGTATTGGCTCAGGTGTCGCTACAAAAGATACTCCTACAAGAGTACAATTGCCTATTCCTAATACTGCCGATCCGAATACAATACCTGCTAAAGATGTGCCAACCGATTATTATGCTGCATTTGTGAGGATGCAGGGAGGCGCGGTTTATGGTTGGGGCTGGAATGGATCAAAACATTTCGGTAGTTATCCGAATGAGGAATCGAAAGTGCCTGTGAGAATTGGTGATTTTGGAAAACCGGGAAAGCCAAAAGCTGTTCAGCTTGCTTTCGATGGACGAACATCTTATGTCTTAACCGATCGAGGAACGGTTTACTCTGCCGGTTATAATGGCTATGGGCAAAGATGTATGCCAGAATCATCTTCGCCACAAGCAATGGTACAAATTAATTTCCCTGTGCCATCGGTATTTATGGCTGGTGAAAAGGTTACTAAGATTGCTACAGACAACGGAACGATAGTGTTTCTCACGAATAAGGGCAATGTCTTCTCTTGTGGACTTAATACTTCTAATCAGGTGGGTGGCGGAGCAGCTACGAAAACATTAGCTCATGCAACTTCACCAATTAAATTTAAGTTACCAGCAGGTGTTAAAGCAAAAGATATTTGGCATGCTAGTGGTGGTAACAATAACTATTCTGCTAATAAACTTAATAATACTTACGTTATTGGAACAGATGGTAAGGTTTATGGTGCTGGTTCTAATGCATTCGGTCAATTAGGAATTGGCGTGTTCGAACCGACACCTAATAGAAATAGAAATCCGGTAGCAATGCATACTATAGATGGCACGAATATTATTGCTGCAGATGTCATAGGTGGTATGGGATCGACTGTGATTGTATCGAATGCTGGTACTGTTTATACAGTTGGAAATAATGAGTATGGTCAGCTAGGAGATGGAACTACTATAAATAGGAATGTTCCAAGTAGGGCTAAATACGCTCAACCAGATCGTCCGAACTTTGTGTTCTAGAAATATTTGTTATTATTACCTTGGACTTTTGATTAGTCCAAGGTAATAAACTTAACAAAGAGAGGTTATATGGCTAGTAAACGACAAAAAGAAAGGTCGGCTGTAAAGTCGGCGCGCAATCTTTCAGATGAAACAGATCGGTTTTTTGCTGAGATAAGGTCTGGAGAACCAAGTCTATCTGAAAAACAAGTAGATCATCTTATTAAAGATTCAACTAAAGCGCAAGAAAAACTTTCGGCTTTTGATGGCCATTTAAATGAAAAACAAAAGTTGGCAGAATATATTGCACTTTTTGATGGATTTCTAGTATAAAAACGCGGCTATGCTATAAAAAATCATAAAATAATGAGGCTTAACGGCCTCATTTTCTTTTTCTTTTTGTATTTAATAATGTTGCAGTTGAGGGGTGAGGATGGACAAAATCTTGATTTAACAGTAAAAAGTTAGTATAATTAGCTAAAGTTTTACAGAAAAATTAATAAAGGAGTGTCCATAGATGGCTCAGCCTAAAAAACAAACTAGCCCACGAAAAACTGGCATGCGTCGTTCTCATTTAGTGTTAAAATTAGCTCGTAAAGTTAATGCAACTTCACCAGTTAAGGTTAAAACTACTAAGAATGAAACAGGCAAGCAAGCTTAGACTTCTTGCCTTTTATTTATTTTTAATAAAAAAATTAAAGTAACTTAAGAAAGAATTAAAAACAAATATGGCATCCAATCGTCATTTAGGCCGAATTGTAGCATTACAATCACTTTATGAAATTGAAGTTCGGTCAGAAGCTGGTGATGAAAATTTAAAAATTGATCAAGTAATAGATCATAATTTAAAGCAATATAAAAATGAAATCGACGATACGGATTTTGTATATGGATTATGCAATTCAGTTCTTAGATATAAAGCAGAGTTAGATAAAGAGTTGTCTGAACTTGCTCCGGAATGGCCTTTTTACCAAGTGCCATTAATAGATAGGACCGTTTTAAGAATCGGCCTATATGAGCTGGCTTATACCGACACGCCACCAAAAGTAATCATGAATGAAGCGGTTGAGCTTGCTAAAGCTTTCGGGTCGGATAGTTCCTCTAAGTTTGTAAATGGGGTATTAGGCTCTGCTTGGAAAAAACGCTATGGTAGCGAGGAAGAGAATGGAGAAAAAGAAACAGCCGAGGGAGAAAAATAAAACCTTAGTAAAAAGAAAGTCCTTAATACAAGAGATTGTGCGAGAACCAACGGCGGGTGGTGTTGTTTTTCGTCATAATCAGGGCGGTGAATTAGAAATTCTTTTAATACAGGATGCTAAAAATCGTTGGACAATCCCTAAGGGTCATATTGAACCAGGTGAGACTCCACAGCAGACTGCAAAACGAGAAATCTCTGAAGAAGCCGGTCTTTATAATACTAAAATTATTGCTTGGTTAGGTGAAATTAATTTTAGATATCGTAGAATGGATAAATTGGTTTTAATGACCACTAAAATTTATTTAATGAAAGCACTTGGAGATACTAATGCAATTCAAAAAGAAGAATGGATGAACGGCATTAAGTGGTTTAAATTTAATGATGCATTAAATGAAATTGAATATGAAGATATTGGTAAATTAATGCTAATTGCTAAGAGAAAAATTAGACAAAAAGGATTATAAAAATGAATAAAACACCCTATGAAGAATTTGCAAAGGATAAACTTGGTTTTAAATACGAGAATATTCAACTTTTAATTGATGCGTTTACGCATCGGTCTTATGTAAATGAACATAAGAAATCAACATTTAGACATAATGAACGATTAGAATTTTTAGGCGATGCAGTCTTGGAATTAGTAGTTACAGATTATTTATTTTCTAATTATAGCGAACCGGAAGGAATTTTAACTTCTTGGCGTTCGGCACTTGTTAGGACTGAGAGTATTGGTGAGGCAGGAATTAGACTTGGATACGAACCTTTAATTCGAATGAGTAAAGGTGAAAAACATGGAACCAGTAAGCGTGCTAGGCTTCAGATCTTAGCTAATGCTTTTGAAGCTTTAATTGGATCTATTTATATAGATCAAGGATATGAAAAAGCTAGAAACTTTATTTTAGAGAATATTCTGTCTCAATTAGAAGAAATCTTAGATGAAGGTTCTTGGCGTGACCCAAAGAGCTATGTTCAGGAAATTATTCAGCGTGATGAAGGCGTAACTCCAGTTTATAAAGTATTAGAGGAAGAAGGTCCAGATCATGATAAACATTTTAAGGTTGGATTGTTTATAGATCAGAAAAAAGTAGCAACAGGTGAAGGCTCTTCTAAGCAACGAGCACAACAAGAAGCCGCAAAAAAGGCAATTAAAAAGTTTGAGAAAGCTTAGCTTGCGCTAAATTTGACTTTATCTGTTAATTAGTATAAACTTACATAGATTATTGATATAAAACCTAATTAAGTAGAAGAGAGAATACTTTAGATATGTTAGCAATCCGTTTGCAACGTCGTGGACGTAAAGGATATCCAGTTTATAGAGTTGCAGTTCAAGAAGCACATCGTCATCCAACTTCAGGAAGAGTAGTTGCTTATGTTGGTAGTTATAACCCACACACTAAAGACGTAAATATTAACGTTGAATTAACACAGAAATATTTAGATAATGGTGCACAACCAACACCACGTGTTGTTTCTATTCTAGAAGGTGAAAAGAAGGTTAAATTACCTAATTGGGTTAAGAAACATTCTAAGAAAGAAGCTAAAATTAAAAATCCAGAAAAGCTTCGTAAAAATCAACCAAAAGAAAAAACAGCAGAAGCTGAAGCATAGTATATAGCTATTAGTATAATTTTAAAAATTTTTTAAAATAGTTAATCCTTAAATAGAAAAGATCAAAAGTATTTGGTCTTTTTTATTTTTATTTTTAATCTTAAGCATTTTGCTATAATAAAAATACGATATTATTTCAGGGTGAAAGGATTAAAGAAAATGTCGACAATAGACCAGCAATTTGTAGAATATATCGTCAAATCACTGGTAGAGCACCCAGACGACGTTTCGGTAGAAAGAACTATCGATGAACGAGGGGTATTATTAACTCTAACAGTAAATTCTCAAGATCTTGGTCGAGTGATAGGAAAAAGAGGAATGACGGCTCAAAGTTTAAGAACGTTATTGCGAGCACTTGGTGTTAAGAGTGATGCTCACATCAATCTTAAGATTGTTAATAATGATGAAAAAACTGAACAACCTGTGGAAAACACCACCTCTAGTTCTGTGGAAAAAGACTCAAGCTACGCTGATAAATCTAGAAAAGAGCTTGAAGAACTCGACGATATCGATATATAATCTAGACAGTTCAAAGACGAACTAAAGCTCTATGCGAGCAACATAATAATGTTGAGAGCCTTATTTGCCAAAAGTAGCACCTACGGGTGCTATTTTTGGTGATTGGCTTTTTATCTTTTGTTGATGAATGAATTAAAGTAGAATTAAAGCATGAATACAACTCTCTTTGAAAGCGATGGTAGAAGACGTAAAGTGGCAATTTTTCCTTGGGTTAGAGATCCAGAAGGCGCTAAGCGTTTATTTTTAAGACATAATAAGCCATTTAATGGTCATTATGATGCGTGGTTAGCAATTACTGGTGGTATTGAGATTGAAGACGAAGATGATATGGAAGCTGCTGTCATTAGAGTGCTTTTAAAAGAAGCAGGAATCTATATGAAAGATATACTTGATATAGTTGATCTTAAAATTGCTCTTGAAGCTGATACTCCTGGATCAGGATTTAGTCTAAATCATTGTTATGCTGTAAAAATTAGGAATATTGATGTTAAGATAACTCTTAACGAAGAAAGTATTGGTTATGATTGGATGCGTGAATATGTTGCTATTGAGCATATTGATAAAGAATATAAATCAAGTAAACTAACTTCTAAATTAAGAGAACTGCAATAATGAAAAAGATTGCAGTTATTACACTTTTTCCTGAAATGTTCGATGGTGTTTTAAATTCGTCGATGTTATGGAAAGCTCAAAAAGATAATTTAATTCAATTCGAATTAATTAATTTAAGAGATTATGGTTTAGGCCCAAGGAAACAAGTAGATGACATCCCTTATGGTGGTGGAGATGGAATGCTTTTAATGCCAGAACCGCTATTTGAAGCTATTAATGAGGCCAAAAAAAATATGCCAAATGCTAGAGTTATATTAATGACTCCACGAGGTAAAAGTTTTAAGCAAAAACTAGCAAAAGATATGGCTGATTCAAATGATGACTATATTTTTGTTTGCGGTCGTTATGAGGGTTTTGACGAAAGAGTCTTTGAAGTTGCTGATGGAGCTATTTCAATTGGTGATTATGTTTTAACAGGTGGTGAATTGCCCGCAATGGTAATAATAGATAGTATTACTAGATTAATACCTGGAGTTTTAGGAGGTGAGAACTCGGCTTTAATTGAAAGTTTTTCAGATGGCGAAACTTTAGAATTTCCGCAATATACAAGACCAAGTGAATATGAAGGACTAAAAGTTCCAGAAGTGCTTTTAAGCGGTAATCACGGCGAAATAGCGAAATGGCGAAAAGAGCATTCAATAAAAAAGCTAAATGATTAAGGTATAATTAAAACAGTTATGGATAAAGTATTTAAATTTTTGGGTATTAAGACTGATGAAAAACAGATTTACTTTATACTATCTGTTTTTACGACTTTTTTAGTTATTATGATCATTTTTACGCAGATGATGCATATAGAAACATTTTTGCCACTTCATGATCATGAGATTGTTGGGTGGCGAGGTATTGTTTATTACAGTATTACAGCTGGATTTTTAGCTGTGCCATTTCTAATAAGATTTAAAATGCCAAAAGTTTTAAATTATGTTAGTGCATTTTTTGCAACTACTTTTTCGATTTTGTGGATCGATATTTCTTATTTTATGTTGACTCAAAAATTAACTTCTACAGTTGGTCTTTTTGGTATGACTATAAAGAGTGTAAGTTCAATTGTTTGTTTAGTGATATCAAGTTTACTTTTACTATTTGTAACTATTTCGGTTTATTCATACTTCTTTGATGATAAAAAGAAAATTAGAAGATAGAAAAATAAAGATATAAAAATAAAGCAGAATAGAAAATAAAGTTTATATAAGAATATGGAAATATTAATAAAAGCACTAGTAGTCTAGTGTTTTTTGCTTATGCTTTAGTTTTTTGCTAAGATTTAAAAAGTATTATCTTAGACAAAAAGGAAAAATAAAATTAATGCAGGATAAGTGGTGTAACGAAAAATGTCTTCACGATGTAGAAGATGTTTCGGATTTTTTTAAAGCAATTGATCGATCGAATCTTACTAAAGCTTTATCTTCTGAGAGAGCTTATGTTTATTGGACAATGGAAGTTTACGATAATGCTAATGGTATTAAAGGTGGCGGTGGCTTAGGTGTTTTAGCTGCTGATACTAGAAGAGTGGCCCAAGATTTAGATATTCCATTTGTTGTTGTTACGCCTTTTTACCAAAGAGAGATTCATCAAGGAACAGATAACTTATCTCAGACAGAATTTTATGTAGATAGAGATCCAATAAAAGAAGGTTTTTCCTATATAGATGAAGTAACGATTAAAACAGTAGATAATCCAGATAGTAAATTAGCTATTTTTGAGAAAACTTTAGGAACAACTAAATTTGTAACAATCTCTGAATCGAATTTTGGAGAACTTTATGCAGGAGATGGTAGTGGTGATCATCGACTTTATCAGGAAGTGTCTTTAGGCTTTGGTGGATATTATGCCTTAAAGCGATTAGGTATTAAACCAGCAGTTATTCAATTAAACGAAACAGCAACGATTTTTGCTGCTATAGCAAGACTAGATGAATTGGTATCTAACGGCATGAATCTATATGAAGCAATTGTTTATGTTAGAAAACATACTCTTTATACTAACCATACTTTGCTTCAGGCCGCTGAAGGAGCATTTTCTCAGGACCAGTTTAGGCGTTTTGTTTATCCAAATATTAGAGCAAAAGCTTTAATTAGATTTATTGATGAACAATTTGCTGGTGTAGATAGACTAAGATTATCTTCATTAGCTATTGAGTTATGTGAAGCAAAATCTTGTGTATCTAGATTACATGCTAGAGTGGCAGATTTTAAAGATCGGAATGGCGATAAGGTAAAGTTTAATTATGTAACGAACGGTATTCATATTAAGACTTGGGTTTTGCCAGAAATTCGCGATCTTTATTGTAAATTAAATATTTTAGATCATTTTGATTTACCAACAATTAATTACAAAAAGAATTTAGAACTTTTAACAGTAGAAGATATAAAAAGAGTAAGGTCTATTGGTCGAGATGAACTAAATAAGGTTTTATCTAAAAGAAAAGACCAATATGGTAATGCAATATCTATACCGAATGAAGCTTTAGTATTTAATTTTAAACGTCGTTTTGCTAATTACAAAAGACCGTATATGGTTTTTGAGAACATTGAGACTTTTAAAAATATTTTATTAAAACATAATGCACATTTTATTTTGGCTGGTAAAGTACATCTTGGCGACACGGCGATGTATGAAAAGCTAAAAGAAATCTTGAAGATGATTGATCAGGACATAGTTTTAAAAGAGCGAGTTCACTATATTCAAGATTACGATGAAGAGCTAGCTAGGGCTTTAGCCGTTGGAAGCGATATTGCAATAAATGTACCAGTAGTAGGTTTTGAGGCTTGTGGCACTTCTTGGGAAAAAGACATTGCTAACTTTAAATTGCTTATCTCTACTAATGATGGGGGTGTAGCTGATTTAGATAATCCACCAATCTTTGAAGTTAAAGGTAAAAACTATGAAGAAGAATTAGCATCTCTATATAAAAATATGGAAGATGCTGCAACTGCAGTACAAAACGACTTGTTAAAAAGAGCATGGGTTATAAAAGAGCTAACAGGATATCTACCAGTTATTTCTGGAGCCAGAATGCTTAAAGACTATCTAACATATTTATTCAGTAAGTAGTTTATGAATAAGAGAAATATTTTTCTAATTTTAGGTATTAGCTTATCTGTAATATTTGTTTTTGCTTTATTTTCTTTTGGGCAAAAAGGCGTTAATAATAAAAATCAAGCCGATGCAAAAAGTAATATTTTAGCATCTCGTGATTCTGATTTGAACACCGCTACCAATTTAAAAGATAAAATTCATTCTGGTTTATTAATAGATGTTAGAACAAAAGAAGAATTTAAGGAAAAACATATTAAGGGTGCTGTTAATTTAGATGTTAACGATCTAAATAAGGGAGAGCTTCCAAAAGCAGATAAGGATAAGGAAATTTATCTTTATTGTAAGAGTGGCAATCGGGCAAGACAGGCTAAAATTATCCTAGAAAAAGCTGGATATAAGAACGTTAAAAATTTAGGTGGTTTAGACGACGTAATAAAATTAGGTTTAGAATTAGCAAAATAAAGATCTTAAATGATTCTTTGTTTAGTTAGTTCTGTCTAAGTAATAATAATTGTCTATGTAGTATAATTTTGATATTAGTCTTTTACTGTAAGAAAAAGGGGAATAATGAGAAAAGTAACAAAAGCTGTAATAGCTGCTGCTGGTTTTGGCACGAGATTTTTACCACAGACTAAAGCAATTCCAAAAGAAATGCTACCAATAGTAGATAAGCCAATTATCCAATATGTAATTGAAGAATTGGTAGATGCTGGTATTAAAGATATTATTATCATAGTTGGAAGTAACAAAAGAACCTTAGAGGATCATTTTGATCGTCCAAGCCAAGAATTAGTTGAGAATCTAAAAGCTGGTGGTAAAAAGAAGGAACCTTTAATTAAAGAAGTAAATGATATAGCTTCTCTTGCTAATTTTATTTACGTTAGACAAAAAGGTGTCTATGGCAATGCTACACCTTTACTTAATGCAGCACACTTAATTCGTGATGATGAGCCATTTATCTATACTTTTGCGGATGATTTTATTACGGCTAATCCACCACGATTTAAACAGATGATCAAAGCATATGAAAAGTATCATAGTCCGGTTATTTCTTGTGTTAAGGTTAATAGCGAAGAAGATTATGATCGCTATGGTTTTGCTGCTGGTAAAGAAATTGCACCTGGCGTGATCGATATGAAAAGCATTATTGAAAAACCTGGTAAAAAAAATGCTCCATCTGATCTTGCTAGTGTAAGTAGTTATCTTTTGGAGCCAAATATCTTTAAGTATTTAAGAGAAGAGCGCAAAAAACTCGAAAAAGGTAAAGAATTTTATTTCCAGCCAGCTATGCAAGCAATGATTAATGATGGTATCAAACATTATGCCCTTGCAATAGAGAACGGTAAGTTCAACGATAGTGGTAATAAATTAGAATATCTAAAAACCGTAATTGAATTTGCTCTAAAAAGAGATGATCTAAGGGATGATCTTTTGGCATATATTGGTGAGATTTGTGCTGAAAATCACTTTCATCTAAAAAGCTGTAAAATAGAAAAAGAAGATAAAAATAATAAAGCAAAATAATTAACAAGATTGTAACTAAAATGAATCAATAGATTTTGCTTTAGGAACTATTTCAAGCAATAGTTAAGTGTAAAAGGAAAAGAATTATGTCTATCGTCCATCAGAAGGGAGTAAAACTAAATAAAGGTGATAAAGTAGCTATTTTATCACCGTCTAATGGTCTTCCGGGACTTTTTCCTTGGGTGCAGGATTATGGATTAAAAAGATTAAAAGATGATTTTGGTCTAGTCCCTGTTGAGTATCCAACTACTAGGCAAATGGGTTCTTCCTTAAAGGATCGAGCTCGTGATATCATGAATGCTTTTAGCGATAAGGAAATAAAGGCAATTATTACTTCGATTGGTGGTAATGATCAAATTAAATTACTAAAGTATTTGGATAAAGAGGTTATTAAGAATAATCCTAAACCGTTCCTTGGTTTTAGCGACAATACACATCTTCATATCTTCTTATGGAAATTGGGTATTCCATCCTATTATGGTGGCAGTATTATGAATCAATTTGCTATGCAAAATAAGATGATAGATCAGACGGTAAAAAGTATTAATAATTCTTTATTTGATTTGCCAGGGTTAGTTGAAATCACTGCTTGTACAGAATTTACAGATATTGGTCATAACTGGGCAGATGAGAGTACTCTTAATACGCCAAGAAAGTTTGAACCTAATGAAGGATTTATCTTCGATGGTACTAAAAACGCTAAAGGGATTTTATTTGGTGGCTGTATTGAAAGTATGGTGGCAGAAGCATCAGCTAACTTTTTACCAGATGAAGAAGATCTAAAAGATGCTATTTTGATCTTAGAGTCTTCCGAAAGCATGATAGAACCTTGGGTAGTACAATATCTTCTAACTGGACTTGGAGAAAGAGGTATTTTAGAAAATCTAAGTGGTGTCCTAGTTGGTAGACCAAAGACTTGGGATTTTCCTAAACAGTTAAATGAAGAAGAGCGAAAAGCCTTTAAACAAAAACAAAGAGACGCTATAAAAACAACTGTTAGAGAATATAACCAAGAGATTCCGATAGTCTTTAATGTAGACTTTGGCCATACCGATCCACAAACTCTTGTGCCTTTAGGTAGAGAAGCTGTTATTGACGTAGATAATAAAAAACTTTACTATGATTATTCTTAAAATAAAATTTTAGGTTATAATGAGGGTATAGACATAGATTGGAATATAAAATCATAATCTTTTGTCTAAGAGCAAACAATCTAATGAACAGATTTCTTTAAAAAGTAATCTGTAAGGAGGATAAAAGTATGAGCAAATTACTTGAAGCTGTCCGTAATTTAAAACAATGGGATGGTCCTCTCGACGACGATGATGACGATGATGATTAGCTTCGGCTATATAGTCATTACGTAAAAAAGAGATCCTTTAAAAACTGCTTACATCTTTTGTAAGCAGTTTAAGTTGAGAATGCTACTTAGGCAAAATAAATGGGTGGGTACTTGGATAAGAAAATAACAATCGAACAATTAGAGTCCTTAAGGGAAGGATTTTTAAGTGATCCAAGTAATAAACCCATTATGAATACTGTTACTAATAACGGTATTGAGGCTTCTTCAAAAGATTATTTTAAAGCTCGGGACGTTAGGCATCATTTCAATATTTTAATTCCAACTGAAACAAAAATTTTAGACCAGAAAGCTAGTGGTAGGTGCTGGTTATTTTCTGGTCTGACCTTTTTATTACATCAAAGCCCGAAACTACTAAAAATTCATAATTTTGAATTTTCTGAAAATTATCTCATGTTTTACGATAAACTTGAAAAAGCTAATAGCTTTTTAGAACAGATCTTAGAGTATAAAGATGAATCTTTACATAGTTACAGAATGCGTGATTTATTACAATCACTAGAAATGAAGGATGGCGGTAATTGGTTTAGATTTTCGTATTTAATCAAGAAATATGGAATTGTTCCATATAGCTCAATGCCCGAGACTTATCATTCGTCAAAAAGTGAGCAAATGAATAATGTTTTGGCTGAAAAAATGCGTGAATATGCACATAAATTGCGCAAAGAATATCAAAATGGGATATCTGTAGAAGATTTAAGACATCAAAAACTTAAGATGATAGAAGAAATCTATCGGATTTTGTGTATTTGTTTAGGCGTGCCACCAAAAACGATCTATTTTGAAGCTCATGATAAATCTGGTAAGTTTATTAGACTAAAAGATTTAACACCTAAAGATTTTTATAAATATTTTATTGATATTAACTTAGATGAATACGCAGTACTTTCTAATTATCCTGATTTAATTCATCCAATGAATCGTACATATACACGTAAATTAGGCTTTGGTTATTTTAGAGATAATAAAGATAAAGTTTTAAATACTAATATGGAAGTTTTAAAAGTTGCCGCAATTGAGCAGTTGAAAGATGGGGTGCCAGTCTGGTTTAGCTCAGATGTTAAAAAAGATTTCCTAAAAAGCGATGGCATATTAGATACAAAAGCCTATGATTTAGAAAGTTTATTTAAAACCCAGTTTTCACTATTTAAAGGGCAACGATTAGATTATTTATCTCTAAGATCTACTCATGCAATGAATATAGTTGGTGTAAATGTAGATGATAATGGAAACCCAACAAAATGGCGAGTGGTAAATTCGTATGGCACTGCTAGTGGCAATAATGGATATTTAGTTATGACAGATAAATGGTTTGAAAAATATGCTTATCGGGTGGTAATCAAAAAACGATATCTAACTCAACATATTAAGAATCTTTTGAATACTGAACCAATAGTTTTAGACCTTTTGGATAGTTAAGTATCTATTAAGTTTTATCTAAGGCATAATCAATATAATAAAAATACATAAAGCTTAACTCCGGAAAGATATCCGAGAAAGGAAAAGTATGGGAGATAAGATAGAATTAACTTTAGCTAAAAGAGATGTTTTTGGCAAAAAAGTTAAAAAACTAAGAAGAGAAGGCATTGTTCCGACTATTGTTTATGGAGAAGGAATGAAACCATTAGCTTCTCAGGGCGTTTACCAGGAAATTGTAAAGGTAGTTGAAAAAGCTGGACGACATACACCTGTCTATTTAAATGGAGCTAAAAAAGGATTAGCTATTATTAAACGAGTAGATAAGGATCCAGTTAAAAATACTTTAAGGCATGTGTCATTCCACGCTATTAAGGCAAACGAGCCAGTAGTTACTGAAGTGCCAATTCGTTTATTAAATGAAGATGAATCAGAAGCAAAGCGAGCTGGTCTAGTACTTATGCAAGTATTAGAAGAAGTTGAAGTTAAAGCATTGCCTAAAGATCTGCCTGAGGCAATTGAAGTAGATGCGCTTAATCTAAAAGAAGCTGGAGACAAAATTACTTTAGGCGATATAAAGTTACCAAAGGGTGTTGAGCTAATGCGACGTGATAAGAACGAAGAAGACGAAGCTGAAGATGCTTCTGAACTAGAAAGTTTAGTGATCGTAAATGTTTATGAGCCAAGTGCAGTTGAAGCTTCTAATAATGAAGCCGGAGGTAATGCTAATTTAGAAGATTTACCTGAATCTACAAAAGAGGAAACTAAGGAATAAATCTTGTAGTCTTATAGCTTATTTAATAATTTAGTGAATATTAAAAAGAGGAGTGCCTCCTCTTTTTAATATTTTAAGATAAATGTTCTTTAAAAGATTTTTTAGCTTTTTCATAAGGATTGGTTTTCTCTGGAAATTTGTTTTTATCTATTTTTATATCATCTTGATCCCAGAAGATATTGGGATACCAGTGTTTTAGATGATTAACGCTCCTTTTATAAGCGAAACTATCTAGATTGTTATTTTTGATGTGGTTAGCAAAAGAAGCGAGTTCTTGAATAATTGCCCAGGTTTTTGAATCATTAGGGTTAATGCTTTTATTTGTTAATCTGTTATATTCTTTAACACCTTCTTTTAAGCATAGTTCATTAATTCTAAATAGTTGTCTTAATTCTTGTTCACTAGTTCCAAAAGAAGCTTCGCCAAAATCTAAAATGCCAATTAAATCATCTCGTTTGAAGATTATATTAGATGTATGTAGATCGTCATGTACTAAAACTTGATTTTTAGTCTTATCGATTTTTTGCCATTTTTCGTAAATTTCTTTTGCCAGTTTATCGTGAGCCTCGTTTGGTAGGGTATAGTCAATTAAAACTTCTTTAAAATAATCTTCCCAAGGAATTGTGCTCTTATCTAAATTAAGGGATAGATATTTTTCTTTTACTTCTAAATAATTGAAACTTTTATGTATTTCGCTGACGGCTTTTGCGTAATCTTTTGCAAAGTTTATTTGTTTTTCTTCGCTTAATTTGCGAATATCGGAAGGATTTAAATGGATACCGTCTATATATTCAGTAACAAAGAAAAAAGGATTTTCATTGACATAAATTAATTTAGGAAATTTAAAGTTGGAAGTTGGTAGTCTTTTTAATACCCAATGTTCAAAAATAGATTTTAGAAAAGCTTTTTCGATTCGAGGATAGCGTAAAACATATTTAAAATCGATAAAGACTATAATATTTTCATAACCAGTATCGACAATTTGGAAATTCTTATGATGTTTAAAAGTATTTTTTGCTAAGGTTAAGACTTCTTCTTTAGATAGTTTCTTAAAAACTGACATGATTTTATTCTACATGCTAAGGGTGAATGCTTAAAATATTAAAGCTATAAATAGTATAATTATGCTTATGCAATTAGTGACGGAAATAAAAAAGTATAAAAATGTAATTTTAAAATTATTTATAAGCTTTATTGTCTTTTTATTATTTTTTAGTGCCTTGACTTATGCCCTAAAAATTTCTCATATCTTAGAGCCTTTTATGGTAATGGATAAGATAACCTTACTTACTATTCACGAGTATGTACCTAGTAGTTTAGTGGGCTTATTTAAATTCTTTACGGTTGTTGGTAGTCCATATTCTTTAATTGCAGCTACTATTATCTTAGCTGGCTTCTTAATGATCAGAAAAGATGTTAGGGCTTCTTTAGTGATGCTTTTTTCGGTTGGTGGAGTAAGTGTTTTAAATGTTGTTTTAAAGCATATTTTTATGCGAACTAGACCTCACCTATGGGATAGGACTTTTGAACATGGCTATTCATTTCCTAGTGGACATTCAATGGTAAGTATTGCATTTATTTTAGCTTTAACTTTTGTCTTGTGGCACAGTAAATGTAGGAATTGGGTAATATCATTCGGTACTATTTTTATGCTAATAGTTGGTTTTAGTCGATTATATTTAGGCGTACATTTTCCAACGGATGTAATTACCGGCTATTTAATTGCCGGATTTTGGACTGTAGCTGTTGTTTATATGTTTAGGATTCAAGCTATAGATCGTTAAGAGTATCAAAAGGATTAAATAAATATCCGTCAATATAAGACGGATATTTATTTAGCTTTTTCCTTTCCAATTAGATCATCTACTCGGATCGGTAGTAGATCTTCCTTGTCCATTTGCTCAAGAACAAGACGAGTTAAGCGATTGTTTATGAAGTTGAGACTATATTCGCGATTACTTTTTTTGAGGGCGGTTAGATAGCCAGCTTTACACATTTTATGAATCTGACTAGATATAGTGTTGAGTGCTACGTCTTTATTCCATAGGTCGGTAATATCAGATGCTTTAATGGTGCTTTTGCGTACAGCACGTTCCATAATGTTCTTTTCTAATACAGTTAGTACGCCAGCTGAGTTAAGACGATTGATAGCTGGAAGTAGTATCTTATTATTTACAAATTTATCATCGCTTAAACGTAGCGTTTTTTCGATTTCATCTTTAATGCTGCCTAAGAAATATTCACACCAAGTTAGTAGTCCTTTGTCTGTGCCGCTGTCGGCGAGTTGAAGCATATCATAATATTTATTGCGATTACCAGCAAAAATTGCTGTGGGGCTAAATAGACGCAATATGTTTGGTTCAATATAACCTTTCTTACATAGCATTGCGTAAGTTAATAAACGTACGGTACGACCATTGCCATTACTAAATGGGTGGATCCATACAAAGCGGTGATGCACTAGGGCAATTTTAATTAATTCATCATATCTGTCAACGTTTTTGTTAATATCTTCCAATAATCTACGCATTAGGTCATTAACATCATAGTGCGATGGCGGAGTATGCTGTGATCCAGCAATAGTTACGTCTTTATTACGAAAAGTACCGACACGATTATCGCCTTCGCGAATTAGGCCATTTACAACAATTTTGTGTAGTTCGAGTATAAAATCTCGATCAATTTGAATATTATTGATATGTTTATCAATGAAATTAAGCGCTTCTATGAGGTTCATAATTTCCTTCATATCCTCATCTTGCTCATTCGTTATGCATTTTTCCACGAAAGCAGCTAACGTGGTGTGATTGCCTTCAATGCGTGCTGAAGACAAGGCTTCTGTAATATGAAGAAGATGTTTAAGTTGAATAAAAACTTGCTGACTAGTGCTACTAACTACCGTGTGGTCACGTAAATACTCTAGTTGAATAATGATTTCGGTAAGTTGCGAATCATACTGTGGCTTGGATGTTTTAATCATAGTAGTATTATAGTAATTATCTCATTTGTATAAAAACAACATTTCACTTATTTCGTATTTTAACAGGGGTAATATTTCATTTATCATAATTCATTATTTCACTTTTATGATGTAGAAATATTATTTTTGGATCTTGATTTTGACGCTTATTAAGACAAAAATAAATCCGCCACATATTATGATGACGAATTAGCACAAAAATTCATATTATGGCTGGCATAAAAATATGACAGATGAACCTCTAGTAATTAGCAAATTGCTTTTAGTGGTTAGAGCTTGGATTGATGAACAAAATAAAATAAAATAAATAATTTATTATCAATAAGTCATAAAGCGAAGTTAAAGCTAAAGCTAAATTATGGCAAAATATTAAGATAAATTATATAATATAATGAATGGGAAGAGACCTATGCTTACACACTATAAGCACTAATAAAAAGAGCTTATATGGCCACATAAAATCCTACGGGAAGATGACTCCAACATCTCATTTATGGGATTGGCCGAAAGGGAGCGAACACCTGCTCTGGTTTGATCAAGAGGATTT
>ERZ773065.364-NODE-364-length-27347-cov-19.214129_pt1 | contig 27347 bp, 26 predicted proteins | sample MGYA00580623_ERZ773065 | MGnify/ENA primary metagenome ERZ773065 (study PRJEB29015, sample SAMEA2738017) | human oral metagenome | biome: human oral; feature: human-associated habitat; material: dental | place: China | collected 2047 ... | reverse complement strand
TGCCGCCGCGATGAACAAATTTACCGCCGCATTTTGGGCAGAATTTATATAATTGCAAAGCTGAATTTGAGTGTGATGTTTGAGACATTGGCTATATTCTTTCCTTTCTTAGGACTCTTTCTGTTGCAATACAGACAAAACAGTTTCTTTACCTTGCTTGTATGCTTTATCACTATTACAATAATCGTAATTTCCGCCACGACCACATAAATAAACTTGGTATTTGTTATAGTAATCGTGAACGTCTTTTACGAAATCTTTCAAACCTATTGTCGGTAACGGATACGCATATGGAATGCACTGAACAATACATTTCAATTGTAACACAAACCTAATTTTACATAATATTATCATCTACCAGTAAACAGTAAAACGATCCTGCGTAATCTAGTCGCAGGTTATACCAAATCTTGACAAAATCCCACCCCTCTGCTAAACTCTTCAGAGGTCAATACGTTGCTTTTGTCGCGGTTGAAGTCCGCCGAAGCCGCTAGCAAAGGCGTAATGCTGTCAAGAAAAACACCCTAGTTGCACCGAAGAAGCGCAACTTTTTTGTTGCCAAAAAATCATTAACCAAAGGAGGAAATATGCCCCGCACCAAACGCGAAGGAATCTTTTACGGCGCTGTGATGGCGTTTACTATGTCACTTTTCATGAATTTATTCGATACATTTTTGCACGCTGGTGTGTCGATGCAATCGCTAGGCAAAGCGCTGCTGCTGCAGCCGGTGATTCTTGCCATTGTCATGGTTGTTGAGGGTTTGGTTGTGTCGAATCTGGCGCAAAAAGCCATGAGGCGGTTTGTTCGGGCGAAGGATAGCGCACAGGCGCACGCGCTGGCGCGGACGGTTTGCATGGTGACCGGTATGTCGCTGGCGATGAGCGTGATCGGGCTGATCTTGGCGGGCACGCCGCTGGTTGAGTTACCGCTGCGCTTTGCCTCGGTATGGCCAGTGAATTTCTGCGCGGCGTTTTGGTGGCAAATATTGGTTGCTGGACCAATTGCGCGCATGTCGTTAAAAATACTGCGGTCTTATCGTAAGGATAGTGAATTAATTGCAGAGGATTTATAGTATAGCTTATGTTTGTGTGTTATACTTTGATATAAACTGCTTACTATTATACTAAACTTACAGACGGGAAATTATTATGCTCAAAGAGTATGTTCAGAGGAAACTTGAAAAATATGTGCGCAGATATTTTGCTTCACATCCAGATGTTAAATTAGTTTGTATAACTGGTAGTGTCGGTAAAACTAGTACTAAAATGGCTTTGGCTAATATTCTAGCTCAGGAATATCGAATCCGAGTACATACTGGAAATCACAATACCAATATGAGTGCTCCATTAGCTATACTGGGAATACCTTATCCTAGAGATATTAGAAGTGTTTCTGCTTGGCGAGATGTTTTTAAACAAGCTAAGCGACGAATTAAAGAGCCAGCCGATGTTGATATTGTAATTCAAGAATTGGGAACTGATAAGCCTGGTGATATTGAGTGTTTCGGAACATATTTAAAGCCAGATATTACTATTGTAACTGGTATAACCCCTGAGCATATGGAATTTTTTGGTACATTAGCTGCTGTTGCTCAAGAAGAACTCTCAGCTACTGATTTTAGCGATATAGCTATAATAAATCGTGATGATACGCCTCAAGAATATGCTAGTATGCTTACAAATAATAATATTATCACTTATGGTACTAGTAGTCTTGCTGAATATTCATTTGAAATTGAAAGTTTTTCTATAGGTAAGGGATATACTGGCAGGTTAGTAAATCCAGAACTGGGTAATGGTATACGCACGACCCTGCAAGTTGTTGGTGAACATAATATTAGACCAATTATTGGAGCGATAGCTGTCGCGATTCGTTTTGGTATGTCGCCACAGGCTGTTGTGAGAGGTGCTGAATTAATTCGCCCAGTCCCTGGTAGAATGAATATTTTGCGTGGAGTTAAAGATAGTATTCTAATTGACGATGCATATAACTCTAGCCCAGCCGCCGCAGCTGCTGCAATTAATACTTTGTCAAATATAGAAGCACCTCAAAAAATTGCAATTTTAGGCGATATGAATGAACTTGGCGCTACATCTGCACAAGAGCATGCAGAACTTGGTAGATTATGTCATCCAAATGGAATTAACTGGGTTGTTACAATTGGAAATGAATCTGGTAGATATTTAGCGCCAGTTGCTGAAGCAAATGGCTGCTTTGTCCGTAGTTTTCCAGATGCAATTAGTGCGGGCGCTTTTGTGCATAGCAAACTAGAGAGGGGGGCAGTAGTTTTAGCTAAGGGCTCGCAGAATGGTATTTTTGCCGAGGAAGCTCTAAAAATAATGCTTAAATCAACTGATGATATGAAAAAGCTAGTCCGCCAGGAGCCAGAGTGGCTAGAAATTAAGACAAATTTTTTCTCAAAGTTTTAAAAGAGATAATCACTATAGTATAATTAATAGAAATAAGGGGGAATAGTGAAGAAGGCGACTAAAAAGATAATCAAAAAAATGATGGATAGCAAATTTAATAGACTATTTGTAGTTGCTGGGGTTGCTATTTTGGTCGTTTGCGCCTTCTGTATAGGAAATATAATAGCTCGTGGTAGTAGTTCTGGTGAGCAGCGGATTATTGATGCGATTTTTACAGCTATGTCTAAAGATAATATATCAGCAAAAATTGCGACAAAACAATCTGGTGGAACATCACCAATCAGTCTGAACGGTGATATCTCTATGGCTAATGCTGATAAAATTAGCGCTAAGTTCACTGTTAATATGCAACAAGGCAATAATAAAGTCGATGCTTCTTTTGATGTTCGCGGTTCAATTAGCAATAAGTCTAATTTATATGTTAAAGCTACAGGTCTAGGTAGTTTAAGCAGTTATTTACTCTCTGGCGCCCCAGAAGCAAAACTTTATGCTGATCAGGCTGTTGCAAAAATAAATGGAAAATGGATTGTAATAAATAGAGTTGACAATAAGACGTTTCAGGGTCAGAACTGTATTGCCGATGTTTTTGGTAAACTAAAGAAAGATAAAAATATACAGAATACATTCCTGGACGTCTATAAAAATAATCGATTTATATTCATAAAGAATACATCTAAAGATGGGAACGATACTATATATTCTGTTAAATTTGATAGAGAAGTATTAAACAAGTTTATGAATTCACTACAAGAATCATCTATTATCAAGGATACAAAGAGCTGTTCAGGAATTAATTTAGCCTCTGAGTCAGAGAATCAAAATAATCAACAAGAGCAAACTTCACAGAATAATAATTCTAATACAAACATATCGCTAGATATAGTAATTGATGATAAAGATCAATTAAAATTTGTTAATATGACTTCGACTCTAGAAGGAGGTCAATCGGCAAATATCGGAATCAATCTATCTTATGATAAGGTAAAAGTAGAAGATGCCCCTGCGGATGATGCGGTACCTGTATCAGATATACTTTCTGACATTTCTCAAATGATAGGCGTATTTAAAAAGACGGCAGAACAATATAATTCACAGATTACGCAATAAATATTAGCAAGAGATTGACCGATGAGCTCCAATACACTCAATCACAATAAAAGTAAACTATCTTCATTATGTAGTAGAACAAAGAAGTCTTTCGTGGTTGTTGGTGTTGTAGTTATATTAATTGTGGTTATATCCCTATCTATTTTTGCTTGTATGTGCTGGTATAATAATCCCAATAAAATGATGGCCGATGGTTTTGCTGGGTTATTAAGTTCTACGGGTTTTAATGGGGATATAAATTTAAAAAATAACTCTGCATCCACATTTATGAGTGTGGATTTTGTACGAGAAAAAGATTTTGGTAGGTCTAAAATTAAAGTTAGTAGACTATCTAATGGTAAATCCTCTGTACCTAATAAAGAAGCTAAAATCGGCTTAGATTTAATAACAAACTTCAACGGATCTTTATATGTTAAAGCTGATGATATAGATAAAATTACTAAAACTCTTAGCAATAGCTATATTAAAAAATTATCTATTGAGGATACTGTAGATGAAGTTAATAATAATTTGAATAAAGACCAGCTAAAAGAAAAAGTCGAAAATTACTTCTCTCGTGTTGCAAATAAACTTAGGGGTAAGTGGATAAAAATTAACTACGGAATGTTAAGTAGAAACGATGTAAGTAGGCAAGTTTTACAATGTATTGATGACTTGAATAATAAAATTAGAAATGATAAATCTACTTCTAGTATCCTAGTAAAGAACTTTCGTAAAAATCAATTTATTTTAGTGGATGAAAATCAAAATATCGCAGATAAATCTGGCTCTAAGGGGCTTAGAATTAAGTTTGATAAAGTTAAGGCTGATAATTTTATGCATTCTATTAGGGATTTAGATATAGTAAATGAATCTTCGTCTTGCAACAAGTTTTTGAAATTATTTGAATCTAAAAAAGATAGGCAAAAACAAGAGCTGTCTAATAATTTTACTATTTGGGTTAATAGAATATCTCATAAAATTACACATATAGAACTACAATCCAAGGATAATAATAAGAAGAAGGGATTTTCTTACGACTTTAATATAAAGTTATCTTATGGGGATAAAGTCGAACCTAGGTTTCCTAATAATACGGAAACGGTTGATATAAGAAATATTTATAATATATTACAAAACTAACATTCTCGTGGATTTTAGTTTTGTAAACAAAACTTGTTAGCTTTTGTTATAATATATTTATTATGAAGCGTTACAACCCTATTGAAGTAGAGAAAAAATGGCGACAAATATGGGATGAAAATGAAACTTATAAAGTTGATTTAAATGATGATTCCCGTAAAAAATATTATAGTTTTAGTATGTTGCCTGGTATTACTGGTGCTGGTATTCATATTGGGCACGGTAGGACTTATCAATTTTCAGATATAAAAGTTCGAGCTAAACGTCAACAGGGTTATAATGCTTATCATCCGATTGGTTGGGATAGTTTTGGTTTGCCAGTGGAGAACTACGCTATTAAAGTTGGAAAAACTCCTAGAGTTGCACATGATGAGGCTAAGGTCCATTTCAAGGAGCAGTTGAAGCGCCTTGGATTTAGCTATGATTGGACGAAAGAAATTTCAACAGCTGATCCTGAGTATTATAAATGGACGCAATGGATTTTTACACAATTATATAAACATGATTTAGCATATCAGAAAGAACAGCCGCAATGGTGGTGTGAAACAGATAATACTGTTTTAGCAAATGAGCAAGTTGAGGGCGGAAAATGTTGGCGTTGTGGTAATCCAGTTACTAAGAAAAATTTAAAGCAATGGTTCTTCCGTATAACGGTATATGCAGACGAGATCTTAGATGCAACTGATGATCTTGATTGGACAGAAATGGTCAAGACTATGCAGAAAAATTGGATTGGTCGTTCTGTTGGCGCTGAGGTTAATTTTACTCTCGATTTAACAGCATCTGACTCTTTGAAGTTCACCCCTGATTTGGCAGAAAAAATTATTTCTGGCAAAAAAACTAATACAATTAGGTATGAAGCTAAAAAACTTAAGGTTGGTGATATCGCTGATGCTATGGTACGTGATGGAGAGAAAGTATCTTCATTTGGATATATAAAAATAGCTAATATCCGACAGCTCCCACTAAGAGATATACCTAACAATACTTCTGGACATGAGCATTATAGCGATGATAATGAAAAATTGTTGAGTTTTAGGAAATTCTATGGCGAAGAAGTTTCGTTGGATGATATTTTTACGGTTTATGATTTTGAGTATTTACCACCGATTAAGGTTTTTACGACTCGCCCTGATACATTATTTGGCGCAACCTATTTAGCTCTAGCGCCTGAGCATAAATTAGTTCCAAAATTATTAAATAATTATACTCGCGAAAAAATAGAGGAATATATTAAAGGCTCTCAGCAGAAGACAGATATTGAACGTCAAGAAAATAAAGAAAAGACAGGTGTATTTACTGGTAGCTATGCAATTAATCCAGTTAACGGAAAAAAACTTCCAATTTGGGTAGCTGATTATGTGTTGGGTAGCTATGGCACGGGCGCGGTTATGGCGGTGCCAGCGCATGATGAGCGTGATTTTGCCTTTGCTGAAAAATTTGATTTGCCGATTATCCAAGTGGTTGATAAGCCAGAAAATTCGGCGGACATTGGCTGCTATACTGGCGAAGGCGAGTTGATTAATTCTGGCCAATTTGATGGCACGCGCAGCGAAGATGCTCGCGAGCAAATTGTGGCATGGCTAGAACAGCAAGGTGCTGGACAGAGTAAAACGACATATAAGATGCGCGACTGGCTGATTTCTCGCCAGCGCTACTGGGGCGCGCCCATTCCGATTGTTCATGTTGATGGGCGAGCGCCGATTGCCGTAGCAGACGAGTGTTTGCCAGTGGTTTTGCCAGAGGTTGAGGATTTCAAACCGACTGGCGGAAACACGTCCGTTCTGGCGCAGGTTGACGATTGGGTGTGCGTGTGGGTTGACGTTGAGACAGGTAAGACAGTGCCGATTACCGAGCCAAAACCAGAAGGCGAGAATTGGACTGAGGGTCGGCGCGAAACCGACACATTGGATGGTTATGCCTGCTCTAGCTGGTATTTCCTGCGCTATCTGGACCCGCACAATGACAAGCAGGCGTGGGATCCAGAACTAATCAACCACTGGATGCCGGTCGACTATTACAACGGGGCGGATCACGCGGTGGCGCACTTGCTATATAGCCGTTTTTGGATGCGCTTTTTCTATAAACTTGGTTTAGTGCCAACACCTGAGCCATTCAAACGGATGATGTACAACGCCTACATCATGGCACCCGACGGTCAAAAGATGTCTAAGTCCAAAGGCAATGTTATCGATCCAATGGAAATTATGGACAGCGGCTATGGCGCCGACGCACTCAGAGTCTACGAAATGTTTATCGCCCCGTATGACATGGATGCACCGTGGGATACTCGTGGCGTGCCAGGTTCTTATAGGTTCTTAAATCGTATTTGGAATCTGGTTCAGGAGTATATTGACTCTAGTGATACTGAGAGGAGCAATCCTAAATATGACACTGAAATTCTACGCATAGCCAACTTGGTAGCGAAAAAAGTAACTGAGGACATTCGTGATGAAAAGTTTAATACGGCTGTCTCTTTTATGATGGAAACTGTAAACAATTTATATAAAATAAAAGAAAATTATTGCATTACCAAATCAGAACCTTGGAGAATTGCCTTGGAGAATTTACTAATGGTTCTTGCGCCATTTGCACCACATATTACAGAAGAGCTTTGGTATCAGATTGGTCATAAGTCAACAATTCATATTGATAATTGGCCTTCTTGGAATGATGATCTATTAAAATCTGACCAAACTACTATAATAATACAGGTTAACGGTAAAGTTCGTGCCCGTTTGGAGTGTAACCGAGGATTGTCTAAAGATGAAGTGGAGACTATGGCCTTTGCTAATGGTCATGTAATGAGCTTTATCAAAGGTAAGCAAAATATAAAAAATGTTTATATACAAGATAAAATTTTAAATATTGTTGTGAAATAAGGCTATTGAGGTAATATAGGATATTTTCTCTGTATTGAAGTTTACCTGAAATTACTGTATAATTATCAGTGAATTGTTTAAAGAAACGTAAGGAGTATTCTACTCATGGCACAGCCTAAAAAGCAAAGCAGCCCTCGTAAAACAGGATTGCGCCGTAGTCACTTAGTGCTTAAGCTTGCACGTCGTGTAAATGCTACGTCACCAGTTAAGGTCAGAACTACAAAACGAGAGACTGGCAAAAAATAAGGTTGCGTATTTTCTGCGCAATCTTTTTATAGATAAACATTAATAATTTAAAGAGAGAACCAATCAATATGGCATCAAATCGTCACCTAGGAAGGATGGTTGCATTACAAACTCTTTATGAGTATGACTTTCGTAATTCTCCAACGGATCCTGTCAATATCAGTGAAGTGACAAAGCGTAATCTTGAAAAATATAAAGAAGATATTGAAGACACAGATTTTGTATATAGATTAGTTGATGGAGTAATTAGTCATTTAGAAGAGTTGGATAATACTCTGCGGCCTTTGGCTCCTGATTGGCCTTTAGAGCAAATTGCTCGTATTGATAGAAATGTCTTGCGAATAGGGCTCTATGAATTGCTCTATTGTAAAGACGATATACCTGCGCGCGTTGCTCTGAATGAGGCTGTTGAGTTGGCAAAATTGTTTGGTTCCGATAATTCAAGCAAGTTTATTAATGGCGTACTAGGTACGGCATTTAGGACTCTTGTAGAGGAGAATAATAATGCCAACAACTCCGAAGTTTGATAAATTTAAAAAATATTTTCATCGTAAAAAACCTTCAATTCAGGAAATTGTGCGTGAACCAACTGCGGGAGGTATAGTTTTTCGTCATAATAAAGAGGGTAAAGTCGAGATATTGCTTATCCAGGACGCAAAAGATCGATGGACAATACCAAAAGGTCATATTGAAGAGGGCGAGACGGCTCAAGCAACTGCTAAACGGGAAATAGGTGAGGAAGCTGGTTTAAATAATGTCGAAGTTTTAAATTGGCTTGGTAAAATTCATTTTCGTTATCGCAGAGTAGATAAGTTAGTTCTAATGACTACTCAAATATATTTAGTAAGAGCCAAAGGCGACACTAATGCTATTCAAAAAGAAGAGTGGATGAATGGTATAAAATGGTTTAGTTTTCACGATGCTTTAGATGTAATTGAATACGAAGATATTGGTAAATTAATGTTATTAGCAATGAAGCAAATACGACAGGGGAATTTATAATGAGTGGAATGGATAAAACACCTTATAGAGAATTTGCTCGTGATAAGCTAGGGTTTGAGTTTGAAAATATTGATATATTAATTACTGCATTGACACACAGAAGCTATGTTAATGAGCATCGTAAAAGTGTTAATGAGCATAATGAACGTTTAGAATTTTTGGGTGATGCGGTACTTGAACTTGTAGTAACTGATTTTTTGTTTAAAAACTACGTTCAGCCAGAAGGTATATTAACGAGTTGGCGGGCGGCCTTAGTACGTACTGAAAGTATAGGATCAGCTGGTGATAAATTGGGCTATGAACCCCTATTACGTATGAGTCGCGGGGAAAAGCATGGTAGCGATCGTGCTAGGCAACAAATTTTAGCTAATGCTTTTGAAGCTGTTACTGGTGCAATCTATCTGGAAAAAGGTTATGAATTTGCTGAGAAATTTATCTCTAAACATATTCTCGTAAAACTTGATAAAATTATTGAAGAGGGATCTTGGCGTGATCCAAAATCACATTTACAAGAAGTTAGTCAGCGAATCGATAATCTTACGCCGCAGTATAAAGTTTTAGATGAGATTGGTCCAGATCATGATAAGTTATTCACAATAGGTGTTTTTGTGGGTGAAAAAATGATGGGTAAGGGTTGTGGCCCAAGTAAACAATTAGGCCAGCAACAGGCCGCTAGAGCGGCGCTTAAATTATATAATGATATATCTAATGCATCTTGAAATACTATAGGACTAGATTGACATATTTACTAAAAAAAGGTAAAATGGCTTAAGATATTTAAATGTAAATTAAATAATAGAGAAGGAATTTGTATTTTATGCTTGCAATTCGTCTGCAACGTTTGGGTCGTAAGGGGTATCCAGTTTATCGGTTAGCTGTCCAGGAGTCTAATCGACATCCGTCAAGTGGTCGTGTGGTAGCTTATGTAGGTAGCTATAATCCACATACTAAGGATAATTCAATTCAAGTTGAACTAGCACAGAAGTATCTAGATAATGGTGCCCAGCCATCGCCTCGTGTAATTAAACTTTTGAAAGATGGCGGTGTCAAATTACCTAAGTGGGTTAAAGAACCACAAAATAATAAGAAAAGATCAATTAAGAATATAGAAAAGTTACGAAAGAATCAGCCAAAAGACTAATCGTGAATTTGTAAACTTAAAGTCGTCTTCTTGTGAAATGGAGACGACTTTTTATTATCTTTATCTTATAAACCATGATACAATATAAAATATAAATAAAGTGGAGTATTTGTATAAATACAGGAGGGTGAGATGTCAACAATCGATCAGCAATTTGTAGAATATGTTGTAAAACTATTAGTTATGCATCCAGAAGATGTTGTAGTTGAACGTGAAATTGATGAGAAAGGCGTATTGCTAACTCTAAAGGTTAATGATGCTGATATAGGACGCGTCATAGGTCGACGTGGCTTTACTGCACAAAGTTTACGTAACTTACTTAGGTCTTTAGGTGTAAAAAATAACGCGCGTTATAATTTAAAAATAACAAATACTACTAATTCAGAAGATGATTCTGAAAAATCTTCTGATTCTGTGGATGACTCTACAGATAAGACTGTGGAAAAGCATTCTAATTTTGCTGATATGTCTAGAAAAGAGCTTGCAGAATTAGATGACTTGGATATATAATAAAGACAGTTCAAAAAACAACCTTGAACTGCGAGAACAAAAGCTCTATGCGAGCAACTTTTATAAGAGTTGAGAGCCTTATATGTCTACGTAACCACTCCTTTTGGGGTGGTTTTGTGGTTTTATTAATCCTTGCTACACTGTTTATATGAGAAAATTCCAGGTTATAACTTTATTTCCAGAGATGTTTACTGAAGTATTCGGCTCTGGCATGATGTATAAAGCGCAAGATAAACAAATTGTTGAATTGAATACTATAGATTTGCGCCAATTTGGCTTAGGAGTGCGCAAACAAGTCGACGATACTCCTTATGGTGGCGGTGATGGTATGCTTTTGAAACCTGAGCCTATATTTAGTGCAGTTGAGTATGCAAAAACTATTGATTCCAGTGCTAAAGTTGTAATTATGACTCCACGCGGATTTCGATGGAAACAATCTTTGGCTCAAGAATTTTCTGAAAATGGTGACAACTATATTTTTATTTGTGGTCGATACGAAGGTTTTGATGAGAGGGTTATGAGCTTGGTTGATATAGAAATTAGTGTGGGAGATTATATTCTGACTGGAGGTGAGTTGCCTGCGATGACTATTATAGATAGTATAGTTAGGCTGATCCCTGGGGTCTTGGGAGGTAAAAATAGTGCGATTATTGAAAGTTTTTCTGATGGTGAAACTCTAGAGTTTCCTCAGTATACTCGCCCTGCAGAATTCAGGGGAATGCGTGTACCTGATATTTTACTAAGTGGAAATCATGCAAAAATTGATCAGTGGCGTGCTGATCATTCTAAAAAGATAAAAGATAAATAATCAACATTAAATAGCACTCCTTCGGTAAGTAAAGGAGTGCTAACTTGTTGTGGTGGGTATATCGTAGAGCGAAAAACCCATCGCTAAAACTTTTTTGATGTTTTTTGTTTTTGCAATGCTTCGCTGGCTTTAATATACATAAAAAACTATTAAAGCGCAAGCAGAATATAAAATATTTATATAGCCTGTGGAAAAGGTGTGTATAAATTATTGACCAAAGCCATCAAATACGCCATAGTAATAGGTAATATGTTGAAAGATATAATACCCAAAAATAAGACATATTCTTTTTTATATACTATCGTAGCTACTATAATAGCAGTCTCTCATCTGTTTTCTTTAGATAAAACAACAGCATTGAATGTGGGGGATTTTTCTGATATCTGGACTGGATTACTTATAATTTCTATTGTAGTGACGATATTTAGTTTACCTTATGCTATAGGACTAAGCGCTAGTAAAAGTTTATTAAACGTGTCACGTTTATGTGGTTTGATAGTAGCTATTCTTTGGATTATTATTATTATACTTTTTGCCCTGATTAACGGTTTAAATGTTGGTATGCTGGGTGTGTATTTAGTGAAACCTAGCTTAATATTTTTACTTTTAATATTATATCTAGCATTTAGGGTATTTTGGCGAGATAAGGTATAAGTATACACGTAATCACCCTACTGGTAATGATCAAGACCATAGTTAAAGTATAAACAACAACTCTTCAGACCTTACTAATCTTAGTAATGAAGATAGTGAAGAATACGACCAAGGTATTGGTCAGCTAGAACACGGTATGGGACGGTTAGATGGTCAGTTAGGTATTAGTTTGGGTAATATCATTAGTATTGATGATTTAAATTTTATTTGCTAAAATATTATTACTATTGGGGTGTCGCCAAGCGGTAAGGCAACGGGTTCTGGTCCCGTCACTCGGGGGTTCGAATCCCTCCACCCCAGCCAATTTATACTATCTATTTAAGTATAAGGTTATAACTATATTAGTGATTATATAAATAAGACTGTTCGTAGCAGTCTATTATTAATTTATTATTAAGTAAAATATAAATTCTTTGTAAAATAAATATACTTATGTTACTATGTACCCATAATACTAAAAACGGAGGAAGTATGAAGATTATTCAGATATTAGGGGTGTATTTGTTGGTGGTTGCAACAGCTTCTGTTTTTGCGTTCAGCAATCAAGCGGATGCTGCGCAAAACAAGAGTGAGGTAAAAAATAAAAATAAGAAAACTTATGAATATATAGCACAGGAAGGCGATTCCTATACTAAGATAGTACGTAAGGCTGTGCAGACATATGGAATTAAGAATAAAAAAGACATTGGTAAAGCTAGGATTGTGGCAATTGAGACAAAATTGACGGAATCTGCTGGATGGCCTCTTCTTGAAATAGGTCAAAAGGTTAAGCTTGAAGAGGATACAATTGCAAAAGCGATTGAAAATGCCATGAAGCTTAATGATAAAGATTTATTAGCTTGGCAAACTTATGTACCGTTTGTAGATTTTTACACAAACAATGTCGGTGAATCTAAAAAGTAGAGAAAACTAATATGAATATAAATGTGGAGACTATTGTTAAGGATAACGTTGTATTGCAGCTTTTAATTACCGTTATAGTTGCAATAGTTCTCCATATTTTACTTAGAGCATTAGTTAGCGCCATTGTTGACCGTATGGTGCGTCAACGTAATTACTCCACCAAAGGAGATGAGATTAAACGCAGAGATACGTTAAAGGGGGTTTTGCGTACTCTAACTACAGTGGTTTTGTGGGTTATAGTTGTTTTAGTCTTGCTTCGCCAGTCTGGAATCGACCTGGGTACTTTGGCAACTGGTGCAGGTTTTTTTGGTGTTATTTTTGGATTTGGTGCCAGGGGCGCGATTCAAGATTTTGTATCTGGTCTGTGTATTATAGGCGAAGATCAATATAGAGTTGGAGATGTAATACGTTTGCAGATTGGTAGTGTTATGCTTTCGGGTACAGTTGAGGATTTGACAATTCGAATAACTAAACTACGTGATTTAGATGGTAATTTACATATAGTCAGTAACGGTACACCTCAATCTATTACTAATTTAAGCTATGAATATGCTAATGTTAATATTAATCTACCTGTATCTTACTATTCTGATATAGATAAAGTAGAAAAAGTTGTTAACCAGGTTGGTTTAGATATGGCATCGGACGAAAAATGGGCAAAGGATATTTATGATCCAATATCTTTTTTGCGTTTGAATGAGTTTGAAGAGTCTGCTATGTTAATAAAAGCTCTGGGAAAAGTTCGACCAGCTGCTCAATGGGCGATTGCTGGTGAATTTCGTAAACGAATTAAAAATGCTTTTGATGAAAATGGTATAATTATTCCTTACTCAAAGTCTGAGGCTGATGATAACTCTAATTCTCGGTCTGGTTCAAGCTCTAGTCCGCAACCAAAAATAAAACAAAATCACAAGCGTTAGGGTTTTGTGTTAAAATATTCTAGGTATGGATAATGTAGTTTTTTATGGCTCTGCATTACTTGTTTTATTTGGTGCAATTACTGTAGGTTATCTGATAGTACAACTACCTTGGATTAGGCGTAGTTTTTTACCGGCAAGTGTGGCGGCTGGTTTAGTTTTACTTTTGCTGAGTCCTCAGTTATTGGGTAAATTTCCTACAGAATCCAGTATAGCTGAGTCACTATATAAAGCTTGGGAGCCTTTGCCTGGTCTTTTTATTAACGTAATTTTTGCAGCATTATTTTTAGGGAAGCCTCTAGCTTCGCTAAAAGGAATATGGCGTATGGCTGCTCCGCAGGCTGCTTTTGGTCAGATGATTGCATGGGGATATTATGCTGTTGGTAGTTTTGTGGTTTTATTTATACTTGCACCGGTTTTTGGAACTAATCACTTAGCGGCTTCCTTACTCGAGATAAGTTTTGAAGGTGGACACGGCACTGCTGCTGGTATGGAGAGTGTATTTAGTGAGTTAAACTACAAAACTGGGCAAGAAATGGCTGTTGCCTTAGCTACAACTAGTTTATTTGCAACTTTGACCGTAGGATTTACACTAATTTCTATCGGTAGACGTAGGAATTTGATTGAAAAAGATACGTTATCAGTTGATAAAGTAAAGGGAATGGTATATCACCGTCGAATCATGGCTCAACTTTTAAAAATAGGTTATAACTTACGTGAGGATTTGGCGTTTTGGCGCATTATTTCACATATTATTTTGTTAATAGCTGGAGTTTTGATTGGTTGGGCGATCCATTGGCTTATGTTACAAATCGAAGGCACAACCTGGGGAGCAGCTGGTGACTTAAAAATTTTTGGATATATGCCTAGATTTACATTTTGCATGTTTGGAGGTATGATTGCGCAAACTATTTGGAGAAGGTTGGGCTTCAAAATATCGTTACCATTAATTGATTTACTTAGTAGTATAGTATTAGCTATGTTGGTAACATCAGCAATTGGTACCATGAAACTTGATTTTATATCTACAGATGGAGTTGCATTTTTAATCCTGGCTTTAAGCGGTGTTTTATGGGTTTTGTTCTGTTTTGTATTTTTGGCGCGACATATATTTGTGCGTTATTGGTTTACAAATGCTATTATAGGTATTGGTCAATCTATGGGCACTACTGCAACTGGATTATTATTTGCTCATGTTGTTGATCCAAAACAGCGAACTGGAGCTGTTGAAAGTTTTGGCTATAAACAGCTGCTTTTTGAGCCTTTTATGGGAGGAGGAATAGTTACTGCTATGTCTATGCCTATGATTGTATTATTTGGATTACCTAAATTTATGGTGATCTGTGCTGTGGTGTCATTTGCGTGGTTGGCATTTGGTGTACTTGCTCTACACAAACATCCCTAGCAACGTGATATACTATAATATATGGATAAACTCATTCCTTTTCTGGCTGATGGATTAGTTTTTATAATTGTAGCTATCTCTTCTTTTTTCCTGATTATTAAGGTTCCTAACAATCGAAAGTACTTAACTTATGGGCGTATTTTAGTGGCAGGACTTACATCTTATTTGGTTGCTAAGATAATGAGCATAGTTTATCAACCAAGTAGCATGCGTCCTTTTGAACTTATGAATGTAAATCCAGGTGCTTCATATATGGATAATCCTGGTTTCCCGTCTGATCACTCTCTGTTTGTTTGGGCTATAGTGTTTGCGGTGATTTATGCAGTTCGTAATAAGATTTTATCTTTAAGTTTAATAATATTAGCTTTTTTGGTTTGTGTTGGTAGAGTTATGGCATTAGTTCATACTCCGCTTGATGTGATTGGTGGAATAGTCGCGGCAATGATCGGAGCTATGTGGTATATAGATGAGCTAAGTTGCAAAAAACGCAAAACTAATGTATAATATCCATCATGGATTACGTATATGAGTCGCAACCTGCAATTATAGGACAAGACAAGCGACTACTCGCCAAGATATTGGTAGTGGGCGCCGTATTAGGTGCGGTTATCTGTGTTATTTCTTATGTGTTGTGGCGTTTTGTGCTTAGTGATATCGTCTGTACTGCGGGTCAATCTATTTGCGTGGAGGCTAATTCATACGCTGGTAATATAGCATTAGTTTTAGGCGCTATTATAGGTGTGATTTCACTTGTGAAAATTGGTGTATATAGACCAGTTATTATATCTCTTGGTGCAACAATATGTCTTTGGGGGATAGGTGGCTGGCTTTTTGGTCGTAGCACGATAATATTTGCGATTGCTATAATTATACTCTACATATTATCTTATGCTTTGTTCGCTTGGATATCCCGTATCCGTAAAGCACCCGTGATGCTTATAACTTTCATTATTATCACAATACTGGCACGCATTATTCCTATGTCTTTCTAATAGAATTATTAAAGTGCTATACTTAGTTCTATGGATGTATTTTTGATTTTATTTTTTGCTATATCTGCGGCAGTTGTTATATTTGGTCTTTTTTTGAAAATTAAAAAAATAGAAAAATCTGGAGATATTGGCTTAATAAAGTCAGATTTGCTAGAGATTAATAGATCACTAGAGTCTATGAAAGAGCGCGTTTCTGATAGGCTAGATCAGAATAATTATAAAATGCAGGAGTCAATGCAAAAGCAATTAGCCCAGAGTGCAAAAATAATTTCAGACGTTAGTCATAGATTAACGAAGTTAGATGAAACTAATGCGCGTGTAATTGATGTTGCTAGTGATTTAAAGACTCTGCAAAATATACTGCAAAATCCAAAGCAACGTGGTGTCTTTGGCGAATTTTATCTACAAAGCTTACTTGAAAATGTATTACCTCCAAAGCAGTTTCAAATGCAGTATAAGTTTAAAAATGGAAGTATTGTTGACGCTGTGGTTTTTCTAGAAAAGAACATGATATTGCCTGTTGACAGTAAATTTAGTTTAGAGAATTACAATCGTATGATTGCGTCTGAGAGTAAACAGGAAAGGGTTAGCTTGCTAGCTAGAGTTCGCCAGGATTTAAAACAGCGTATTGACGAAACTAGTAAATATATATTACCGAATGAAAATACTATGGATTTTGCTTTTATGTTTATACCGTCAGAATCTTTATATTATGATTTGTTAATTGGTGATGTTGGTACTGGAGCAGGTGCTCGGGATTTATTAGAATATGCATTTCAGGATAAAAAGGTAATAATAGTAAGCCCCACTAGTTTTATGGCATATTTGCAAACAGTTTTACAGGGTTTACGTAGTCTACAGATAGAAAAACAGGCAAAAGAAATTCAATCGCGAGTAGTACAGCTTGGACGCCATATTGATGTTTATGAGCAGTTGATGCATAAGCTTGGTAATAGTTTAAGTACTACAGTGAATCACTATAATAATGCTCACAAAGAACTTAAAAAGATTGATAAAGATGTGATTAAAGTTTCAAATAAAACTCCGTCAGTTGATCCGTTATTAATAGATCGTCCACAAAAAGACGATGCTTAATAATATTTTCAATAAATCAACAACCAAAAAGAGATCCAACTCAATCTGGATCTCTTTTATTGGTATAGATTTCTTTATTCTGCTGATTCAGTTTTTGAAGTCTTTTGCAGAACATCCTGTAAGAAGAAGCCGATACCACCTCCAATCACAGGCACTAGAATATAAACTAATACAGGCCAAACATCTTTAGATTGTAGAGTTACTGCCTTTAAGCTTAAAGCTATTGCTGGATTACAAATTACATTTGCACTCACAAAAGCTGCTGCGCCACCTGCAACTGTCAACGCTACAAATAGACCAAATCCTACAGTTAAAGCTTGTGCACCAAAATCATTTTTACGTTGAGATACGCTAGCTACTATAAAGCTAAATATCATAGCAGCGATTAATTCAGCAAGCAAAATAAACCATACGCCTGGTGTTGCGCTATTGATTTGTGAAACCTCAAGTAGCTGTGGCTGTTGTTGGCTGAGTAGTGCCATTTGATTTGTATTTATTTTTGGAATAGCTGTAGTAAATGATGTTAGGACTACTAGTGCTAACATTGCACCTAGAGCCTGTGAAAGTATATAGCCAATTGCGCGAACTCCAGAAATACGACGAGTCACCCATGCTCCAACGGTAATCAATGGATTAACATGCGCACCAGATATTGCACCAATTGCTAAAACTATCGCAACTAAAGCAAATCCCATAGGAATGGCACCGCCGCTTGCAACTAAAGCTACAGCTGCTAATATAAATGTACCTACAAATTCTGCAATGAAAGCGCTAACTGGTAGCGATTTTGCATCTAAACTGACACGTTTTTTTGATACCTTAACTGCCTTCGTTTCAATTTCCGTAACATTTGTACTTACGGTTGCTGTATTATTCTTTGCGCCACTCTTTTTTGAAGTTGTCTTACTAGACTTCTTCGCAGGAGTGGTTTTTTTAGTCGACATATTTCCCTCCTTTATAAATGAAATATGCATTTAGTATATCATAATATAAAGATGGTATACTAGATAATATGGGATTATATATAAAGCGCGATGAAGAGCGTTCAAAAATACAGGAGAAAATAGCTGCTGATTTACGTGCAAAATCAATGCAGAACTCGGCGTTGGATTCAGAGCCTATTACAGATCTTGCCGACCAGTCTAGTTATATGGACGGTACTAAGACGTCTTCTAGTTTGCTAGGTGTGTGGATTGTTTTAGGAATTGCTGGGATTGCTACGATATTGTATTTAGTTATAAAATCGAGCTAATGGAGTTTATATGGAGAGTATTGAGAAAGTAAGGAAAATATTACTAGATAAAGTCTATGACTCTGATAGTCCTCGTGAGGTCCTACGTTCAAAAGAATTGAGGGGAATATATGGCTTGATTAAAAAATTGCCAGTGGAAGAGCGCTCTAGCTTTGGTCAGAAAATTAACGGAATAAAACAAGAGATTGAAAAAGCTATCTTGGAACGTGAGGAAGTTTTAAATACGGTTAGTTTGCCACCAATCGACGTTACTGCGCCGATGGATATTAACGCGCCGCAGCCTGAGCTACTACCAAGCGATCGCGGTACGATTCATCCGTTGAGCTGCGAGATTGATCGCATTTCTAATATTTTCAATCGCATGGGCTTTGTGACGGAAGAATCGCGCGAGATTGACGATCAATTCCATATGTTTGAAAGCTTGAATTTTCCAGAAGGCCACCCGGCGCGCGATGATTACGATACATTTATGACCGTCGAGACCGACAAGGACGGCGATCGGTTGATCGCACCAGCGCACACATCGACGATGCAGAACCGCGTGTTGAAAAAATATCATGGTAATTTGGCGAGGGGCGAGGCAATCGCCGCCATCGTGCCCGACCGAGTGTTTCGTAACGAAGATTTGGACGCGCGGCACGAGCACACATTCTATCAAGTTGAGGGCGTGTATGTCGCCAGGGGAGTTAATGTCGGCAATCTCATCGCCACGCTGCAAGAGTTTTTGCAGGAATATTACGGCAAGAAGCTTGACGTGCGCGTCAACCCGTTTTATTTCCCGTTCACTGAGCCGAGCTTTGAATTTGCGCTGAGCTGTCCGTTCTGCGAAGGTAAAAATCCGGATTGCAAAGTTTGCTCGGGCGAGGGCTGGATTGAGCTGCTAGGTTGCGGCATGATTCATCCGAATGTGCTGAAAGCTGCTGACATCGATCCGAATGAATACACCGGCTTTGCCTTTGGCTGCGGTATCGACCGCTTGGTAATGATGAAATACGGCATCGAGGACGTGCGGCATTTTGAGAGCGGTAAGTTGGATTTTTTGGAGCAGTTTTAGATTGGGTTGACAATGATTAGAGATATGAAAGAAACTGACATAGCAAGCAAGCAAGCAAGCAAGCAAGCAAGCAAGCAAGCAAGCAAGCAAGCAAGCACTCTAGTGTATCAATTCTAGAATATAAAAAATATTCATTAGATTTTTGGCTTCAAGTATTTCTTAGTCTGCCACGGGTTCGCAAGATTTTTATTGAAGGGGCTTGCATATGAGTCTGACGCTGCCTGATATACAAACGAACCTCTCTGAACTATTTCGTGGCGGTGTGTCTAGGAGAGAGATCATTTTTGACGTTTTGAAGATATATGGTGTATCAATCAACACTATATCCAAACTAAAAACTGGTACACTAAACCTTTCAAAAATACCCGGCGAATTTTTACGTAAAGACTTAGTTTATATTAAGTTTGCTGATGACTGCGAAGATATCCAAAGAATTGCTTTTGAGCTGAAACAATCTAATGACACAGTTCGCTATCGACCAAAATTTATTATAGTATTGAGCAATACTAATTTAGCTGCGATAAATGTCAGGGAGCCTGATAAAACGCTTAGTTGTAAACTTGAAGATTTGGCTGACAATGCAGAATTTTTCTTTGAGCTGACTGGCCATAAGTTTGACAACACTATGAGTAAGGAGTCTCAGGCAGATCGTCGAGCAGCTCTAAAAATGATTGAACTATATAATGAATTGCAGAAAAATAATATAGAAAAAGCAGCTGGAGAGAATAGCGTCCAATTCTTTCACGATTTGAATGTCTTTTTTAGTCGACTACTTTTTTGCCTGTTTGCTGAGGATACTGGGCTTTTTATTAAGAACCAATTTCATGATGCAATTAACTTGTATACAGAGAAAAATGGTGCGGGAGTAAGAGAGTTTTTTGAAAAACTCTTCAGCGTTCTGAATAGAGAGAATCGAGATAATCTAATCAGGCCATATAGAGACTTTCCGTATGTCAATGGATCGATTTTTGATACATCAAAACACCAGATATTAATTCCAGAATTTAGTGCCGATGCGCGTTATATTTTATTGGAGCTTGCGAACTCCAACTGGGCAGAAATCAACCCTGACATATTTGGCTCAATTTTTCAAAGTTCGGTAGATCTGGCTAAGCGCGACGAGCGAGGAATGGACTATACCAGCGTACTAAACATAATGAAGGTCATTCGTCCGCTTTTTCTTGATGAGCTTAAGGCAGATTTAGAAAAAATTATTGAGAGTGATCTACAAACGAAAACTAAAATTGATCGTTTACAAAAATTGTGGTCGCGAATTTCAAAAATAAAGATCTTTGACCCAGCTTGCGGTTCGGGAAATTTTTTAATTATCACTTACAAACGACTTCGCGAGATTGAAAATGATATTGTTGAAGAATTAGATCAACTAATTCCTGGTGGAATCGTTACCAGCTTTAATAGCCAAATCAAACTTGAAAATTTTTATGGAATTGAAATAGATGATTTTGCGCGTGAGCTTGCCGTGCTTTCACTCTATATAGCTGCTCATCAGATGAACCTCCAATTTGAAAAGCGCTTTAACAAGAAGCTGTTGCTCATTCCGCTCCAGGATAATCCAAATATTGTATGCGCTAATGCTGCACAGATTGATTGGCAGGAAGTTTGCCCAAATGTTCCACGCAAGCCGGAAAAGAGGGTAGAACAATCTGTAATGTTTGATTTTGATGAGCCGAAGCAAAGTGATTTATTAGAGGACTTTGCTGAATGGGACGAAATTTATTTGATTGGTAATCCGCCGTATAAAGGTAGCCGCAGCCAGAGTGCCGACCAGAAATCTGACGTCAGAGATGTTATGGCGAGTATTGAGTCGTATAAATATTTAGATTATATTGCGGTATGGTTTAAGAAAGGCTGTGATTATATTAAGAATTCTAAGGCAAAGCTGGCATTTGTCTCAACTAATTCTATTGCACAAGGAGATCAAGTTGGTATTCTGTGGTCGTATGTATTTATGCAGGATGTAGAAATACAATTTGCCTATACTTCATTTAAATGGTCTAATTCTGCAAAAGATGTTGCGGGTGTAACTGTTTGTATTATTTCTTTAGCTAGTAAGAAATTGATAAATAAAAAAACCATTATTTATTCAGAAAATTTTTCAAAAACTGTAGAAAATATAACTCCATATTTGTTAGAAGGAGAGAATACGGTTGTAGTAAGAAGTCGTGAAAATTTGAATGGTTTTCCAGAAATGACAAAAGGGAGTACTGCTACCGATGGAGATGGGTTAAATTTTCGAAAAAAAGAGTTTGATAAAATTATTTCTCATAGTCCTGGTGCTATCAAGTTTATTAAAAGATATACAGGCTCAAAGGAATATATAAATGGCGAAGAAAGATTCTGCTTATGGATCGAAGATGAAGGCTCGGAAGAAGCGGCTTCTATTCCTGAACTAAAAGAAAGGATCGAAATTACCAGGAGGTTTAGAGAAAACGAAAAGAATAAAAACGTAAGAATAATGGCGAATAAGCCGTGGTCATTTTTTCGAAAAGCGTATAAGCCGACAAATGCAATAATCGTTCCTGCGGTCTCATCAGAGAGAAGAGAATATATACCTCTTGGATATGTAGAGAAAGACACGATCATATCTTATGCAGCCTTTGCCATCTACGATGCACCTCTCTGGCTCTTTGCGCTCCTTGAAAGTAAAATGCATATGGTATGGGTTCGCACAGTTTGTGGGCAACACGAAACTCGGATTCGCTACTCTTCAACTCTTGGCTATAATACTTTTCTTATACCACCGCTTAACTTAGAAATCAAGTTAGTGCTGGAAAATTCCGCTAAAGAAATTCTTTTTGCGCGTGAAAATCATACCGAAAAAACTTTAGCGCAAATGTATGATCCTGCTAAAATGCCAGATGATCTGCGAGCGGCACATCAGCAAAATGACGTACTGGTTGATAGTATGTATTCCCTAAATGGCTTTGAAAATGACGAACAACGCTTAACCAAGCTTTTTGGGCTTTATGAGCAAATGACATCGAAGGAGAGAAAATGATTTCAGAAACTATCAATTTAGTAAATGCTACTTATGCACAAACTGGCGCCAGCGCCAAAACCGATAAATTAGGTATGCGGGAGATGCAGGCGCGAGCTTTCGAAAAACGCAATGCACCGAAGCTGCTAATTAAGGCACCGCCAGCCAGTGGAAAATCGCGCGCATTAATGTTTATAGCTTTAGATAAACTTTATAATCAAGATATTAAAAAAGCAATTATCGCTGTACCAGAAAAAGCGATTGGCGCGAGTTTTCGCAACACAGAACTTTCAAAATTTGGTTTTTTCATGGATTGGGAGATTGATGAAAAAAATAATCTTTGTAATGAAGATGGCTTAACTGATAAAAGCAAGATTGAGGCATTTAAGAGATTTATGGAAAGTGATGGTCGGATTTTGCTCTGTACGCACGCAACTCTGCGCTTTGCTTTTGAAGAGATTACAATTGAAAAATTCAATGGTTGCTTGCTCGCGATTGACGAATTTCACCACGCCTCAACGTATAACAATCGTTTAGGTGAGCTTTTGCGGGATGTGATTCATGATTCAAGTGCGCACATCGTGGCGATGACAGGTTCGTACTTCCGCGGTGATAACGTACCGATTATTATGCCTGAGGATGAGAATGAATTTGATAAAGTAACTTACACATATTATGAACAATTAAATGGCTATAAGTATTTGAAATCACTTGGCATTGGTTATCATTTTTATACTGGTAGCTATTTAGATCGTGGCGCACTGGATGCGGTCTTAGACTCAAATAAAAAGACAATTATCCATATTCCGAACGTTAATTCAAAAGAGTCAACTCAGAGGGGTAAACTCGAGGAGGTGTCGCACATTTTTGATATTTTGGGAACTTGGGTTAAGAAAGATGAAAATGAGATTGATGTAATTCGGACCAGGAGCGGGAAGCTTTTACGTGTTGCTAATTTGGTAGATGACGAACCAAAACATCGTGCAACGATTTCAAATTATCTAGCTAAAGCTGCACAGGATGATATTAATGCCGTGGATATAATTATTGCGTTGAATATGGCGAAAGAAGGCTTCGACTGGCCGTTCTGCGAGCAGGCGTTGACAGTTGGTTACCGAAGCTCTCTAACGGAGATTGTTCAAATTATTGGGCGATGTACGCGTGATAGTTTTAATAAAACAAAGGCTCAGTTTACTAACTTGATCGTTCAACCAAATGGCGCAAAAGATGAGGTTGTGGTTGCTACTAATCAAATGTTAAAGGCAATAACAGCTTCGCTTCTAATGGAGCAGGTTTTAGCGCCAGAATTTAAATTCACACCACGGCCAAGTGGTGATGACGAACCGTCTAAACCTGGGACGATAAAAATCCGCGGACTTAATCCTATCGACACATCTACGCTAGAGGGGCAAAAAGTCGATAAGATTATAAAGTCGGATCTTCAAGACCTCACTGCAAAAATTTTACAAGACGATAAAGTGCAGCAAGTTAGCGCAAAAGATGGCGATGACACGGACTATCTTCGAGCTATTGAGTCAACAATTATTCAGCGGCAATATCCAGATTTGAATAATGATCAGATCGAAACAGTTCGTCAATATGTCCATGCGAATATCATCATAAAAACAAATCCGCCGATACAGAAAGGTGACGACTCGTTAAGCAACACTCAATTCTTGACGTTGGGTAATAAATTTGTGAATGTCAACGATTTAGATATTAACCTGATTGATTCTATTAATCCATTTAGCCACGCTTTTGAAGTTATTTCAAAGAGGGTAGATAAAAATATTTTTCAACAAATTCGGCTGGCATTAGAGGCTACGAGAGTAGAGATGACTGAAGAAGAAGCACTAGTGCTATACCCTGAATTCGTAGCATTTCGTGAAGCAAATGGACGTAACCCATCATTGAGCGCAAAAGATAAAAGGGAAGTTCTACTGGCAAAATTTCAAGCATTTATGATTAAGAACCGTTCAAAATATATTTCTAAGGCTAAGCGATGATTCAAGTTTCAGAAAGTATGTTAGAGATATACAACGGCAAGTATGGTGACTTATTTAAGCCGACGCCTAAGAGTTTACCTAAGAGTGCCAATAGTAGATTGATTGAGTCGTTTGAGAAGGTTAATAATTTCTATCGTAAAAACGGTTTTGCACCGCGTAAGGATTCGACTGACTTTAAGGAGCAGATACTCGGTCATCAATTATTGAGTTTGCGTAATAGTCCAGAAAAGCGCAAAATACTAAATGATTTTGACGAATTTAGCTTGTTGCAGTTGGTTGAGAAACCTAAAACGATGGCCGAACTATTTGCTATGGATGATGACGCCTTTGGGGGAGAAATATTTGATACTATATCGTTACCAAGATCAGAACGCCGGGTAAAAAATCATGCCGTTGTTGCCAAGAGGCGAGTAATGGATGGATCGTCAAAAAATATATTCAAAGAGCAACAAGAGTTACTGAATGAAGGTAAACGTAAGTTAAAGCCATTCAAAAGTATAGAGCAACTACAGGTTGGTAAGTTTTATGTTTATGATGGCATGATGTGCTACGTTAGCAACCAGGGAGAGAAAGAGTATAAACCTGGTGGATATTCACAGCGCCGTTTACGGGTGTTGTTTGAAAATGGAACAGAATCAAACATGTATCGCCGAAGTCTTGCGCAGCGTTTATACGAGGGCGGTTTTGAGGTTGTCGACGAAGGTCTACATCCGTCAGCGGGTTATATTTATGTTCTGGAGTCTCTAAGTCAAAAAGACGAAATACGTACGATTAAGAATTTCTACAAGATTGGATTCACAACAAATTCAGTGGAAAATCGTATCAAAAATGCTGAGTCTGATCCAACGTATCTGATGTCACCAGTAAAAATTGTATCAAAATATACAGTTTCAAATGGTATAGACCCGCAAAAAATTGAGCATGTCATTCATACATTTTTCAGCAGCGCAAAAGTAGAACTGTTAATTATCGATAACTCTGGTAAAAAATATGCGCCAGATGAGTGGTATTCAGTATCATTAGAGCAAATTTATAAAGCGATAGAAATACTAAATTCTGGCGATATTATAAATTATTACTATGATCGTGGATCAGGCAAGATACAGAAAAGGTAATATATAGTATGTTGATCAAGGTAGATATTGGTTTAATCGTTGGATAGAATTTGTCTAATATATTAAATTAAGAATCTATCTATTTCTGTAATTCTATACAAATATTCCGATAAGGCCGCGTGATAACTTCTGCCGACTCGAAGCCGAGTTTGGTTTCGATTTCACTAATCATCGCCAGCGCACTAGTCTCATTATCTGATAAAACCTCAACTTCCACGAACGTCCCGGCGTCTTTGATTTCGTCTATAGCCACTGTTGCCTGCGGAAAATCAGAGGACTGGAACGAGCGACGGTATTTGTTGACCTCGACTAGCTGCACTATGCCGAGATTTGCCAGTAGCCGCTTGGCGATTGCCGCGTCTCCGGGTTGAATTGGTAGGTTTGTCTCGGGCTTAATAATCACATCATTCGCTGTATGTGTCGCAGTCGTCGTCGCAGGCTTATATGTCACCTCAGCAAAACCATCGCGCTGGCGAATCCGCAAGCATTCAACCGTCTGCATAAAATCGACATCAGGACGAGAATAATACGTATCAATCTCGCGGAGATTACTCTGCAGTTCAAAACCGAGGTCTTGCAGCTGCTTGATTAATTCTTTTGCGTCACCGGTTAGCTGGCGTTTGCGCTCGATTTCTAGTAGTTTTCTGGTCATTTGGTGGCCTTTCGGGTTTAGATAACTACATTATATATCCATCCATCTGCAAACTCCATATCTTGTCGTGTTATAAAAATTCACTCAGTTCTTTTATGGTTATCGTATACCTCATGTATGTGTCTTTGTAATTATTCAGCTAGCAGTGCTAAAAATCATATATAATTAAACTGGTAAACCAACTCAGAAAGGAATTACTTGCGTGAATATAATCTTTATGCGGCATGGCGAGGCTGTGGATAATGTCAGGGGTGTTTTGTCTTGCAAAGAGATACGATGTTCCGTGCTGACGGAGGCGGGTTTTCGCCAAGTTGCTAAATCGGTAAGTAAGCTGCCACGGGAGATTGATAAGATATATTCCTCGCCGCTAATTCGTACGCTGCAAACAGCTAAGGAGATTATGAAAGCTTCAGGTGCGGAGGTAATTATTGATAATAGAATCAGAGAAATTGATTGGGGTGAATATGATGGAAAACCTAATAATCCAGAACTTGATGCGGTACGCACCAGGCAAGCGGCAGGAGATTTTTTCGTTAGGTTTGGGCAATACGGCGACAATAAATATAGCCTGGAGTTGAGATTATGCGAGTTTTTGGACGATGTCCGAAAACGTAACTTTAAAAATAATACCATCGCAATTGTATCCCATGGAACTGTCATTTCGTTTATGAAAAGGATATTGGGACTGCAGTCTTCTCATTTGAAAAAGGGCGGATTTGAGGAGTTTAGTGATATCGATTTCTCCAAACTTGATAAACATAAGGATAAATTAGCGGCGGTTAAAAATAAGTTAATAGCAAATAGGATGAAGCTAATAAGGTGTATTCAACCAAATACGCTCCGTAATATTTTTTATAAAATTGCCGAGGATTGTAATAATATTGAATTTGGCGATGATGTATTAGCTAGGGTAATAAGTGGATATAGAGATAATATTACGCTGATAGCTGATAGTGATGTCCGCAAGAATAACGATTTGGCTGTCGTTTGCCTGTTTAAGGATATGAGCGATTTTATAGAAAAATGGATTGATCATTACATAAATTTGGGCGTAAA
>ERZ773065.357-NODE-357-length-27553-cov-9.367336_pt1 | contig 27553 bp, 28 predicted proteins | sample MGYA00580623_ERZ773065 | MGnify/ENA primary metagenome ERZ773065 (study PRJEB29015, sample SAMEA2738017) | human oral metagenome | biome: human oral; feature: human-associated habitat; material: dental | place: China | collected 2047 ... | reverse complement strand
GACCATTGACAACGCAGCCCATGACGGCAACGCGAAGCGGGACCGTGAGCTCCTTGAGCCCCTCGGTCACGTTCTCGGCAAGAGTCCACACATCGACCTGCGCGCGTCCGCAGGAAGGACAGGAGACGATCTCGAGGGTCCTGTCACGCAGTCCCAAGTACTCCAAGAGCTTCGTACCGACCTTGACCTCCTCGACCGGGGGCGCGGAAAGGGACACGCGGATCGTGTCGCCGATTCCCTGGGCAAGAAGCACCGAGAACGCGGAAACGGATTTGATCGTGCCCTGAAAAGCGGGGCCGGCCTCAGTCACTCCCAGGTGGAGAGGCCATTCGCCCGCTTCGGAGAGCTGACGGTAGGCCTCGATCATTGTCAGTACATCGTGGTGCTTGACGGAGATCTTGAAATCGTGGAAATCATTCTCCTCGAAGAGGGAAGCCTCCCATACGGCGGACTCAACGAGAGCCTCAGGGGTGGCCTTTCCGTACTTCTTGAGCAGGCGCGGATCCAAAGAACCAGCGTTCACACCAATGCGCAGGGACGTCCCATGGTCCGAGGCCGCCTTGCAGATTTCCTTGACTTGGTCATCGAACCTTCGGATGTTTCCGGGGTTGACGCGCACTGCACCGCAGCCCGCCTCGATGGCGGCGAAGACGTACTTCGGGTTGAAGTGGATATCAGCGATCACCGGAATACGTGATTGCTTCGCAATGATCGGGAGAGCTTCAGCGTCCTTGTCCGTCGGGCAGGCGACACGCACAATGTCACAACCCGCGGTGGTGAGCTCTGCGATCTGCTGGAGGGTCGCACCAATATCGTGGGTCTTCGTCGTCGTCATCGATTGGACGGAAACCGGTGCCCCATCGCCGACGGGAACATCGCCGACCATAATGCGGTGAGTCTTCTTACGCGGGAAGGATGAGGTCTTCACGGCGGGCATGCCCAGAGCAATTTCAGTCACGCCCCTATTATCGCCCGCTCGCCGCTGCGCCAGGCTCGCCAGCTCTGACTTTGTGTCCTGTCCCTCACGCTCCCCCGGGGTGCGCCTGGGCTTTTCATGAGCCTGTCACGAATGCTCGGCCTCTATTTCGAGACCTTGGCAATCCATTCGAGGATCGCCGCCTCGTCCTCCTTCGTCGTCGACCACGACACCACGACGCGAGCGCACACCCGATCCGATGAAAGCCGCTCCCATTCGAGCAGCTCAAAACGTGAAGAAAGATCCTCCCACACATCAAGGGGCAGGATCGGGAAGATCTGGTTCGTCGGCGAATCCACGAGCATCTCGAACCCGGCCTCCTCGAAGGCTCGACGGATCCTCTGGGCGCGCACAGTCGCTTCCCGGGTCGCAGTGAAATAGTCACCGTTCCTGAGCAGGGCGAGGAACTGTGCCCCCAAGAGCCATCCTTTCGCGAGAAGACCACCGTGGATCTTCATGAGGGGACGCAGATGCTCACACTCCTCGTGCCGGGGCAAGACGAGGGCTTCTGCGCCCAGGGCTCCACATTTCGTCCCCCCGATCGTGAAAGCATCACTGAGACGGGCAATGTCTTTGAGCGTGACGTCATTCGTTGTCGCACCGAGCCCGTAGCCCATGCGGGCGCCATCAATGTAGAGAACAAGACCGTGGGCATGACACACCTCGGACAGGGCTTCCAAGCGTTCAAGAGAATACAAGGTCCCGAGCTCCGTCGGCTGGGAGATGCACACGAGGCCAGGTTCAGCCAGATGCTCGCGCATCCCGCCATCACGCCACTGAAGGATGAAATCCTCGACTTCACTGGGGTCGAGGAGGCCATCGTGGGAGGCCAAGAGCTGGATCGAATGGCCGGAATTCTCAATCGCCCCGGCCTCGTGCGTGGCGATATGGCCGGTCGTGGCGCACAGAACCGACTGCCAGGGGCGCAAGAAAGAATCGATCGCAATGTCATTGACTTGTGTGCCGCCAACGATGAAACGCACACACCCCGAAGGAGTACCGCACAGCTCAAGAATCCACGATTCAGCTTGAGAACACAGTTCATCCATCCCATATCCCGCAAATGTCCTCGTATTCAAGGAGGTGATCTCCGCTAAAACCGCGGGATGGGCGGTCACGGAATAATCATTCGTGAAAACCGGGCGGCGAGTCACTCTTTCTTCTTCCCCCTTGTCGAATCACTCCAATGCAATCGGTCGAATGATATCGGCGAGTACGAGAAGCAGCGTCATCGCGATGAGCAGTGCGCCGACCGTGTAGCTCACAGGCATGAGCCGTGCAGTATCGACGGGCCTGGGCTGTGGCTTGCGGGCAAGCCTCGCAAATCCTGTGCGCGCCCCCTCGAAGAGGGCCGCTGCAATGTGCCCGCCGTCGAGGGGCAGAAGGGGAATGAGATTAAACAGCCCGAGTGCAATGTTCACAGAAGCCAAAATCGACAGAAGAACAGACCATGTGTAACGCAGCGAATCCGGATTGGCGCCGCTCGAATCCGCGCTCACCTCTCCCGCGATTCTGCCGACTCCAACAATGGAGACGAGGCCGTCCTGATCGCGTTGTGTGCCAGCGACAAGAGAGTGAGCAACATTCCACAGTGCGCTCGGAAGCGAGATGAGGGCATCACCGGTTCTCGTGAGCATCTGAATATAGGCGCCGATGAATTCGCTGGGCGTGGCAGCCCGATACTCTTTGGCGGCAACGACGCCGATCACGGGCCGCTCGTCCTCGCCCATGAGAGGAGTGACGGGCACACTCACCAGCGCATCTGCCCGTTCGAGGGTGAGCTCGATCGGGCCGTGTCCAGCTTCTTTCACAGCGGGGCCAAGCTCTGACCACCGCGAGATCGGCCTGCCCTCAACGGCGACGATCCGATCCCCTGGTTTCACTCCAGCAGTGGCCGCAGGTCCGGGGAGTTCACCCGAGGAGGTATGAACAGTGGCGCGAACTTCGGAAAGCTCAAGAGTCGCTACGGGTGAGCCGATTCCGAAGGCCGCGACCGCAAGGAAGACGAAAGCGAGAAGCAGGTTCACCATCGGCCCGCAGGCCATGACGATCACTTTGCGCCACCAGCTCAGACGATAAAAGGCTCGAGCCTCCTCGCCTTTGGGGATCTCCTCTGCACTGGCGCGGCGCGCCTCCTCCGCGAGAGTGAGATGGCCCGAGCGTCTCCATCTTTTACGTGAGGGCGAGCCGGGGGCGAACATGCCAAGAAGACGCACATAGCCGCCCAGGGGCAGAGCGCGAAGAACGTAGTGAGTTGTCCCTTTCTTCACTGAGAAGAGTTTCGGCCCGAAACCGATCGCGTACTCGGGTACGAGGGCGCCAAAGCGTTTCGCCGGAAGCATATGTCCGAGCTCATGCAAGGCGACGGAGAGGGTGAGGCCGATCAGGACCACGAGGATTCCGAGGACCTGTCCCATTACTTCCAGCCCTCCTGGGCCACGGCCTCCTCGGCGCGGGCCCTGGCCCACTCCTGGGCCCCGATGATGTCCTCGAGCAGGGGATCTGCGATGCCCTCATGGGCGCCAACCACATCGCGCAGCACATCAACAATGCCGAGCCAGGGTAGGCGTCCCGAAATGAAAGCGTCGACAAGGACCTCATTGGCGGCGTTGAAGACTGCGGGGTGGGTCGCAGATGCGGCCACAGCCGAGCGCGCAAGACTCACCGCTGGGAATGTCGTCTCGTCAATTGCTTCGAACGTCCAGGACTGGGGTTTGCTCCATGTCAGGGGCTCTTCGACCTTCTCGAGGCGTTCGGGCCACGACAATCCGAGGGCGATCGGCAGGCGCATATCCGGCGGGGATGCCTGCAAGGTCGTCGCCCCATCAATCCAGGTCACCATCGAATGGACGATCGACTGGGGGTGCACGACCGTGAGCACATGCTCAGGGGCAACATCGAAAAGCAGATGCGCCTCAATGAGTTCAAGTCCCTTGTTGACGAGAGTCGAGGAGTTGATCGTGACGACCGGTCCCATATCCCAGGTCGGGTGGGAGAAGGCCTGAGCGGGAGTGACATCGCGAAGCTCTTGACGAGTGCGGCCCCTGAAAGGACCTCCCGAAGCGGTGAGCACCAGATCGGCGACCTCGGACTTACCCGTAAGAAGCGGCGAGGTCAGTCCCTTCTCATGCACGCCCGAAGCGAGTGCCTGAGCGATCGCGGAATGCTCCGAGTCCACTGGGACGATCTGGCCGGGGCGCACGCATGCGCTCCTGACGAGGTGGCCGCCCACGACGAGAGACTCCTTATTCGCCAAAGCGAGAGTCGCCCCCGATTGAAGGGCCGCGAGAGTCGGAGCGAGCCCGACTCCCCCGGTGATGCCGTTGAGAACAACACCCGAGGGGACGAGGCTGGCGGCCTGAGTGACGCCTTCTTCTCCCTCGAGGATCTCGGGGATCTTCGCCTTCGGATCAAGAGTCTTCAGGGCGTCGATCAGCTCCTGGGCGCCGAGTGAGGCGAGGGCGACGAGCTGGGGGCCGAACTCGAGGACTTGGCGTGCGAGGAGTTCAATACGGCCTCCACCCGCTGCCAGAGCGTGTACGTCGAATCGTCCGGGGTGCGAGCGGATGACCTCCAAAGCTTGGGTGCCGATGGAGCCGGTGGATCCGAGGATGACGACCGGGGAGGCTGCAAAGTGGGTGGGAGCGCTCATTCGACTGCGAGGAGAATCTCGACCGCTCGCCCCAGATAGGCATCTACCGGCCCTTCGAGGTATCCCTTCTTTCCGCGCGCAGGCTTAAAGACCGCGGTGCGCACTTCGTCGACACTCAAGGGCCTGCCCTCGTCGAAGTAGGCGGCCAGGCGATCGAGGAGGTCGTCAACTGCGACGACGTCGTAGCCTCGTCCCTTCTGAGGGTGAGCGAAGCGCTCACCGCGCGGGCGCAAGAGCCTGTCGTACAAGGTGGTCGCACGGTCCGCGATCTTCTCAAGCCATGCCGCTTCACCGTTGACGGCGACGTGATCGAGGCGGTCGCGTTGAACGAAAGCCGCTTCGAGACGGTTCATCGCTGCATCGACCGCGTCCATCCGATAGCCGCCACGTTTGAGGGGAAATGTCGCTTGGCGGACCTGTTCAGAGGAGAATCGCTCCGCGGGCACTCCGCCCTCATAAGCCCTGCGTGCGTCTTCGAAGAAGGCGTCCACGTGTTCGGGCGCGTATCCGTTCCTCAAGAAGCTCACCTTCGGGAAAGCGTCACTCATCGGTTCTCCTGCTCGGATCGTTCCTCGTTTGCTGCTGTTGTCGCTCCGCCCTGAGTAACGGCGGTCGCGAGCTGACCGCATGCGCCGTCAATGTCGGAGCCGCGGGTATCGCGAATTGATGTCGAGATCCCATTGTCGCGCAGGGTCTTCACAAATGCGTCCTGAGCGCGCCGCGTCGAGGCGGTCCAGATCGTTCCAGGCGTCGGATTCAAAGGGATCGGATTGACATGGGCCCAGCCGTGTCCGCGCTTATTGAGCTCATCGGCGAGGAGTTGAGCCCGGTAACGCTGATCGTTCATGTCCTTGATGAGCGCGTATTCGATCGACACGCGCCGACCGTTTGTGAGGAAGTACTCACGAGCCGCATCGAGGAGTTCACCGACTTTCCACCGCGAGTTAATGGGGATCAACTCGTCGCGAAGATCGTCGTCTGGCGCATGGAGCGAAACCGCGAGAGTCACAGGAAGGCCTTCGCCTGCGAGTTTCTTTATCGCGGGGACGAGGCCGACCGTTGACACCGTGATATTGCGCGCCGACATGCCAAAACCTTCAGGACTTGGATCAATGAGACGGTGGAGCGCCGAGACGAGCATCTTGTAGTTCGCGAGGGGCTCTCCCATCCCCATGAACACGATATTGCTCAGACGCGTGGGCCCACCTTCGACGAGCCCTTCCCTGCACGCCACTTGAGCCTGACGCACTTGGTCGATGATTTCCGCGGTCGACAGATTACGGGTGAGCCCCATCTGCCCGGTCGCGCAAAACGGACAGGCCATACCGCATCCGGCTTGGGAGGAGACGCACAGGGTCGTCCTTTCCGGGTAACGCATGAGGACCGACTCGACCTTCGCCCCGTCGAAGAGGCGCCACAGGTGCTTGAGAGTCATTCCCCGATCGGCGCGTTGGACGACGACCTCGGTGACGAGTTCGGGAAGGAGCACCTTGACCAGGTTTTCTCGCATCGAAGCGGGGATATCCGTCATCGTGTTCGGGTCGACGCTGAAATGATCGAAGTAGTGGCGAGAGAGCTGATCGGCTCTAAAGGCTGGGAGGCCAAGATCCTTCAAAACCTTCTTGCGTCCGGTGAGGTCGAGATCCGCCAGATGCGCAGGGGCCTTTCCCCTGCGTTTGGGTGCGAAAGAAATGATCGGCTTCGCGTCGGCGCTTGTGGCGCCTTCGGGCGGTTGATCGCTGGGACGCACCTCTGGGCGTGCGGTGTGCTCGAGAGTCATTGGGCTCCTAGGAGAGTCCAGGACAAAATCAGGTACATGATGGGAGCGACCATGAGGAGTGCATCCACTCGATCAAGAATCCCCCCGTGCCCTGGCAGGAGCGCCGACATGTCCTTCAATCCTGCTTCTCTCTTGATCAGTGACTCGGTGAGGTCACCGAGAGTGCCGATCATGCAGGCCCCCAGGCCTGCGAGGACGCCGAAACCCCAATGAGCTCCGAGCGCCCAGAAGGAGGCCGCACCAAGGCCTGCCGCTGCGATGGACGAACCGGCGAAACCCTCCCAGGACTTCTTCGGGGACAGGCGCGGCGCCATCGGGTGCTTCCCGAACAGAACTCCTGCGACCCAACCGCCAGTGTCAGATGCGACGACGAGGCCGACGTAGACGAGCACGAGCCACGGGTCCTGCAAGTCCTTGACCATGAGGACCACGAAGGATGCGAGGAAGGGAATGTAGACGGCCGCGAACACGGAAGCCATGACATCTTGGATGCAGCCCTTCATGTCACCTTCGAGGATCCTCCAGGTGACGACGGCGAAGAAGGTCGCATACAAGGCGAAGAGGAGAGCCTCAGGACCAAGAGTCCAGGCGCAGGTGAGCATCCCGATAGCCCCAATGTACAAGGGGGGCATCATCAGGGATGTTCCCAGTCGCGCGAAGGCGCCGCCGAGCTCCCACAGGCCGGCCAGGACGAGGACGCCGATGAAAACGACGAAGAGCCAGGGCACATAGACGAGCGGCAACGAGGCCGCCACGATCAGCACGATAGCCGTCGTGACCGCTGCTGGGAGATTACGACCGGCTTTGCCGGAGGCGGCAAGGGGCTCCCCCTGCCGGGTCGGCCCCGGATGGAGGATCCGTCCGACGAGGGAGGGGGAATCCATTGGGCTCACAGCGTGAGGAGCTCGCTTTCCTTCGAGGCGAGGAGCTTGTCGATCTGCTCGACGTGGCTCTTCGTCGTGGACTCGAGAGACTTTTCCGCGCGATCGACTTCGTCTTCGCCGGCCTCCCCATCCTTCTTCAACTTATCGAGCGTGTCCTTCGCCTTTCGGCGAATGTTACGCACGGACACTCGGGCTTCCTCGGCCTTCGTCTTCGCGAGCTTGACGTACTCGCGGCGGCGCTCCTCGGTGAGGGCGGGAAGGACGACTCGGATGACGTTGCCGTCATCGGTGGGGTTCACTCCCAAGTCGGACTCGCGCAGGGCCTTGAGGATCTCCTGGGTCGCGGTGCGGTCGAAAGGAGAGATGAGGACGGTGCGCGCCTCGGGGATCTGGAAGGAGGCGAGCTGTTGCATGGGCGTGGGAGCGCCGTAGTAGTCGACGGGGATCTGATCGAACATCGCCGAGTTGGCTCGTCCGGTACGGATGTTCCCGAACTCGTCTCGGGCGGCCTCGACGGCGCGATCCATCTTGTCCTCGGCCTCGAGGAGAATGTCATCAATCACTGGGGCTCCTATGTTGATCAGTTGTCAGCCGTGACAAGAGTACCGATTCTCTCGCCGAGAAGAGCAGCAGTCACGTTACCGGGCTCGGACATCCCGAAGATCCGGGTCTTGAGCCCATTGTCGCGGCACAGGGCCAGCGCGGTCGAATCGACGACCTTGAGTTCATGAGCCAAGGCGTCCGAGTAGGTGACGAAGTCGAGCTTCTTCGCTTCAGAGTTCGTGCGCGGGTCATCATCGTAGACGCCGTCGACCCCGTTCTTCGCGACGAGGAGTTCATCGCAGTGGGTTTCGAGGGTCCGTTGAACCGAGACCGTGTCGGTTGAGAAGTAGGGCATGCCGGCTCCGGCGCCGAAGATCACGACGCGTCCCTTCTCCAGGTGGCGAATCGCGCGAAGAGGAATGTAGGGCTCAGCGACCTGCGTCATGGTGATCGCGGACTGGACTCGGGCAGGAACTCCCGCTTGTTCGATGAAGTCTTGGAGGGCGAGGGCGTTCATGACGGTTCCCAGCATGCCCATGTAGTCCGCGCGGGAGCGGTCCATGCCCGCTTGGGCGAGGGAGGCTCCCCTGAAGAAATTACCGCCGCCGACGACGACTGCGACTTCGACTCCGCGGCGCACCGCAGTTGCGATCTGTCCCGCGATATCGCGGACGACGAGCGGATCGAGGCCAACGGCCCCGCCGCCGAAAGCTTCACCGGAAAGTTTGAGGAGGACCCTGCGGGACTTCGCCATGTCGATTGCTCCTAAAGAAGTGAGGATGAGAACTGAGGAGAAGATGTGTGGGTACTGTAATGGCCCCGCCACTGGGGCGGGGCCATTACGAAGCGTCAGGCTCCGACGTGGACGCGGACGAAGTCAGTGATCTTCGCGCCGGCCTCTTCGAGGACCTTGCCGACCGACTTGGAGGGGTCGCGGGCGAAGGCCTGGTCAACGAGGCAGTTGTCCTTGAAGTAGGCCTCGAGACGACCGGTGACGATCTTGTCGACGATCTTCTCGGGCTTGCCCTCTTCGAGGGTGATCTTCACGAGAGTCGCACGCTCCTTCTCGAGTACATCGGCCGGAACGTGGTCGCGGTCAAGGTACGCGGGCATGTAGGCGGCGACGTGCATCGCGATGTCGTGGGCGACCGAAGCGCCAGCGGCGTCGGTCACGACGAAGACGCCGACCTGCGGGGGCAGGTCCGGGCTGGTCTGGTGGAGGTAAAGATCAACGTTCTCGCCCTCGACGCGCACGACGCGACGGATCTCGAGCTTCTCGCCGATGATCGCAGCCATGCCGTTGAGCTTGTCCTGAACGGTCTCTCCACCCATGGGGGCGGCGAGGAGGGTCTCAAGATCTGCGGCCTTGGAAGCGACGGCGGCCGCGAGGACCTCGTTCGCGAAATCGATGAACTTCTGGTTCTTCGCGACGAAGTCGGTCTCGGAGTTGACCTCGACGAGGACGCCGACGCCATCTTCGACCTCGGCGACGAGCAGGCCCGCGGAGGCCTGACGGTCTTCACGCTTGGAGAGCGACTTGAGGCCCTTGAGGCGGATGATCTCCAGTGCCTTCTCAGCGTCGCCATCGGCCTCGGTGAGGGCCTTCTTCACATCCATCATTCCGGCGCCGGTCTGCTCGCGCAGAGCCTTCACGTCGGCAGCGGTGAAATTCGCCATTGACAGTGTCCTTTTCTTCGAGCTGCGGTTTCAGTCCTGCTTGGGAGCCTCTTCGGCGGGCGCCTCTTCAGCCTGAGGCTCTTGAGCCTTGGCCTCTTCGACCTCGGCGGGAGCGGCTTCTCCTTCGAGGAGCTCGCGCTCCCATTCGGCGAGAGGCTCGGCGACGGTCTCGGCCGAATCAGCGGACTTGCGGGTCTCAGAACGCGCGAGGAGGCCATCGGCGACGGCGTCGGCGATCACGCGGGTGAGGAGGGAGACGGCGCGGATGGCGTCGTCGTTACCCGGGATGCGGTAGTCGACCTCGTCCGGATCGGCGTTGGTGTCGAGGATCGCAACGATCGGGATGTTGAGCTTACGAGCCTCAGCAACGGCGAGGTGTTCCTTCTTCGGATCGACGATCCACAGGGCCGAGGGGACCTTGGCCATGTCGCGGATGCCGCCGAGGGTGCGCGAGAGCTTCTCCTTCTCGCGGCTCATCATGAGCAGTTCCTTCTTGGTGTGGCCGGAGGCGGCAACATCTTCGAAGTCGAGCTGCTCGAGTTCCTTGAGGCGCTGGAGGCGCTTGGCGACGGTCTGGAAGTTGGTGAGCATGCCGCCGAGCCAACGATGGTTCACGTAGGGCATGCCGACGCGGGTGGCCTGCTCGGCGACGGCCTCCTGAGCCTGCTTCTTCGTTCCGACGAAGAGGATCGAACCGCCGTGGGCGACCGTCTGCTTGACGAAGTCGTAAGCGATGTCGATGTCGGCGATCGTCTGCTGGAGGTCGATGATGTAGATGCCGTTGCGCTCGGTGAGGATGAAGCGCTTCATCTTCGGGTTCCAACGGCGAGTCTGGTGTCCGAAGTGGACGCCGGACTCGAGGAGCTGACGCATGGTAACGACTGCCATGATCGTCCTTTCCCCGCGTTCGCGGGATCGTGGGGTTTCCACCCCGGTTCGGTTATTGCCCGAGATTCACACTCGGGCCCTAGCGCCGTGACCGCCGACCGCCTCAAAAGGACCGGGTCGGCGCGCCCCGCGATGCAGCTCAAGGCTGCGCTGCGGCAACGACGCGCGAAGTCACCTGAGAACAGGTGCCCTGACAGTTTAGACCATGAGATCAGACGGACTTTCCAGCGTCATTGTGACCCTCGTCGCCGAATCCGCTTCGTCTTCGGCCTCTTGCGCTATCGACACCTGTGCGTGTTCTGCCAGCGCCGGTGCTCTCCCCCTTTCCACAGGCCTTCACGCTCCCACGACGCATCCACATCCTCAGGGGATCGTCATGGTCTTCCGCTTGAATACTGTGGAGGCTGGGCTCGTGCTCAGCCGCCTTGTGTTTCTCGTCTTCGCCCTCAGTGCTTCTTTGCTCTTCGCACCCCTTGAGGCGCCGCCTCGCGGCGCTTTGGGGCTCCTGCCCTCTTCGAAGACTGGTGTCTTCTTCGCGCCTCCGGGTGCAGTGCCGCTTAGAGCTGGTGGTCCAGCCCTAGGTGAAACACGGGGAATGCTCTCACGTGAAACACCAGAACGCCTCGCGGATACCATGACGGGGCCCGGCATATTCGACGTGGCACGGGCACTCGAATACGAGGACGCGGGGGCACTCATATTCACAGAGGCTGGCTCAGCCGCCCTCGAAACTTCCCCAGCCGATTCTGGCTGGTCGTGGCCCTGCGATGGGCCGGCTCGGGTTTTGCGTGCATACGATCCTCCGGCCCGCCCCTGGCTGGCCGGTCATCGGGGCGTCGATCTGGATCTTCCCCCAGGCTCGATCATCCGCGCTCCAGCCGCCGGTACCGTGCTCGTGGCGGGCACAATCGTGGACCGTCCCGTCATTTCGATCCAACACGGAAGGCTGCGCTCGACCTTCGAAGCGGTGGAGCCCCTTGTCCTTCCCGGCCAATTCGTCGCCCGTGGTGAAGCGATCGGGGTCCTGGGCGAGGGGAGTCACACTCCGGGTCTGCATTGGGGCGCGAAACTCTCAGCGACAGAGTATGTGGATCCGCTGCGCCTGCTCGTCGGCGAAGTCGTGCTCTGGCCCTGGGAGGGCTAAGCCTGAGCTCAAGCCTTCACCACTGGCGCCAGCGTTTCACGAGGCGTGAGGAGGGTGGCGTCGCTGCACATCGATTGGCTCCGATGGGGGCGGTATTTGGCCTGAGTGTGAGCGGGTCGTGTTTCGAGGGCGAAGGAGGGATGTGGACAAGGCAGATCACATTGGGCCCGCCTCGGAGTCCTGGAGCTGAGTTCCCCGGCCCCGGGCACAGCTTTGTGCCCCCAAAGCAGGCCCTCATGGGCGCGGGTGGGCCATGCGCCCGGCTTGTTGCCAGTCCTGCAATGCCGCAGGCCCTCAGGGGCGCGGGTGGATCGACTACGACACAGTGCTGGATACGCGGAGCCACAAAAAGCTTCCTAAGCGCGCGGGTGGGCCCTCTGGTAGATCGCAGAAAGCCGATCAGCGTCAACGTGCGTGTAACGCTGAGTGGTCCTCAGCGAAGAATGCCCGAGAATCTCTTGCACGCTGCGCAAGTCCGCTCCCCCCTGGAGAAGATGGGTCGCAGCAGTGTGCCTGAGAGCATGCGGAGCCAAATCCGGCACACCCGCTCGGGCCGCCTCACGGTGAATCATCGAACGCACAATCCTCGCGTCGACACGTTTTCCACGTTCTCCGACGAAAAGCGCAGAACCAGAATCTTCATGTGCGAGCGAAGGACGCCCCTGCCCCAGCCAGCGTTCAATCGCCACAAGAGCAATGGGAGTAAGAGGAACGACACGCTCCTTATTTCCCTTGCCGACAACGCGCAACGTCGCCGAAGCCCGCTCGAGGGAAGTCAGCTCGAGCCCGCAAAGCTCAGAGACGCGGATTCCCGTCGCGTAGATCGTCTCGAGGATCGCCCAATCCCGCAGCGCAAGGCCCCCCTCGTCCCTCGCCCGCGAGCGCGCATGCTCCATGAGACGCTCTGCATCGTTCCGGTTCAGGACCTGGGGAAGCCTCTGCTCGGCTCTGGCGGTCGCGAGAGCGAGAGCGGGGTCGGAGGGGAGGATCCCCCGTTCGTGCGCCCAAGAGGTGAAGGCCCGAAGCGAAGCCGTTTTGCGTGAGAGCGTTGAACGCGAGGCCCCCTCCTGAGCGTTCGAGCCGAGCCACAGGCGGATCTTGCGGGTTGTGAGGGTCTGGGCGAGCTCATCCGCGCTCGCTCCCTCATTGCTTCCGAGGAAGTCAAGACAGGAGGCGAGGTCAGTGCCATAGGCGCGGATCGTGTGCTCGGAAAGGCCCCGATTATGGCGCAGATGAGTGATCCACGCGTCAAAGGGCGCTTCCTTCGTCATGGGGATCATCCTATGCCCTGCGGCGAGCCCACCCCCGGGAGTCAGAAACGATGAGTCCTGCAAGTTCGAGTTCTGCCAGGGCCGTGAGCACTTCCGATTCTGAAAGCCCTGCGGCCCTGCTCAGGCGGGAAAGACGAGCGAAAGAGCGTTTCGGCAGGGCTTCGAAGACTCGTCTGGGGATGGGGTTGAGAGCATCAACTCCTCGGTCGCGCATCACGGGAGCCCCAAAGAGCGTCCCCTGTCCGCCAAGAGTGAAGGGCTCAAGGAGTTCGAGGACATCTTGGGCATCACGGATCAGGGTTGCAGAGTTGCGGATCAGTTCATGACAGCCCTCACTCGAACTTGAACTCAAAGGTCCGGGCATTGCTCCGACTTCACGGCCGAGCTCCATCGCTCTCCTCGCGGTCGCCAAAGCACCGGAGCGTATCGAAGCTTCAACGACGACGGTGACCGGACTTAAGGCGGCAATGATCCGGTTGCGCGAGAGGAAACGCCATTTCGCGGGACGCCACGAACTCGGACATTCGGAGATGAGCGCACCGCCCTCTGCGATGATCCTTGCGAAATCCTCCTCATGGGCAAGCGGGTAGGGTTTCGACAGGCCACCGGCCATGACGGCGATCGTCGGGGCGCTGGCCGCCCGACACCCGCGATGGGCGGCAATGTCAATCCCGAAGGCCCCGCCCGAGCAGGTCGAGACTCCCGCTTGGGCAAGACCTGCCCCAAGGTCGAAGGCGTTGCGCTCGCCCGCGCTGCTCGCCGCTCGGGCGCCCACGATTGAGACTCGGGGATTGTTCGGCAGGGTTCCGATTGTCCACAGTCCCAGGGGGCGCAGGGGGCCAAGATCGTTCAGGCTTTCGGGCCATTGCGCGTCCCCGGGCACGATGAAGCGTCCTCCGAGTTCCTCGAGTTGCTCAAGTTCGGCTTGCACTCCTGGGGCTTTGGCTCGAGGAGCCCAACGTGCGTGCGCTTCTTCCCATCGTCCCTGCCCCTCCAGGGCGTGTGGTAAAGCGCCAGGCAGTGGTGCTTGCGCCCAGGCCCGCGCTTCTGTGGGCCCCAGAGCCGAGATGAGTGCTACGGCATGGGGATCTGCGGGTTCGGCGACGCAGGACCACCAGGCGATGTCGAAAGCCTGCGCTTCAATTCGCATTGAGTCCCCCGTTCCTCAGCATCAGTGCGCGTGCGAGATCCTCATCATTGGGAAGTGGCCGCTCATGAAGGTCGGCGAGAGTCCACATGAGGCGCAAGACCCTATCGGCTCCGCGCATGGTGACGATTCCTTCATCAACGGCCCGGTCGAGAGCTTCGATGAAACGCTCGGGAATACCGGAAGAGTGGCGAATCCACGCTCCGGGAAGCTCGGAGTTCATCTTCCACCCCGTGTCCTTCAAACGCCGGGCGCCCCTCGCCCTCGCTTCCTCAACGCGTTTTCGGACCTCGGCTGAAAAGCGTTGGCGCGAAAAACGAAGATCAGCCTTCGTCGGTTGTCTCATCGCGATGGTGATGTCGATCCGGTCAAGCAAAGGGCCTGAGAGCCTGGAAGCGTAGCGTCTTCTCTGCATTGAGGTGCAGCGGCATGCTCGTCCCCCGTGTCCGCATGGGCACGGATTCGAGGCGAGTACCAATTGGAAAGCTGAGGGATAACGAGCCGAAGCCTTCGAACGGTGGATCGTCACGAAACGCTCCTCCAAGGGTTGGCGCAAAGAATCGAGGACCGAGGGCGAGAACTCTGCGGCCTCGTCGAGGAAGAGGACTCCCCCGTGGGCAAGAGACACCGCCCCCGGTGCTGCGATCCCAGATCCACCCCCGATGAGTGCGGGGATCGTCATCGAATGATGCGGCGCCTGAAAAGGAGGGGTTCGGATGAGACTCGAATCTTGAGGGAGTATGCCCGCAAGGGAATGGATCGCTGTGGTCTGCAGGGCTACCGCTTCCTCGAGGGGCGGCAAGATCGACGGGAGCCTGGAGGCGAGCATCGTTTTGCCCGCGCCGGGTTCGCCGATGAGGAACAGATGATGCCCTCCGGCGGCTGCGACTTCGAGGGCGTCGATCGCGCTGTCTTGTCCGCGAACATCTGCCAGATCCGGGGCCTGCCGGTATGTGGTCGAAGACTGCGGGCGCATGGGAGCGGGGTCGAGGAGCTGGGGCTTGCTGGCTCGTCCCCCCGCCCATACGACGACATCTGCGAGGTGGTCGAAACCGAGGACCTCAATGTCGGCGACGAGGCTAGCTTCTGCCGCGCTCGCGGCGGCAACGATGATACGTTTCGCGCCGATCTGTTTCGCAGCGGCGACCGCGGGGAGGGTGCCTTTGATGGGGCGTAAACCTCCATCGAGACCGAGTTCGGCGAGGAGGATCGTATCTGCGAAGGCCTGGGGGTGGATTGCCTCGGCGGCTTTGAGGATCGCCGCTGCGATCGCGAGGTCGAAACCGGAGCCAGATTTTGGCAGTCCCGCCGGTGAGAGATTCACCGTGATATGAGCATCGAGGACTTCGCATTCAATGGCTTGAAGTGCTGAGCGGACACGATCCTTGGCTTCCCTGAGGGAAGCGTCGGGCAGGCCGACGAGGGTGAAGGTGACGAGGCCGCGGCCGACGTGTGCTTCCACGTCGACGCCGTATCCTTCCAAGCCCAAAAGCGCGATTGAACGGGCGGAGGCGATGCGCGCGCTCATGCGACTCCCCTGACCCATGTGACCTCGGCGCCTAAAGTGCGCAGATCCGTATCCTCTTTGATGTGGGGGAGGCGCTCTCGGGCTTGAGGGGGAAGGCCCAGGGCGATCACGTCAATGCAGATCGGCTGGCGCAGCCGGTTCTGGCTCGACCACTGGCCTGCGAGTCTTCTCAATTTCGCGATTTTGCGCCTGTCCACCGATTCAAGGGGCGTGCCCAGGCGCTGACCAATGCGGGTACGCACTTCAACGATGATGGTTTTCTCGCCCTCGTGCGCGATGAGGTCAAGTTCCCCCATGCGCCCTGCCCTCCAATTGCGTTCACGTATCACGAGGCCGGCTTCTGACAGGATTTTCGCTGCGGTCTCCTCCCCCGCCTTGCCCAGGATGCGCCGATGGTCCTTCGCTTCTCGCTTCGCCCCGTTCTTTTCGGGCAGTGTGAGCGTGTTCATTCCTCCACCTCCGCTTCCAGGCTTCCCCGTGGAAACGATCAGGGCGAGGCGGAGCATCGTCGCCTGTGGACGAGGCGGAGAGCCCGATGGGGTGTGGATAAGAAAAAGAGCCCGGGCCTCTTTCAGGCTCCGGGCTTCTTTTCCCTTCGATTCACGCGACGAGTGTGCGCCTCAAGGGATGTTGAGTTCCGGTTTGGACAACTCCTCAACGTTCACATCCTTGAAGGTCACAACGTGCACGGAACGGACGAAACGCGATGAACGGTAGATGTCCCACACCCACGCGTCAGTCAGTTTCAGTTCGAAGTAGACGTCCCCACCCACCGGACGGGCTTGCACATCCACCTGATTGCACAGGTAGAAGCGTCTTTCCGTTTCGACAACGTACTTGAACAGGCCAATAACATCCCGGTACTCACGAAAGAGCGCGAGCTCGAGCGAATTCTCGTAGCCTTCGATGTCCTCATTCACCCCACCATGATGCCTTGAGAACCCCCGGGGAGCACTCTCAGTTCACGGCGCGCCGAATGCCGGGAAAGCTCACGTTCAGATCCCCGGGAGGCTCCAGGAGCGTCGATGCGCGAAACTCGGCCCCAGGGCCTTGAGCCCCGCCACATGTTGGGGTGAGGAATATCCCTTATTCGACGCCCAGCCGTAGCCGGGGTCTTCCAGCTTCGTCATATGCTCATCCCTCGCGACCTTCGCAATCACCGAGGCTGCGGCGACGAGAGTGCACTGGGCATCGGCCTTCACTCGCGTCATCACTTCCCCAAGAGTCACATCTGGCATTTCGGGCCCCTCCAGGGAGGCGAAAAGATCCTCCGGGGGCGTGAGCCAATCATGGGAGCCATCCAAGAGGACCAGCGCGGGAGCGCCGATCTTCTCCTCGATGCGAGCAAGGGCACGCATTCCGGCCAAACGGAGCCCCACGATGATCCCGAAACGGTCGATCTCCTCATTCGAAGCCCAAGCGACGGCCGAGGCCGCAGCCCAGGAACGAACCTGGGGTGCGAGCTCCTCGCGTTTTTTCGCGCTGAGGAGTTTCGAATCCGCCAGGCCCGAGGGCGCCTCCCCTTCACTGCCGGTGATGGCACAGGCGCCGACCGCGACGGGACCTGCGAGGGCTCCACGCCCGACCTCGTCCATTCCGACAAGAGGAGAGTATGTGGTGAGGAGTTCGAGTTCGAACTGGCGAGAAGCGAGAATCCTCGGCATCACTTCACCTGTGAGAAAACCTCAGGAGCTGAAAGCCCCCAGTGAGCCCGATTAAGGGGCAGGATCACGGCCTTCACCGTGCCGACGACCGCGCCAACGGGCACAAAAGGACTCTCCCCGTTTTGCCTGTGGTAACGAGAGTCTGCGGAGTTACCGCGATTATCACCCATCACCCACAAGGTCCCCTCCGGGACGACCTCGTCGAAAGGAATCGTCGAGGGGACCTGGCCCTGGGCGATATAGGGCTCCTCAATGGGCACTCCATTGACGCTGATCCTCCCCGTCTCAACAGAGAAGGAGACCCGGTCGCCGCCGACCCCGATGACGCGTTTGACCAGGGTCTGTTCATCGCCTGCGGGAACGATCCCGAAGAACTCTCCGACGCGCCTCAAAGGAGAAGAACCATGCGAAGAGCGAAGCCAACCAAGCTCATCATGGAAAACGACGACATCCCCGCGCTGAATCGACCCCGTCCAAGCATCAATGCGTGAGACCACGATCTTGTCGTGTTCGACGAGAGTGTCGCGCATCGAGGGCGAGGGAATCCAAAACACTTGGAACACGAAAGCCCGAAGCAGCGCTGAGATGATCGCGGCAACGAGAATCACAGACAGCATTTCCTTGATCCAGCCGAAAAACCCAAGAGGTTCTAGCTCCGCTGGCTCTTGAGCTTTGGGCAGATGCTGGGGGGCGAGCTTGACTCCCGTGCGTCTCGTGCCCGTCGACCCAGCGCTCATTGGTCCTCGTTTCTGTGCGTGGCCGGAATGCGAAGCGCCCGGCACTCTGAAACAGAGTACCGGGCACTGGGGGCTTGTGCCCGGAGGGTCACTCCGCGCTGCCCGAACGGTGCTCCTTGATCTTCGCGGCCTTGCCGTGACGCTCACGCAGGTAGTAGAGCTTGGCGCGGCGGACGTCACCCTTGGTGACGACCTCGATGCGGTCGATCGTGGGGGCGTGCAGCGGGAAGGTACGCTCCACGCCAACACCGAAGGAGACCTTGCGGACGATGAACGTCTCAGAGACGCCGTGACCGCGACGGGCGAGGACAACGCCCTGGAAGATCTGGATACGAGAACGGCTGCCCTCGATGACCTTCACATGCACCTTGACGGTGTCACCGGCGCGGAAGGTCGGAAGGTCGGAACGGAGGGAAGCAGCGTCGACTGCGTCCAGCTTCTGCATGTGTACTCCTTGACGCGCTCGCCGCAGGTCGAAAGCGTCGAATACGGCAGGCCGAGCCTGCGATTCATTCGATAATGCACCCTGACGGAGGCCCCCTGCGGCAGGTTCACTCCGGGTGCACCAAAGCACCAGTGTGCCACATGCTCACGCCCCGAAGCGAGACGCTCGAGCGCGTCACTGGCCGCGAAGCCCCGTGAGATCGCGCACGAAGACGAGGTCGCGGTTCACCACCCCGCCGACGTTGAAGCTGCGCCGAGCGGCCTTCTTGAAGCCGTGCTTCTTGTAGAAGCGCTGGGCCCGCAGGTTGGCCTCATTCGTCGCCACAACAATGCGAGGAGCATGACTCTTCTCAGCTGCGTCACGCACCGCGGCCTCAAGCAGGGCGCTCGCCAATCCGCTCCCCCGCCACGTGGAATCCACATAGCACTTCGACAGGTAGGCGTCCCCCTTCTCGATGCGACCCTTTCGCACCAGGGCCTCGTCGAGTGCGTCTTCACCGAGGATCGTCAGAGTGTAGCCAACGGCCTCCCCCTCGACGAGGGCGAGAAGGATGCGGTATCGCTGCGGATCACACAGGTAATCTGCGAAGGACTTTTCTGATAGTTCAGCCGCGATGAATGCTTCTATGGCTTCTTGGCACAGTTCGGGTGGGCAGGCATCAGGGAAAGTCCGTGCTGCAATGGCGCTAAGAGCGCCAGCATCCTCTATCTGTGCGCTGCGGATCTGCAGTTCATGTGTCCGCCCCTCACGAAGGAGGAACCCCAGCCCGGCGAGCAGTTCCAGATCGGAAGAATCGAGTTCTTCGGGATTGAGGGAAGCAAGAAGATCGGGGCGCCTGGCCGCCGTACGTTCCAAGGAACGATCGCGCCTCCAGCGGCTGATCGCCCCATGGTCGCCGCTGAGCAGGACTTCAGGGACCTCCAGTCCTCGCCACGAGCGGGGCTTCGTGTACGCGGGATATTCGAGCAGCCCCTGCGAGTAGGACTCTTCGACGACCGAATCGGGGTTCCCCATGAAACCGTCGAGGAGGCGCGTCACTGCTTCAACGAGGACGAGGGCCGCCACTTCCCCGCCGTTGAGGACATAGTCGCCGATCGAATACTCGAGGACCTCAAATCCCGCTTCCCGGTAATGCTCTGCGACGCGCTGATCGATCCCCTCATAGCGGCCGCAGGCGATGACAAGCTGAGTCGCATTCGTCAGGTCCTGAGCCATGGACTGGGTAAGGGGCACCCCCGAGGGAGTAGGGATTGCGAGCACCCGGCGATCCGATTGCCCGCCCGTCTCAGCCTCTTCGAAGACCTCGTCGATCGCTTCGCCCCATACGCTCGGCATCATCACCATTCCAGCGCCCCCGCCGTAGGGGGTGTCGTCAACACTGCGATGACGATCATGAGTCCATTCGCGAAGATCACGGATCCTCAGGTCCACGAGGCCGTGCTCGCCCGCCTTGCCCAACAGTGAAACCCCGAGGGGCGCGAAGTAATCGGGGAAAATGGAGAGAAGATCGATCCTCATCTTTGACTCCTCGTTTCCCCAGTATCGACAACATCGTCATCGAAAAGGCCGGGGGGCGCGTCAATCGTGACGACTCCGCTTTCAAGGTCGACCTCGGGAACGATCTGAGCGACGAAGGGCACCATCACCGTGCCTTCGGGGGTTCTCACGAGCAACAGATCCTGAGCCGATCCGAAGCGGACCCCCGAAACGGTACCGAGCTCCTCACCCTTAGGGGTGAGGGCCTTGAGGCCTTTGAGTTGATGCGGATACCAGGCGTCCTCTTCTTCGTGTTCTTCAACAAGCAGGCGCACGCCACGCAACTCCTCAGCCTTTTCGCGGCTTGTGACCTCTTCGAAGGAGACGAGCAGACGCTCCTTGTGCATGCGGGCGCCACTAATAGTGAGCTCAGCGAGAGGAGAATCCTCGAGGGAAAAGAGGGAACCGGGAGCCCACAGCGCGGGGTCGTCGGATCGGACGTCAACGAGGACTTCACCGCGTAGGCCGTGTGCGGGTCCAATGATTCCAGCTGTCATCCTCATGGTCTTCTCCTTCAGTGTTCGGCATACATTTCATCACAGCGGACGTGCATGCAGTGAAGGGGCCCGGCTGAGCCGGACCCCTTCACTGCATGATCTGCGATCTTATTCGCGATCAGTATCAACGACGTCGACGCGGACCGGGCCGCGGGTCGACAGCGCGCCAATAACGGTGCGCAGTGCCCTGGCGGTGCGTCCACCGCGACCGATCACTCGCCCAAGGTCATCGGGGTTCACCCTTACCTCGAGGAGTTGGCCGCGACGCATCGACCGAGTGGAGACCTGGACGTCCTCGGGATGATCAACGATCCCCCCGACGAGGTGTTCCAGTGCATCGGCGAGCATCTCAGGCTTCCTCGCCGGCCTCGGTGGCCTCTTCGGCCGAAGCCTCAGCGGCAGCCTTTGCCTCTTCCTCGGCCTTCGCGGCGGCCTTACCGGCCTTCGACTTCTCGGCCTCGGCTTCGGCGGCCTTCACGGCTTCAGCTGCTGCAGCGGCCTTATCAGCCTCGGAAACCTCGACGCGGGAGACCGCGTCGGCCTTGCCGTTGAACTTCGCAATGTCGCCGGTGAGGACGAGCAGATTGCGAACCTGGTCGGAGGGCTGTGCGCCCACGCCGAGCCAGTACTGCGCACGATCAGAGTCGATGCGGATCTTCGAGGGGTTCGGCTGAGGATCGTAGATGCCCAGCTCCTCGATGACGCGACCATCGCGCTTCTTGCGCGAATCGACGACGACGACACGGTATGCGGCGGCGTGGGTCTTGCCCACGCGCTTCAAGCGGATTCGAACTGCCACTGGTGTGGTCACTCCTGTTTCTCAAGTGGTGGAGCCTCCGCCGGAAAGGTGGGAAACACAATCCGATGTTGACTCCGGGACACGTTCCGGCGAAGTGAGAGGGTCTTCGACGGACCGGGTACAGTCCTCGATTCTGCCATGCCTTGAGCGGATTCGACCAACCCTCAGCTCTTCCCAGGCATGTCGGGGGCCGTGGAATCAGTCACGTTTACCTTGTTTCGTGGAAGGATGAAGCCCATGACCACCCCTGCTCCGCTCGATTCTGCACTTGTGTGCATCGCTCGCACCGCCGCGACCCACGTCGGCGACTACTTGCGAAAGGTCGCACGAAGCGTCGATTCGGTGGAAACGAAAAGGGACTTCCACGACCCGGTGACGGTCCATGACAAAAGCGTCGAAAGGGCGCTGCACCTCATCCTCGGTTCCGCCCTTCCCTTCTCCCGTGTCCTCGGCGAAGAGACGGGCGCGCATGTTCTTCAGCCGAATGATCTTCCTGAGCTTCCTGAGGGAATCGTCATGCCTGAGGGCGAGGAATGGGAGCGGGCCCTCAGGGCCGTAGCTGACCTGGGTGAAAGGGTCCGCTGGATCATCGACCCGATTGATGGGACCGCGAATTTCGCTGCGGGCCTGCCCTGGTTCAATACCTCGATCGGCGTGGAATTGGATGAGCGCATGGTTGCAGGAGTCGTCAATGCCCCCCTCCTGGGGGAACTCTTCTCAGCCGATTCGAGGCGCGCATGGGTTGAAACATCCCAGGGTGTGCGCGAGTTGGATGCCAGGGGCGCCGATGAGGAATCGAAGGCCGTGATCATCACCTACTATCCGGGAGTCCATGCGCTCGCCAGCGACCCGAAGAGGGCGGTGGAGCGTGAACGTCGGATCGCCTCAGCCTTCCAGTCGACCCGACGTTACGGAGCGGCCGCCCTCGACCTCGCCTATGTCGCCGCCGGGTGGATCGGCGCAATGATGGGGACCTCCTTCAAACCTTGGGATGTGGCAGCCGGCCTGCACATCCTTTCAGTCTCAGGGGGTAATGTCATGAACCTTGAGATGGGGACGGGGCTTGGCGAGGGGCTTCGTCCCGGTGTCGTCGCATCGAATCGGGGGTTCCTCGCGCCAAGCGCCCGCGCAGTCCTCCTTGAGATCGCCCAGGAAGACACTGTCTAAAGGGAAAGAAACCTCAAAAAAGATGCGGCTACTCGCAGGGGGCGATGAGCTTTCCGCCGAGAATCACCGCGTCCGGTGCGCTCAGATCGCCGCCCGTCCTCGGATCCTGCGAGTAGATGAGCAGATCCGCGCTCGCCCCGGGGTGCAGGGCTTCGAAGCCGAGGTGGCGCCTCGTATGCCAGCTCGCGATATCCAGTAGTTCTGTGCGATCCACTCCCTGAGCCTGCCAGAGGGCGAACTCCTTGCCGATCGACCCGTGCTCCTGATAGCCGCCTGAGTCCGTGCCCATGAGGAGAGTGACTCCGGCTTCGCGCAGCATCGCGAAGTGCTCGCGGCGGCGCTCGAACATTTTCATCATCGTCTCGGCATAGACCGGATACTTCGAGCCCGCTTGGGCGGCGAATTCATTGAAAAGACCGACCTGCAGGAGCGTCGGTGTGACGAGCACTCCCCGGCGCGCCGCCTCATCGGCCTGATCCGCATCCATTCCCGTTGCGTGCTCAATGTCGTCGACGCCCGCTGCCAAGAGGTCGTCGATGGTCGAATGGGCGAAGGAATGGACTGCGACGCGCGCTCCCGCCTCATGGGCGGCGGCGACCGCGTCAAGGAGAACCTCTCGGGGCCACAGGGGTTCAAGATCCGAGTCCGCTCCTTTGGAACGGTCGATCCAATCCCCGACAAGCTTGACCCATCCGTCCGAATGGCGTGCCTGTTCGGCGAGTGCCTCGGGAAGATCTTTGACGTCCTCGAGTTCAATCGGCAGGCCACGGATGTAACGCTTAGGGCGGGCCAGGTGGCGACCGGCGCGCTTGAGCTTAGGCAGATCGGCCCGAGAGTCGATCCAGCGAGTATCCACGGGTGAACCGCAGTCACGAATCGCGAGCACGCCCGTAGATCGTTGCTCAAGAGCCTGCTCGAGCTGCTGAGCAGGGCCCAGTCCCCCGTATTCTCCGATGCCGATATGGGCGTGAGAATCGACGAAACCGGGGATCGCATAGCCACCGAGTTCACCCGGACGTTCCTCGATCCTGTCGATCACGCCGTTGTCAATCCTCCACGTCCCCCGAGTCCACGAGGGGGTTAAGGCCTGGGATGGGGCCCACAGGAGGGAGCCTGTGAAGATCATTGAAGCCCCTGGAGCATCCGTTTAACGTCATCGGGGAGATCATCCATGCTCGGACGCTGCGTCTGCTGTGCGGGGGCACCAAAAGATGCTCCTGGGGCACTCGCCTTGCGTTGGTCGCGAGGAAGGAGCGCCTCAAGCTCTTGTTGACGGCGCTTGGCAGGGTTGCCCGAACGGGCTTTCTTCTTCACCTTCGCACGATCGGCCTTCGCCTTACGGGCATTCGCCTTTTGTTTCGCTTTGCCTCCCCGGCCGGGCATTGAACCGAAGCCGGGCATTGCCCCGCCTGCCTGGCCCATCTGGCTCATCATCTCTTTGGCCGCTTCGAAACGCTTCACGAGGCCGTTGACATCGGCGACACTCGTTCCCGAACCGCGGGCGATGCGAGCACGACGCGAGCCATTGAGGATCGACACGTCTTCGCGTTCCTGCGGGGTCATGGAGCGCACGATCGCCTCAACGCGGTCGACTTCGTGCTCGTCAAAGTTTTCGATCTGCTCGCGCATCTGGGCCGCGCCCGGGATCATGCCGAGCATCTTCTTCATCGAGCCGAGCTTCTTGATCTGCTGAAGCTGGGAGAGGAAGTCTGCGAGGGTGAGTTCCCCGGATAGCGCTTTGGCGGCCATACGCTCGGCCTCTTCGGCGTCGAGGCGTTTCTCGGCCTGCTCAATGAGGGTCAGGACGTCACCCATATCGAGGATCCGACCGGCCATGCGGTCGGCGTGGAAGCGCTCGAAATCGTCGAGGCCCTCACCGGTGGAGGCGAAAAGGATAGGAGCGCCGGTGACGCCACGCACGGAGAGCGCGGCACCTCCTCGGGCGTCACCGTCGAGCTTGGACAGGACGACACCGGTGAATCCGACGCCATCGCGGAATGCCGTGGAAGTCTGGACCGCGTCCTGACCGACCATGGCGTCCAGGACGAACATGATTTCGCGCGGTTCAACTGCGTCGCGGATCGCGATGGCTTGAGCCATCATCTCCTCATCGACGCCGAGGCGGCCTGCCGTGTCGACGATGACAACGTCAATGCCGGTTTCGATCGCGTGATTGAGGCCTGTGCGGGCGACGTGGACCGGGTCACCGACACCATTGCCGGGTTCGGGCGCCCACACCTCGACGCCGGCCCTTTCGCCGACGATCTGGAGCTGTTGGACGGCGTTGGGCCGCTGGAGGTCTGAGGCGACGAGGAGGACCCTCTTGCCTTCTTCGCGCAGCCACTTACCGAGTTTGCCTGCAAGGGTCGTCTTACCGGCGCCCTGGAGACCGGCGAGCATGAAAACGGTGGGACCCCGGTCAGCGAAACTCAGTTCACGGGTCTGGCCGCCCAGGACCTCGATGAGTTCCTCATGAACAATGCGGATGACCTGTTGACCGGGATTGAGGGCTTTGGAGCGCGCCGCACCGTAGGCCTTCTCGCGAACCTCGTTCGTGAACTGACGGACGACGGGCAGGGCGACATCCGCGTCAATGAGGGCGCGGCGGATCTCGGAGATCGTCTGGTCGACATCGGACTCGGTGAGCACTCCACGAGAGCGGAGCTGCTTGAAGGATTGCATCAACCGGTCGGACAGATTCCCGAACACTGAGGTTCCCCCTGTATGAGCGTGGCGGGGGCGCTCCCCCATGACTCGGACCAGCCTATCGCACGACGCCCCCGCCTCTGATTCGGGGCGGGGGCGCGTGGGGCTGAGGAGTCCTCAGGAGTTGACGATCGCGTCGACGAAGCTCCTCGGATCGAAGGGAGCGAGGTCGTCCGCTCCTTCACCGAGGCCGACGAATTTGACGGGCACTCCCAGGGTCTTTTGGACGGAGACGACGATCCCGCCCTTCGCAGAACCATCAAGTTTCGTCAAGACGATTCCCGTGACGCCTGCGACCTCGGCGAAGACCTGGGCTTGTTTGAGGCCGTTTTGTCCGGTCGTCGCATCGAGGACGAGAAGAACCTCGCTGACGGGAGCTTGCTTTTCCATCACGCGCTTGACCTTGCCGAGCTCCTCCATGAGGGTCGATTTGGTTTGGAGACGTCCAGCAGTGTCGACGAGGACGACATCCACTGCGCGCATCGCCCCCTGTTTGACAGCGTCGAAGGCGACGGCCGCCGGGTCTGCGCCTTCGCGATCCGATTTGATGACATCGACGCCGACGCGTTCGCCCCAAGTGCTGAGTTGTTCGGCGGCGGCCGCGCGGAAAGTATCAGCTGCGCCGAGCAGCACGCTCTTACCTTCAGCGACGAGGACGCGCGCGAGCTTACCGACGGTCGTCGTCTTACCGGTTCCGTTCACGCCGACCATGAGGATGGTGGCGGGCAGTTCGCCGTTCTCGCCCTGTTTGTCCAGATGCAAGGATCGGTCGAGGTTCTCATCGACGAGGGCGAGCAGTTCTTCTGCCAAGAAGGTGCGAATCGTGGTCGAATCGGAGGCTCCAGCGATCGCTACTCGTTCCTTCATGCGGCTCATGAGTTCGTCGGTCGCATCGAGGCCGAGATCAGCGATGAGCAGAGTGTCTTCAATCTCCTCCCAGTCCGTGGCTTTGAGTTCGCCGCGCGAGAGGATCTGCACGATGGCGCGTCCAAGAGAGCCAGAACCTGCAAGACGCGAGCGCAGGCGCTGCATGCGCGAGGGGAGGGATTCGGGGGCCTCGATGAGGGCGCCCGTCTCAGCTGCTTCTTCAGCCTCCTCGGGCTGTGTGCTCGGAGTCGGGACGGATTTGTCAGCGGGACCGGCCCTGGCCTCAGGGAGTTGAGACGAGTCAGTCTCTAGGGCTTTGGCTTGTGTGGATTCAGGCGCGGGCGCGGGCGGGGGCTCAGGAACAGAAGGGCCCGCAGCGCCAGAGCGGCGCACGACCAGCACGACCAGGGCGATGAGTGCCGCAATGATCAGGGCTGCCAGGCCGATGCCCGCAGGGGTGCTAAGGAAAGTGAGAACAGCGTCCATGGGGCCATCATCCCCTAAAGGGGCAAGGGGAGTACAACCCTCAGGCGTGAAACTCAGGACTCCTCTGTGTTCTTACGAGGAGGGATCGCTTCGAAACGCTCCGTGACGGCTTCGATTCTTTCGATCCCGGGAAGACGGTCGGCGTCGAAGTAGGCGTTTCGTTGGGTGGTATTGCGCTCAATGAGGTCACGAAGAGTCGTCTGTTTGACACCCACGAGTTCGTCGCGCTTGGGCGCTTCTTCGGCCGCGAATTGGGCGTTTTGCTCTTTGAGGTGTTCTTGCCAGGCCTGGGCGGGTCGACGCACGAGGGCGAGGCCGACAATAACGCCGACTGCCGCGGTCAGCATGACGGCGAGCATGAAGAAGATGACGATGAACCCCTCGAGCATGTATCTATCGTCTGATGATTACTCGAAAGTCGCCACCTCGGCGCACCGGCCGATTCCGATCCGTGACCATGATGTCGCTCACCGCAAGGTGAAGTGGGCTCCCCTGGGGGCCAGGAGAAGACCTCAAGAATCTAAGAGTTCAGGCATGACAAGTGGGCGCAGTCCGAATCGGTATCCGTTCTGCGCCCACTGTGCTCTCAGTTGCTGATCCGCTCAGGCGCCGAGGTGATCGCCTCAGTCAAGGTAGTCGCGCAACACTTGCGAACGCGAAGGATGACGCAGCTTCGACATGGTCTTCGACTCGATCTGACGGATGCGCTCACGTGTCACCCCGTAGACCTTGCCGATCTCATCGAGGGTCTTCGGCTGACCGTCGCCCAAGCCGAAGCGCATGGAGACAACACCGGCTTCACGTTCGGAGAGGGTATCGAGGACATTGTGCAGCTGCTCTTGCAAGAGGGTGAATGACACCGCGTCTGCGGGAACAATCGCCTCTGAATCCTCAATGAGGTCACCGAACTCCGAATCCCCATCCTCGCCAAGAGGAGTGTGCAAAGAAATCGGCTCTCGACCGTACTTTTGAACCTCCACGACCTTCTCGGCCGTCATATCGAGCTCTTTGGCGAGTTCTTCAGGGGTGGGTTCGCGCCCGAGGTCTTGGAGCATCTGACGCTGGACTCGTGCGAGCTTGTTGATGACCTCGACCATGTGGACAGGGATGCGGATCGTGCGCGCCTGGTCGGCCATGGCCCGGGTGATCGCCTGACGGA
>ERZ773065.356-NODE-356-length-27758-cov-12.986066_pt1 | contig 27758 bp, 31 predicted proteins | sample MGYA00580623_ERZ773065 | MGnify/ENA primary metagenome ERZ773065 (study PRJEB29015, sample SAMEA2738017) | human oral metagenome | biome: human oral; feature: human-associated habitat; material: dental | place: China | collected 2047 ... | reverse complement strand
AAGGTTTTCTTGAGGGTGTCGATAATGATGAGAAAGAAAAACTTGAATGCGCAGTTAATAATGTTATTCAGAGTTGGATTGATAAACACGGTTTAAATATCAATGCATTTTTAGTTGAAGATGTGGAGCAGGTGAAAGTATGAAAACGCTAAAAGAAGAAGTAATGGAATTACTGATGAAAAGAATCGGAGTGGTAGAAGATGAAGAGTTCAAGGCGAGTACCGTTGACGGAGCTTGTACTACTTACAAAATCTCAAAAGGTAAATTACTTTTTAAAAATTTATCAGAAGAATGGAGTAAGACCGAAAGATGGGTTAATTTTATTAAGGATTTTGAAGAGTATGAATTTAAGTTGAAGCCGTTTAAGCCGAAAATTGGTGATGACTATTGGTATGTAAGAATGGATGGGATGTTGCGAAACACGTTATTTGATAATTTTGTAATGATGGATATCCTAAACAGAGTAATAGGCAATTGCTTTAGGACAAAAGTTTCGGCGGAAGTACACAAAGAAGAGATTTTAAAAATCCTGAAAGGAGAAGGTCATGAATGAACCAATAATAAGCCCATGGATATTCTATGTGGCAGATGTGATAGGACGTGTTAATTTATTTATTGTATTAATGACTTTTGTCACGGTGATACTTTTTGTCTATTGCCATTCGGAGCGTGTAGACAGTATAGAAGTACATAGCTTATATAAAGAAGATGATGAAGACGTTAAGAGGTGGAATCGTGCCTGCTCCATATTGTGGAAAGTACTAATTATACTTATCGCCTTGAATATCTTTATTCCAGACAAAGATACATTTTATAAGATGATTGCAACAAGCTATGTAACACCTGCAAATATTGAAATGATTGGTGACAATGTGGACAAAATTGCGGATAAAATTGTTGATAAGATTAATAAGGTGAAAAGATAATGGCAGATATGGTAAATCACCCTTCTCATTACACGCAGGGCGGGATAGAATGTATAGACGCTTTAGAAGCGGCTACAATCAATTTGAAAGGGATTGAGGCGGTCTGCACAGCCAACGCTATAAAATACTTGTGGAGATGGAAAGAAAAAGGAGGAATAGAGGATTTAGAGAAATCTAAATGGTATATAGACCGCCTGATAAAGAAGATAACAATAAAAGCGTGATATAATAAAAATATCCTTTGGCAACTCTCGCTAAGATTTAAACCTGCCAAAGGACAGGGGCGGCAACTCACCGCCCTTTTTGTTTTGAATTAGGTATAATATAAGTGGAGGATTTGACGATGTTTGATGTGAAAAATTCGGCACCAATGCGGATGATCAAGAAGTACAGCTATTTATATCCTGACGCAATCCATACGCCCCTTCTGTGTGTGCAAGCGGCGTTTTAAAGTAAAATAATGATTGCAGCTTGGCATAACCAACGGAATAGCAGGTAAAACTATTCTGTACGTCTTTTTTTGAAGCTTTTATTGTCATTTTTACACCTCCAAAATTTCATCACGATTTTTAAAATACTTTTTCGACCAGATTTTTCAATTCATCGCTATCGCATGAAAAACCTGACACACAGTAATTACTTGAAAAAATTTTGGCGTCAAGCGTCAATGCTAACGCCGTCACGACTTCATCAATTCGACTACACAATTCTGTATAGTCTTCTTGAGTGATTCCGTCGTGATAGCCGCACTGGTCAACCTTCTCCGTCAGCCATTCAGAATCTGCCCATTCAGAGAACACCTGTTCCCCGCCAATTTCACCGATATACATATATGCATTATCAGTGATTTCCTCGGTATGCATATCAACTTTCTTTCCATCGTTCAAATAAAATTTCATTTTTTCTTTTCTCACTTTCCCCCGATTTTTCGGGAACCACATCTTTTATCTGTATACATTATAAACTATATGATGTAAAAAGTAAAGAGATAAATGTATAAAATACATATAATTTATTTCTATCGATAGTTATAATCAGTGTTTATAATAAACTGTAATATTGACAAAATAAACGTAAAAATATATAATAATGATGGAGGTATACAAAGATGGATAGTAAAGAGTTTCACAGACAGTTAAAAATACTTTTTGCGCTGGCAGATGTTACAGCGACAAGTGCAGCACAAAAATCAGGCATGACACCGCAAAATTTAAACAATAAAATTTCAAGGGGATCTCTAAGAGCGATAGAGCTATATAACATAGCGGACGCATTAGGATATGATATAGTTTTTAAAAAGCGTGATAATCAATAACAGATAAGACAATTACATAGATACAACACAGATACAACATAGATAGACTGACATAATAAGCAGTCTGTCTTTTTTATTGCATAAATGACAACAGATTGATTATACAGATTGACAATTACAGTAATAACTCAAGATAAGTAAGATTAGGCAATAATTAATATAGTATACTATATAACTATATTTTGCCTGCTTTTAAGGTACTTCCAGCAGATAAAACGAGAGCGCAACGGTCGCCATGCCCCCGATAATCATGTAGATATCAAAAGTTTTCGATACTTTCGCACATCAGGGGTTTACATTTGTGGTATAATATAGTAAATTGAAGAAAATGGAAGAAAACCGAAGAAAATAAGAGTAAAATATATAAAAGGATGGTGGAATCGGAATTGTCTTTTGAAAATGACGTTAAATTACAAAAAATAACGGAAGAAACGATAGTTTCAGCGTCCTCAATGGCTCTTGTTTTAGGAATTACCACAGCAAGGTTGCGCCAGCTTGTAGGTGAAAGTGTTGTAGAGAAACGAGGACAGAATAAATATGGACTTGTTGAGTGTGTGAGACGATACTTTAACCACAAATCAAAGAGCGCAACCGTCTCTTTTGATAAAGAACATACCCTTTTAGAAAAAGCCAAAAGGGAAACAGCAGAACTGGAACTTGCCAAAAAGAGGGGAGATGTCCATTCTACTGATGATATAGAGATGGCGGTAGGCAATATTCTTGTTGTTTTTAAAAGGACAATGCTTTCTATGCCTCATAAGCTGGCAAAACAGCTTGAGGGGAAGTCCGCTGCTAAGATTTCTGAAATATTGACAAAAGAAATTAATGACGGGCTTTTGGAATTGAGCCAATTTGACGCGGCTAAGCTGGGGGATAACATCAGTGATACCGAAAAAGACGATTGACTTATTTCAAAACCTGCTTGCTATGGTTGCTCCGCCCAAAGACCTTTCTGTCATCGAATGGGCGGAAGAGTATAGATACATTCCTGATGATTACGGAGCCCATCCAGGCAAATGGAGCAGTGATGGAGCACCGTATCAGATAGAGCCGCAAAAGGCATTTACAGACCCCAATGTAAAAAAGGTTATTGCTATGTTTGCGGCGCAGATGGGCAAATCAGAGATACTGTTCAATGTTATTGGGCGGTACATGCATTTAGATCCATCGCCCATGCTTATGGTGCAGCCGACAATTGAGGACGCCAGGGATTGGTCAAAAGAACGATTCACTCCCACGGTGGCAAAAACACCTATCCTCAACGACATTGTATATAAGCAGAAAAGCAGGGATAGCGACAACACTATCCTCAAGAAATTATTTCCCGGCGGCTACTTGGCTTTAGTCGGAAGCAACGCACCTTCCGGCTTAGCTAAGAGAAGCATAAAAATCCTCCTTTGTGACGAGGTAGACAGGTTCGCCAAAAGTGCTGGCACCGAAGGCGATCCTGTTGACCTTGCCATAAAACGTACCTCCAATTTCTGGGACGCTAAAATAGGTATGTTCTCAACGCCTACTGATGAAGCGAGCCGCATATATCGTGAATATATGCTTGGCAGCCAGGAACAGTGGAAGCACCAGTGTCCTAACTGTAAAGAGTGGCATTGGCTTGATATGGATGATATGCAGTATGACTATGACGAGTTTACCGTCAAAGAACGCAAATCATACCATGTGAAAGACGTTAAATGGAGATGTCCTGATTGCGGCTTTGAATTTACAGAACCGCAGATGAAATCGGCACCGCAGAAATACATTGCGGATAATCCCGATATAAAAGATGTGAGGTCGTTCCATGTAAACGCATTCAGTTCCCCATGGCTTGACTGGAGTGTGCTGATTGCAGAGTATCTTGTAGCCAAATCCGATGTAGAAACACTTAAAACCTTTGTAAATACACGTCTTGCGGAAGTATATAAGCCGGTAGGCAAGATGAAAGATGTATCAGCGCTTGTTGAAAGACGTGAATTTTATGAGGCGGAAGTGCCCGATGGTGTCTTGATACTTACGGCGGCGGTGGATGTGCAGAACAACCGTTTGGAGTATGAGATTGCAGGCTGGGGGCGTGGAGAAGAAACATGGGGAATCAGGAAAGGAATCATTATTGGGGTTCCTGACCAGAAAGCCACATGGGAAGCCTTGGATTTAGTCCTTGACCGCACGTACCACTTTAAAGACGGTTCAGGGATAGTCGTATCAAGAACGTTCATTGATACGGGCGGCAGTTATACCAATGAAGTATATGACTATTGTGCAAGGAACACGCATAAACAGCGCATAGCCATAAAAGGCGCAAGTGAGTTCAATGTGCCGATTATTTATAAGACGGCAGCCGCTAAAAACCATGATAATTTGTTATTACTTCTGCTTGGGGTATCTCAAGCTAAGCAATATATATTCCAGCGTCTAAGCATACTTGAGTACGGAGAAGGTTATATGCATTTCCCGAATAATGAGGGGCGTGGATATGACGAAAACTACTTCAAAGGCTTGCTTTCAGAACAATTGGAACAGAAATTGGTGAAAGGGAAGCTTGTATCTGTGTGGGTAAATATTGCCAAAGACCACAGAAATGAGCCCTTGGATCTAAAAAACTATAACTTGGCATGTATCAAGTCTATTGCCCCTGATTGGACGTATTATGAAAAAGTACGACGTGGGGAAGTAGAACAGAAACCGGTTAAAAAGGCACCGAGTTACGGCTGTTTTTCACAAGGAGGCGTATTCTAAATGGCTGATGAATTAACTAAAAAGGAAGTCCGAAACCGCAGGTTGAAAGCCTACCTTGCGGCAGAAGAAAAGACGCTGACCGCACAGAAGTTTGATGATGGAACGGTGAGCCTGCAACGTGCTTCTTTGAGAAACATTCGTGATGGCATAGATGGCATTGTAGAGGGTATGGATGATGGAAGTGACAAATTGGCACCGTCTTCCATGCGTAAAGTCGTACTGACGGATTATTAATATGAGCAAATCCAGGAAATTTCGGACAAAAAAGAATACATCAGTAAAGAACAGCGGATATAGCGCTACCGGGGCAAATACCATTGTAGGGAGTATGGCGTCATGGCTCCCTGACAGGAATAGTCCACAGTCTGATATTGACTATAACCTTTCCACATTAAGAGGTAGAAGTGCTGAACTGGCGATGGGCGGTTCTCCGCTTGCTTCTGGAGCGATTGAGAACGCAAGACAATATGTAGTGGGGGCGGGATTACATTTAGCGCCATCTCCAAAATACAGATTGCTGAAAATGACACCGGAAGAAGCTGATGAATGGGCGTTTGTCACAAGAGAAGCCTTTGACCTGTGGGCGAACAGCGTGTTTGCTGACATCTTGCACAAGAATAACTTTTATGACATGCAGGATATAGCCTTTAATAGTTATCTGGTTGATGGTGACAGCTTCGCTGTTATTAAACAGGAAACGCCGAATGCGGCTATGCCGTTTTACTTGCGGTTACAGCTTGTAGAAGCGTCAAGAGTATGTAATCCATATTCTGGCGGTTCTACATCGAATGTTTATCAATACAATCAAGACAACGGAAACAGAATTGTTTCAGGCGTTGAGATCGATAAGAACGGAGCGGTGGTTGCTTATCATATTGCCAATAAGTACCCAAACGACAGAGTGTCTGACGGAACTATTCCAGCATGGGCAAGAGTAAAGGCGTTTGGCGAGAGTACGGGCAATAGAAATGTATTGCAGATAAGCCATGAAACAAGACCTGATCAGTATAGAGGGATTCCTTATCTTGCCAATGTCATTACCACACTGAAACAGGTGGGAAGATACACAGACGCTGAATTGACAACGGCGATCATAAAGTCTTTCTTCACATTATTCTTCACGCAGACACAGGCACATGACAAAGCATTCCCACTTGATGGTCTGAACGGCGGACAGGGTAATGATTCTGAAACGGCAACAGCCGATGAATTAAGAAAAATACAGTTCAAGTTGGGCCCGGGTACGCTGAATGCGCTTCCGCCTAACTGGGATGTAAAGGAAATAGACGCAAGCAAGAATTTATCCACTTTTGACCCATTTACGAATCAGTTAATAAAAATGATAGGGTCGGCAATCGGACAGCCTGCCGAAGTCCTGACAAAAGCATTTAATTCCTCTTATAGCGCCAGCAGGGCAGCACTGTTACAGGCTTGGGCGGGATTTAAGACATACAGGACATGGTTTGCCAATGATTTATGCCAGCCTGTGTATGAAATGTGGCTTTCGGAAGCTGTGGCAAGAGGATATATAAAGGCTCCTGGATTCTTTGAAAATCCGCTTGTGAGAGCCGCTTATTGTTCCGCTAATTGGTACGGACCTGTGATGGGTATGATTGACCCTGTAAAAGAAGCACAGGCAGGGGCAGAGAGAATTAAATTAGGATTGAGTACACGTGAAAAGGAATGTGCGGAGCTTTCGGGAACATCGTTCTCCGATAATGTTGCCCGCCTTGCTATTGAAAATAAACAGCTTAAAGAAGCAGGCTTACCTGTATATGCAGAGGAAGTTAAAGTGGAGGTAAAGGAGACTAAGGATGAGTAAATTCTGGAACTTCAAGAACAAGGGAGATGTTGTTGAACTGTCTATTGACGGAGATCTTGTTGATACGAACAGTGAGTTTCTACTTTGGTGGCTTGGCGGGAAAAGTCCTAATAATTTCAGGAAAGAACTGAAAGAGTACGCAGGCAAAGACATTCAGGTACGAATTAACAGTTACGGCGGAGATGTTTTTGCCGGAGTAGGGATGTATGACGCACTCATGGAGCATAGACAGACGGGCGGCAAGGTTAAAACTTATGGCGAAAAAGTATATTCAGCGGCTGTTATGCCGTTCCTTGCGGGCGATGAAAGAGAAATGTCACCTGGCGGAATGCTAATGGTTCACAACCCGTTATGCAGTGTGTTCGGATATGCCGATGATTTAAGAAAACGGGCTGACACACTGGATAAGGTAAAAGACAACATCTTGAGTATATATGTACAGGCTACGGGATTAAACAAAGACCATCTGTCTGACCTGATGGACAAGGAAACTGAAATGACACCGCAAGAAGCAGTGGATGAGGGGTTGGCCACAGGGATTATGGATTTTGGGATAACGAATAGTGCTAAAAACGTTGCCAATTATCACGCTATCGTCAACTCGGCTAACATTGCAAGTGCCGGATTGATGAAATATATTGAGTTGTCCAAAGTGGACAGGAAGGAGACGAATATGGCAGATAAAGTCGTATTCAAGGACACAGAGGAACTCCGCAAGGCATACCCGGCACTTGTAGAGGAAATCGAAAATGCGGCGAAAACCGCAGGTACAGCCGCCGTTGATGAGGCGGTAAAGGCGGAAAGGGAACGTATGATTGCCCTTGACGCATTAAATGACGGTTCAGAAGCCGTCAAGAAGATTGTTGACCATGCAAAGAGTGAAGGCAAAACTGCCGACGAAATCTCTTTCTATGTAGACACAATCAAAGAGGCAAAACCGAAAGACGCCGAAACATCCAACTATGTGGATCAGGCGATTCAGGATTTTGCTAATTCTGGAGCGGATGGAGTAAAACCTGTACCGCATGAAGCAGAAAATAAAAAGAGTGAAGACAAAGAATGCGAAAGTATTAGTAATGCGTTCGGCGTTGTCATGAAAGGAGAAAAATAATGGCAGAACTGTTTAAAAACCTTGGTGATGTTGCGTTTGATGGGCTAATTGCAGGAGATCATCCTGTACATCACAGAAACGTAACTCTTTCCGCAGGAGCGGTAATGAAAGCTGGAACATTGCTTACTTTGGACGGAACAAGCGGTAAATATGCGGCTACGGCTAAAGGTAAGGTAGCGAGTGCCATTCTGGCACATGACACTACGGCGGCGGATACCGTTGTCAACGTTTACACATCTGGCATGTTTATTATTGAAAAACTGATTGCGGCTTCCGGGGATACCGTTGTTGCCCATCAGATTGAATTGGAAGACGCTGGCATTTATATGCAGCATGCAATGTAACAGGAGGCTAAATAATGGCTAATGTACTTGATATCAACCAGACTAAAACATGGATTGCAGGATTTGAAAAATATTTTCAGCCTGATAATTTCCTTAGAAAAACATTCTTTGGAGAAGTAATTCCGTTTACTACGGAAAGCGTAATTATGGACTATCGGAAGGGCACAAAGAAAATGGCTCCGTTCGTTGTACCTGGGAACACGGCAGTATCCGCACGCAGTTCTTTCCAGACCCGTGAATATACTCCGCCTTTTATTTCCCTGAAACGCCCGCTTAGTGTAAGAGACCTCAAAACACGTTCTTTTGGAGAAAATCCGCTCCAGCCGAAATCTGAAGCAGACCGTGCAAAGGAAATCCGTGTAAGAGATTACAAAGAACTCCATGACATGATTGAACGCCGTTTTGAATGGATGTGTGCACAGCTTCTTGTTAATGGTGCTTTTGAAGTCAAGGGTGTCGCTGATGATGGCGATAACGCAGTTGTTATTAAAGATACTGTTACGCTTCCCGGATTCACCAATAAGAAGACAGCGGCAGCCGCTGACCAGTGGACAAAAGATACTGCTGATGTATGGGGGCAGATTAACCAGGTTAGAGTGGACATGAGCAAGACGGGGAATACTCCCACAATGGCAATCATGAACTCCAATACTGCCAAAGCGTTTATGAGCAATAAATCTGTAAAAGAAAAGCTGAATATCCAGGACAGCGTGATTGCGCAGCTTATGACTGCAAGACCAAAGACTTATGGAGAAAGTCTCACCCATTATGCGTTTGCTAATCCTGGCGAAATTGAAATTCTTGGATATGACGCCGTATACGAAGATGACGCAGGAGCGGTTCAGTATTTCATTCCTGACGGATATGTCGTATTTGTAAAACCGGGTATCGGTAAGCTTCTGTCCGGTGCTATTACCCAGCTTGTTGGTGGTGAATATACTACATTCTCCGGGCTGTTCGTTCCTAAAGAATGGGCAGATGAAGGCACTGACACAAAGAACGTCCGTCTTGCGAGCCGTGCGGTACCGCTTGTGGAAGATATCGATTCTTTCTATTCACTTAAAGTATTTTAATCGAGGGTAAAATGAACACCTTAGGGGATATCCAGTCTGATTTACACGCTAACCTCTTTGATACCGAATACGGTACAGGGCAGAAAGTCCTGTATAGGTTTGTAGACGGTACCGAAAAGGAGATCGTAGCGGTTGTAAGGACGGCGAATGCAAGAATGCCTGACGCAGAACGGAAAGACCGTTCATACTTGGACGCTTTATTCACCGTAAAAGATGAAGATATCCCCTTTCCCCAATCGGGGGATACCATCATTTACAACGATGAAGAATACCCATTTTACAGTATCCATGCAAGGACATTAGGAATGACTGTTATTCGTTGCGTTCAGGGCAGAACGGGGGTAGATTTCCCGTGATTACCTTTGAGCTTGAGTACAAAGACGGCGCTACTCCACTTGCAATGGCACTACAAAAGCAAATGCCGAGGTGGAAACAGTCCGCCCTAAAGTCAACAGGTTTTATGTTGCGGAAGATGATTAGGGATGGCATTCAATCTAAAGCTCCTGGCGGTGCTTCATATAAGCCTTTGGCAATCACAGGGAAGACACGCCGTTCTATTGAACAGAACCTGCATTCTGGCGGAAAAAGCCGATATATACTTATGGGCAGGCTAAAACAAGCCGTTGAATACAGCGGTAAGACAGCTGCTATGGGATATGTAAAGATAGGATGGTTATCACCGTCATCCGCTGAACTTGGTAAAAAACTGCAAGAAGGTTTTGAATCCGCTGTAACACCGAGAATAAGGCGTGCTTATGCGGCGGCAGGAATTGTCTTATCAAGCCGCAAAAAGAAGTTTAGAACTCCTGCACGTCCTACTTTTGACCCGATGATGGCGGCACTCCACAGGGCGGCAGTGAAGAATTTTAATGAAAAGATTACTTCTTATATCAACGGTAATACCGAAAGAAGCCAATCAAGACTGGCGAGGTATAGATAATGAATATGACGCTTTCACTCAATAATATTATCGAAAAGTGGCTTGATGTGTTGACAAAATCAAAATTGCTTGAGGACTACTGCCAGAAGCATTATCACCGTTCTCCAAAATTTTTTATGGGTGCAGACCCGAAGAATCCGCCGCAAGCACCAAACTGCCCGTACATCATGATCATCCCGACAGGGAAAAGCGAGTGGATGGAACCGAGCAACACTTATAAAGCCCTTGTTGTAGTTGTTATCTCACAAAACAAGAAAACGGTTGACGATCAAACGCTCTACCCTAAAGATTATGAGCCGTACAAAGTGATTCGAGTGACGGGAAGTTATGAGATCAACGAGATTGCCGACTTGGTTGCATGCGAATTGCAAGATGGCTGTGAACAACACGAAATGCATGTTGATACGGATGTTATGCCTGAAACCACATTCCCGCAATTTGCGGCATTGTTAGATATTACAGTAGAAATCACACCAGCAATGGGTGAAGAATTAACTTACTAAGGAGAAAAATATGGCAACACAAGCTAAAGGTATGAAATCTTCAACCTTGTTTGGGTTTGAGGACAGCTACGGCACTAAACAGACTGCCGCGGCAAAAGTTATTAAATTACCGTTCAATTCCAATACGCTATCCAGCACCCAGTCTCTTATCACTCCAGGAACCATTACAGGAACAAGGAATCCTGTACAGCCTGGACTTGGGCAGATTGACGTATCCGGGAACATCGTTATTCCGCTTTGTGCAAGGAATATTGGGTATCTTTTGAAAGGTGTGTTTGGGGCACCGACCACAAGTGCCGACGCTTCCGGGAAGATTTATACCCATGTATTTAAACTCACGGAAGAACAGCCCTCTTTCACGATGGAAAAAGGATTCAATGATATTAGTAAGTACACCGTTTATACAGGCTGTAAAATCAGCAAATTGCAGTTCAACGCAGAAGTAGGGAATAACGAAACCACGGTGCAGGCTGACTTGATGGCGGCTGATGAAACCATCGAAAGCGCCACCATTAATGCAAATGCCAAAATGCAGCCTGTATTCCGTTTCGATAACATCAACGCAACAATTAAACAGGGTGGTAATATTCTTGGCACTGGCAGAAAAATGAGCCTTGATATTGATTGCGGCTTGGACGGTGACACCTACTGCCTGAATGGTAAGTCTACACGCCCTGCAATCAATGAAGGCGTTATGGGGCTGTCTGGTTCTCTTACCACACTGTTTACAGGTTTGGATTTGCTGAATCTTGCAATTAACGGAACAGAAACAAGCCTTGAACTCTTGTTTAAAGCAGGGAAATTCTCTTTGTCACTGCTTCTTCCCGAAGTACAGTTACAGCGGAAATCACCTGAAATCAGCGGTTCTAAAGGCATTACTCTTGACACGGAGTTCCAGGCATTTTTCTCCGATGACACACAAAAATCCGCTATTGTTGCAACGTTGATCAATGACGTTGCGTCCTATTAATGGAGGTTTCTATGGCAGTGAAGAAAGCTAAGAGTTCTGGGAATCCTGTAAGAGACGAACTCTTCCGCCTGATGAAAGAGGGGAAACTTCCGCAGGTAAGGGCGCTTACAAGAAAAGAACGCAAAGAATTGACGGAATCGGGCTATGATCTGTACCAGCCTAAGGTCGATGAAAACACCATCATTCCAGCGCTTGAAATGAAATGTACGGACTGGATTATCGATCACATTTATCCTGATTTTGACTGGGATGACGTGCCCAGCAATGTGGTAAATATCTTTGCGGGCTTTACACTTGGGCTGACTTATGGGAATGAATTAATCGAAAAAAACTGATTGACGCTTGGGAATGGGCGGTAGTAGGCAGAAAGTATTGTGACGCCGCTTGCGGTGGATACGGTAAAAATATGAAGAAGTGTGCTAACTGCTCCGACCGCCCGCCTAGGCTGTTCCCTGAAAATATAAAAGTGTGGGAATTGTGGAACGCCGCATGTACACAATGGCGTACTTCTTTTGGGGGAGTAGTCGGGCTTGATTATACAGCGGTAGCATACATCGCTAAAGCAATGGACGTTGACATGAATCCCGCAACAATAAGAAAGCTGAAAAAGCTTGAGACTTACGAGTTAGAACGACTGAACAAGCAGGAGGAAGACGATGGCAAGAAATGATGTAGAAATAAAAATAACAGCGAAAGACGCCGCTTCCCCTGCATTTGCACGGTTGGTTAAATCCGCTGAAAGAGCACAACACTCTATCGGCGGACTTGGCGAATCTGCAAGCAGAATGAATGGCCTGTTTATGAATTTAACAGGCTTTGCCGCTGCCGCAACAGGTATTTATGGATTTACCGAAACTGTCGGGAAAGCAACAGAAGAAATCCTTGATTACTATAAAATCATGCAGCAAGGGGCAATTGCTACCGCTGGTACATTGATGTCCGTTGGGCAGATTGACGGCAAGGATTTAGGCTGGAATGATGCCCTGGCAATGAGTACTGGTTTAATGAAGAAGCTTGCTGATCAGGCTATTGCAACAGGTGTAAGTACAAAGGAATTGGCTTATGTCTTCCGTGCGGGGCTGGCACCAGCGCTCCGTGGCGGTATGAATGTTGAACAGTATACAAAACTTCTTGCGCCTTTAACCGCAGTAGGCAAGATGTTAGGGTTAAATGACACTAACTTAATGCGTGATATTTCCGATATCATGAGCGGTCTTAACGTATCCCGCACCAAAATGGGGCAGGTACTTGGGATCACTGGGGCGGAAGTTAAAAAAGCGTCCGCAGAGGGGAAACTGTTTGAATACCTAAACATGCGCCTCCAGGGTGAAGTTATGGCTACAACGAAGTACCTTGAGACGTGGGAAGGGCGTGTAAACCACCTGAAAGAAGCCGTTGCACGTGTGGGCGGCGAGAGCATGAAGGGCGCTTTTGACACAATCAAAGAAGATATACAGGCAGTCGCTGAACGGCTTGTTATCGTTGATACCAAAACACAGGAAATCTATATCAGAAATGACGCAATGGAAACATTCAAAAAGATGAATGATCTTATTGTGTCTGCCGAACAGCAAATAGGCGGGCTGATTTCAGATATAGGGAGTGTAGGGTCTGCGCTTAATGTGGGCGGTGCTTCTCTTGAAACCATCAAATTTGCGGTAGACCACTTAAGGGAAGGTATTGAACTGTATGTGCTTCTCACGGCTACAAGCAAAACCAGAGAGTTTGTAAATGGCGTGACACTTGCCTTTAATCAGCAGGCAGCTGCACAGGGGGTAGTACAGCGGATAGCCGCTTCTGCTGGACGTGAGATTATGGTTCAGCAGAAAGCCATAACTGACGCTGTTAATGAAGAGACAACGGCGATGGTTAAAGGCAATAAGGAACTGGCAAAGAAAGTTAAACTTGCCAATGACCTTGTTATTGCGGAAAGCAAGCGTGCCCAAAACAGAGCCGTAAGAATTGGTGCAGGGGTAACAAGCAATTATAGCAATATTGCGAATGAAGCAGGAGTATATACCGCCGCAGCTGCTGAAAAGGTGGCGGCTGAAAATGCGGTTGCTTCTGCCGCATATAGAACGACGGCGGCTTATGGAGTACAGCAGGCAGCCGTAAGAAATAACATGGTCGCTTCTGCCGAAGCAGGCTATGTTGTTCAGCGTGCAGAAAACAATAAAAGCGCTGCCGCCGCTAAAACAACTGCCGCATTGAAAGTACAGCAGGCTCAATATGCCATGGTGGGCGCTGCCGCTACATCAACAGGGGTTGTTGCCAATAGGGCGATGACTTCACAGCTTGGCATGATGGCAAAGGTCACCAGAGGGATTAAGGGGATGGCTGCCGCTGTATATGCGCTTTCCGGCGGATGGATCGGGCTTGCCGTCGTTGCAGGGTACGCAGGATATGAAATGTACCGTGCAAAAATGGACAATAATGCCGCTATGAAAGAAAACGACATTACCCTCGACAACGGTACCAGAGTAACCAAAAACAAAGACGGGAAATACTATGTATGGGGCAGTAAAACCTATACGGATGAATTTGGGGAAGAAGTAACATCATCCCCAGGATGGATGGCAATGGGCGATTCAATAAAGGATCGCTTTGATAGATACGCTTATGATTCCGAACTTGAAAAGAGGGAAATTACAAGAGAAGCGCAGGCACAGGCAGAAGCGCTACAGAGATCAGAACGTGTCAAATCACAAATGAACGGGATTCTTGGGCGGGCTAACGATATTTCTTACCGCAATATGGACGGGGCAGAAGATCAGGAAACTGCAAAGAAAGCCGCTGACGCGCACGAGAAATACAATTCTGTATTACAGCAGAACGGAGACCTCATCAACAAAGCCAATGCAAAGATGAGAGATATTATTTCCTCATTGCAAGAACAGCTGATGAAGATAAACGGCTCAAAATATGATGAAGATATCGCCAGCGCAAGAAAATATTTCATGTCAACGCAAAAGAACATTGCGGAAAGCAAAACGACGTTAAAGAGCATAAAGCCATCTGTGCTTGCCTTGGCGTCTGGTGGCGGTAATGCCTCTATGGTAGAAGAAGCCGCTAACCACTTGGGTGAACAGTGGGGCGTAAATACTTGTGCCGAATTTGTATCAGGAATAGCAAAAGCGGTAGGAATTGACAGTGTTAATTCAAGCTGGGTGCCTGATATTATAAACAGCGCACAAAATAAAGACGCTTACCATGGCAGAGACAGCGGATACGTGCCGCAAAATGGAGATCTTGTCATCTGGGGCGGCGATGAACATATTGGGATTTCCGATGGCGCAGGCGGGCATATATCCAGTGATACCCACGGGGTAGTCCATGTAGACGCCTCACAGGAAGACACCTACTATGGAAAGCCCGTTTCTGGGTATATTTCCATGGCACAAATGCAGGGGAGCGTTAATCTTGCGCCCACAAGCAGAGAGACCTATACGCCTTATGGAGTTGATCTTGCTAATTCCATGAATGAAAAACTCTTCGATGAAAGAGTGAAAGAAGCAAAGAAAAATCTTGCCACAAGACAGCGGAAACAAGATTCTGAAACATTAATTAATATGCTTTCCACGGCGGTGAGTGATGAACGTGACGCTGTTCTTGCCCAAGAATTAGAAGAAAAGATTGCTGAACTCAAGGAGCGCCGTGAAGAGATTTACAAGGCGATCGCAGGGGATACTTCCGATAAAGAAGAAGTGGCAAGGGCTAATCTTGCGACGGATAAGGCGATAGCGGCGGAAGAAGCCAAAATTCGCATGGAATCCTTTAACCAGCAGCAGGAACTTGATGAAAAACGTCTCGAAGAACGACTGAAACATAACCAGAACCTGTTTTACACTGAACAGGCAACGCAGAATGAGATTTTAGGGATGAACCGTGCCGCCCTTGAAGAATACATCGGACTATTAAACGAAAAGCTTAAAAACGACAAATTAACCGCAATACAGCGGCTTGAAGTTGAAAGCCAGCTTTCCGACAGCATAAAGGAACTGAACGAAAACAGATATAGAGATTTTTCACAGATAAGCGAAAAAATAAAAGAACTCATGCGGAATGATGTATTAGATTATGGGTCTATTGTTGAAGATGGCTATAACTCGATAAAGTCTACATTTACCAGTTTTGGGCAGAATATGCTGACTGAATCAAAAAGTGTCAAAGAACGTCTTGAAAACCTGTTCAGGGATTTAGCTAACAATATCCTTAACATGGGAATGAAAATGGCAATGAACGGGATTTGGTCTAACCTTATCGGCGGGTTGACAAGAGGATTTGGCGCAAGTCCGATGGGATTTGCCACTGGCGGATACATCACCGGGCCAGGCACGAGTACAAGTGACAGCATACCCGCTTACCTTTCCAATGGAGAGTATGTAGTAAACGCAAGCGCCGTAAATCGTGTAGGGGTTGGATTCCTTGACAGTATCAACAGCGGTTATATCAAACGTTTTGCCACTGGCGGAATGGTAGGGAACGCTCCTTCTGGAAGCGCAGGAAAGCCCAATTTCAAGGTAAACATTACCAATAACACTGGGAACGAAATAAGCGCCGAAAACTCCGACATCAATTTTGACGGAGAAAGTTATGTATTGAGTATTGTCTTGAATGGCATTGCTAATAACAAAATGGGCATGCGTACATTATTGAAAGGGATATGATGATTACTTTTCCGAACATTATGCCACCGTCCTATCCTCTTAAAGAAAAATACGAGGATAACACGATTAGAAGTACCATGGAAGACGGTTCTGTTATTACACGAAGAAAGTTCACAAGAAGCAGAGCGACATTTACCTTGCAGTATGACGCCTTGCCGATCGCACAGTATACCGCCTTGATTGATTTTTTCAGGAAGACAACATTTATGGGAACAAAGCCGTTTGAGTGGACGCACCCTGAAACAAAGAAGAAATATACAGTAAGGCTGAAAGAATTGGGAGATTTTGAGTTGAGTGTTATCGGAATCTATAAAGGTTCTGTGACACTGGAGGAAGTATGAACACTTTATCAGACATAGCGAAGTTTGAGAAGAACAAACAGTTCGCCGATAGTGTATATGTCATTCTTATGCAGATGAACTTGACGGACGGCAAAACCGTTATTCACTTAGCTTATAACACGGAAAACGTTCAGTGGCGTGGTGAAACTTGGCAACCGTTTCCATTATCTTTGGGAGACAGCGTTCAAGAAACAGACGGTTCTATCCCTAACCTTGAGATCAAGGTATCCAATGTAACAAAGGCGTTGATGGGGTATTTTGAGAAATTCGGTGGGTTTAACGGAACAATCATCAATCTTTACATCGTTAATACCGAAAACCTGTCCTCAAAAATTCCTGAAATAGAAGAGAAGTACAAAGTCTTAAAAGGAAATGCCGATGAAAATTGGATAAAACTAACGGTTGGTCCCGCATATTCCCCTGACAGGAAAATGCCACAGAGGAGATATTTAAAAAATGCCTGCCAAAGGTGCTATAAGAGCGCTATTTGCGGGTACAGGGGGGCGATGACCACTTGTGACCACACATTAGCTGATTGCAGAAGACATGGAAACAAAGCCAATTTTGGTGGTTATCCTGGTATTGATCAAGGCGGTGTATATAAATGATTAATCTTCGTGATTTGCTTGGTATTCCATTTACGAACAGGGGCAGGACGCTTGACGGGTTGGACTGTTACGGATTAGTCATGGAGGTTTACAAGAAATTTGACATTACTCTTCCAGAGTATAACGCCGATTTCGATGACACAGAAAATATTACCAAAATCATTCGTAAACAGATGAGAGAAGACAAGTTGTGGAAACGCCTTGATAAGCCAAAAACTCCATGTATTGTAGCTATAAGATACGGCGTTCCTCGACCGATGGTGAACCATTGCGGTGTGTATATCGGTGATGGATTGTTCATGCATACCAGGTCAAAAACAGGGGCTGTGATAGAGCATATAGATAGCCCGATGTGGCGTAACTTGATTGTAGGATTTTATGAATACAGGGGCAATAAATGATTACAGTTGTATTGGTAAAAAACGTATTTGAGCCTGATAACGGACGTGAAATCTATAAATTGCCATATATTGATGGCAAGAGTGTGGAAGATTATGTACGTCCGCTTGCTGATGACTATTCAGGATACAACACGTCTATTAATGACAACAAAGTGTATTATGAACCTGCTTTCTGTACTCTTTACAAAAAACAAATTAAACGTTCTCTCTTAAAAAAGAAACGCTTGAAATCAAGATATGTACCTGTGAAAGTTATTGCAGACCGCAGGCTAAAAGATGGCGATATTATCATTGTCTCCCCCATTGTTGGCAAGGGCGGATTCCTCGGGCTGATTGCGACGCTTGCATTAGGATTCGTAGCGTTTGGCGTTGGTGGCTTGGTCGCTACCGGTGCATGGGGTGTAATGGGTACAACTTTCGGTTCCATGCTTATTGGGAATCTTGTTGCTGGTGCAATCATGATGTTGGGCGGGTCACTTATTCAGCGCTGCTTTGGCACCTCTAAAATCGGTAGCAAGGACGTTTCAGCTGACCCCACCTATTCATGGGATGGAGTAACAAGCACGACAGGGCAGGGAGCATTTGTTCCGATTACTTATGGCACAGTTCTTTCGGGTGGGCAGATTATTTCCCAGTTTGTAGAAACGAGTGGTAATAAACAATATCTTCATAGATTGTATGCTGCAGGGGAAGGCGAACTTGAATTTTCTGATATCAGGATCAACAGCACGCCTTATGAACGGTATAAAGACATCACCATTGAAACGAGACCAGGAAACAATGAACAAACAATCATTCCTGGTTTTGATAAAACTGTATCTCAATCACAGCTTGGCTACGAACTGTCCAATTCTGTTTGGCGTGAAGTCCTTGTAACAGGCACAGCCACAGAAGCCATTCAATTATCCATCGAATGTCCGAATGGGCTTTACCACCAAAAAGATGACGGCGGACTTGGGCATGTGGAGCTTGCATTGTCCATCCAATATAAAAAGAAATCTGATACTGACTGGAAAACCTATAACGATAACCTGAAAATTGGAGGAAGTACAGCAACAGCGATTAGAAATCAGTATATCATTGAACATCTTGACCCTGACGAATACTATGTCCGTATTAAAATTGTTCGATATTCCGAAAGCGACCCTAACAACATCAGGAACATGTTCAAGACTAATTGGACGGCAGTGGGCGGTGTCGTTTATGATGGATTCCGTTATCCAGGCACAGCGCTTGTCGCAATGAAAGGATTGGCCACCGAACAATTATCAGGTTCTCCCAATGTTACATTCCTGAAAACAAGAGCTAAGGTGTGGGCGTATAATCCGCATACAGGCAATTATGAACAGCAGGACGCCACCAATCCCGCATGGGCGGCTTATGACTATATCCATCAGGCGTACAGAGTAAAGAATAACCACACTGGACAATTTGAATTTGATATCCGTGGTGCCTCCGCTGATTTAATGCTATATGATCGCTTCGCTGAATGGGCTAAGTATTGCGATAAGAAAAACCTGAAAATAAATATAGAAATGTCGCAGGCTGATAATGTCCTTTCCGCAGTGAATGAAAATATATCCCCGATTGGTTATGGTGTCGTGCTTTTATTTGGAACAAAGTATGGTCCCGTTTGGGATTCCATTTCTGAACCTGTACAGATGTTCGGTATGGGAAATATCATAAAAGGCACATTTAATGAGGAGTTCTTACCGACAAATGACAGAGCAAACGCCATTGAGGTTACTTTCACAAATAAGGATAAAAACTATGAGCGTGACACTGTTACTGTTTACGGTTCTGACTATGATACTGACAATGACGATAAAACCACACAGGTAACATGCAACGGCATTACTGATTACAAGCAGGCATATCGGTACGGGAAATTCCAGTTATTCTGTAATGAACGACTGATCAGAACGGTATCATTTGAGGCTGATGTAGACGCCATAGCTTGTACCGTGGGAGATGTAGTGCTTATTTCTCATGATATCCCCGAATGGTCATGGTCTGGAAGGATAATTTCCAAAGAGAACGGCGTTTACAAGTTTGCCGCTGTGGCAGATAGCCTTGACGCCAATATTCCTAAATGGCTATTGACTTATCGGGCAAGCAAGAGTGACAAACTGTATCAGGTGAATTGTTCCGTTACCAAAGATGATGAGTATATCTATGTAAAGCCTCTTGTTACACCAGAAGAAGCACCTGACGTCAGCGATATATGCGCTGTATCTTCTGTAACAACAGGTGTAAAGCCATTCACGATAAAGAATATTACAAGGTCAAACAGCGGAAATACCTTGAGACGTAAAATTACATGCCTTGAGTATGACGCTTCTGTCTTCAATGAAGACTACACGATTCCCACAATAAATTACTCTTCTATTTCGACAACGATGGTAGAAGTAAGCAATCTAAGAGCCTATAAGAACAAATATAAGAATAATGCTGAAATTGTAGCAACATGGGAAGTGGATGAAGCCGTCGAGGCATTTCTTGTGTATATCTCGCATGATAACGGTTCTACATGGGAGAAAGTAGCTGATACCCCACTAACCGCTTGCAACATAAGTTGTGATAAAGACACTGATTATCTACTGAAAGTACGTACACTTAAGGGTGGGATTATTTCAGCAGGGAAGGTAGTTAATGTTGCAGAAGGATTAGATATTGTGCCACCCGCCAAGCTCCCGAAGAACATTACCGCCTATACACGATATAGGAAAATGCCTGATGGTACGCCACGTTATGATGTTGTTGTAAAGTGGAATCCTGATGGATTAAAGGGGCGTGTTTATTACAAGTCGAATTACAGCATTGGCGCTAACCTGAAAATTGTTGAAGGCGTTCCGGCAGATCAACTTGGGTTTTACGGAGAGTGGACTTATGTAGGTACGGGCGTAAACACTATTGTTATTCCGCAGGCTATCCCTGGAGATACTTATAGAATCGCAGTATCTACCGCAAACGGAGCAGGAGTATATACAATCGCCGATAATTGCGAATATATCGATTTACTTATTGCCGCTAAGACTACCATTCCTAATACCCCTGATGGATTCGGTGTTACTTTTACTGATAAGGTAACCGTTTCCTGGAATGATGTAACCAATACAGATGTTGATTTTTATGAAGTGCGTAATAATAATTCGCCAGGAGAAGAAGATAATCATTTATTGGCGAGAACAAATGGCCTTGCTACGACAATATCTTTAACGCAACGAAACGGCACACTGTACCTATTTGCACATTCCACCGATGGGAAATACTCATCAGCGGCGGTTCTTTATTATGATAAGAAGTTGCCGCCAAAACCGAATCCACCAAAAGTAAAGACAACACTTGGAGGTATTGGCGTTTTTGCAGAATCAATTCCTGCTGGGTGCTTAGGAATGACAGTTTACATTGACGGCGGGAACGGGAATATTGTTAGTGCTAAAACAAGCAATGACACTTATGGATATACCTGCGGCGCAGGGATCTATGATGTATCCATTGCGTACTACGATTTATTCGGAGAAGGTGAGAAATCTGGAGAAAGCCGTGTTACTGTCAAAATCTCAATTAGTAAAGATATGCTTGAAGATGAGGCAATCAGTCTTGAGAAAGTAGATAAATTAATCAAGCAGAAGCTCGAAGCGGGCGCAATCGCAAAGCAAGACGTAACGACCATTGTCTCAAATCTCGGTAATTTAATGCTTGCAAAAGCGAATTACAGCGCCATCGCTCAAATGACGGACGCAATCAATCTGCGGGTACAAAAAGGCGATGTGATTAATCAGATTAACTTGTCACCGACAACAACAACGATAAACGGCAAATACCTGCACGTAACCGGACAGACCGTTTTTGACAATAATATCATTGTCTCAAGAATGCTTGCTGCAAAAGCGGTTACTGCTGATAAGCTGGCGGTTACATCGTTATCTGCAATCACAGCAAATATCGGACTGCTAAGAACGAAAACAAGCGGAGCACGACTGGAAATTAAAGATAATTTGATTGAAGCATACGGCTCCGATAATAAGCGATATGTGCGGATGGGGGTGTGGTGATGGCGCACGGATTACAAGTTTTTAATAGTAACGGTGATGTTATTGCTGATTTAACGAAGCGATTTGCAAAAATAATAGAGAAGAAAACCGTTACAGGAACAGGAGAAATCAATGTAGCCGACTACGGAGCACCAAATAATAAATTTTGGTATTTTATCGTCTCTCCATCAACGAGTGATACCGAAGAAATATTGCCGTTGCTACGCATAACCGATCAAGGCAAAAAAATAATCTGGAAAGACATAGAAACACCATTAACTTTTTATTGTGGAGTCTACTAATATGAAATTCTTTGAAATATTAAATCCCGACGGAGCCATTGTTATTGATAACAATTTTAAAAACATAGAATTGTTAGACCATTTCCCGTTATCGGATTGTACGTTTTACCCAAACCACCTCTCTCAAAATCATGGTTCGTATTCTTTATTGCGTACCAACCCTAAAGCCACCTTGATTGGAATTAGCTTGAATGGATTGAACGGTGTAAATCGGTTCGGATTTACAGCAGACAATACAGGGGTAAGATTTTACGATAACCACAGCGGAATAGAAAATATCGGAATATTACCGGTAAAACGAGACGATATTGCAAATACGGCACACGTCTACTTGTTTGGGTTCGGTGATGATTCTTCGACGGAACACGGCACCGGACTGGAAATTTGCAATGTGGACGGAAAGATAATTTACAGTTCTGCCAAAAGATATCTTAATGTTTTAGGGTGCGGAAGCGAAAAAAGTGAAACGGTGCAAATGAACGGAACGACTATTGCATTTACACTGGGCACTGACCACGTCACGAAAATATATGAAAATCATAAAGTAGGAGCAAAAGGAGTTGAATATGACAGATATCCGAGATTTACAGTCAATGAAAATAGTATATCCGTCGGGATGATAGAAGCACAAACTGTTTACATACCGCCAGAAAATGCGCCAGATTGGGGGTGGCACTTAATATTTCACTGCTACTATAATTTCGGTTGGTTAATCGGTAATGTTGTTATTTAAAAAGGAGAGAAATCATGAAAAGAAACTGTATTGTAAACGGCAAAGTGTCGTATCCGCAAAACGACGGAGTTTTGACGACGTTCAGCTTTCACAACCCAGAAACTGGAGAAATGCTGACGATACAGACAAATTCTCCAGAAGAGACTGATGAACTGAACTACGGAGACACAGTCACGCTGGAGATTAAAAAAGCCGAGGTATCCGAATGAAACCGCAGACATTTCAGCACCCGGAAATAAGAGACGAAAATGACAACATCATACAGCCTGGGGCGTTCGGGAAAAATACACCGTTTTGCACGAAAGGAAATGACGGTATCTTAGATTACGTCGCAAACGATCTGGAGTATCTGTATAAAAAAAGTGCGTCGGTAGATAACGATAATCTCAAAGCAAAGTCATTGGCGGTAACGGGTACGAGTGACCTTAACTTAGTCAATGCGGATACAGTCAAAGCAAAGTCATTGGCGGTAACGGGTACGAGTACAGCACCGACAGCGCCGACAGGTGACAGATCTAAAACAATTGCGAATACAGAATTTGTGCAAAACGCGGTATCTGGACTCGTCGGAGCCGCACCGGAAACTCTTGATACGCTTAATGAACTGGCAACCGCACTCGGCAATGACCCGAACTTTGCAACAACGGTCTCTAATCAAATTGGAAAGAAAGCAAATCAAACAGATTTAACGGCTGTATCGACAAAAGTAGACAAAAAGGCGAATCAAACAGATTTAGAAGAAACAGTGTCATTTACAAATCGGCTGCAACGCAAGAAAGCATATAAAGTCGGAGAAATCGTCTACTCTACAAAACTCACGTCATGGGCACATCTTGAGTGCACGCAGGCAGGAACCACGGGAAATACCGAACCTAATTTATCAACTATATCAATGCAGGAAATCACAGATGGAAGCGCGAAATTCCGAGTGGTAGACAAAAGATTAAAAGCGATGATTGACATACTCTATCCGATCGGGATAGTAGTCACGACCGCCACCGATGACGCGAAAAAGCCGGGTGAAACAGACGGCTTAGCAACATGGGAAGAAATTGCACAAGATAGAGTGCTACAAGGTACGGTAAGCGGTGCGGGTGGAACAATAGAAGCAGGGCTGCCAAATGTCACTGGTAAAGTGTGGCTCCGTCCTCTCGATAACGGAGATGGGATAACATGGGATAAAGAAAACGGAGCATTTATAACAAAAGTGGTAGAAGATCCGAATGATTCAAGTGGTGCAATCGCTAAAGGAAGCGGCGGGAAGCCTTTTGGGTCAATCAATCTTGACGCGTCAAAATCAAACAATATTTACGGAAACTCAAGCACTGTACAGCCGCCTGCGTACAAAGTGCATTTTTGGAAAAGGGTAAGTTAATCATGACATTTTTTCAAAATATCAAAAGAAAAATAAAAAAATATAACAAGCCTCCTATCTGGTGGGGTGGATTTGTTACATGCGTTTTCGTCTTAGACATTATAGACTTTGCAGAATACTTCTGCCGGACAAGTCTCAATCTCTTAGACAAATGGGAATCAAAGACAGTTGTAAGTGTTGTGTTGATGTACATTCTGTCGTTTATCAACAGTTCCTACGGCATAGTGCTCAATGCTTATTTTTGGCTGATTATCATTGACATCAGTACACGCTGGCTGGCTATCGGGTATCAGTATCTTGTAGATAAAGGCATGGATCCGAACTACTTAACGACACGTGAGAAACTGTATGGCATAGTTCTTGCGTTCAGCGCAAAACGCTTAAAATCTAAGATTATGCTGTGGGGCTTTCTGACAAAGTTTATTCTCTTCACAATTTTAATTCTCACGGCTTCGCAGATTGATACCGTTTTATCAGCAATAGAAATCCCGCTGTCTTGGCCAGTGCTTAAATTCATGTTCGGTTACATCTGCTACAACGAGATACTTTCTATTTGTGAGAACTTGAGAGACGCCGGGAATCATCACATCGACAAGCTAATCACATTACTTGATAACAATATTTTTGCAAAACTCAAGAAATAAACATCAAGAGGAGTATGAAAATGGAAATCGACCTGAACGAATTACAGTTGATAGCAGAGAACGCAAGAGATAATCTCAAGGCTACTGCCGCAAGTGTAGGGAGAAAACTAAAAATATATCTACACTGGACGGCAGGGAAACATTATACGACTTTTGATGATTACCATATCTGCATTGACGGTGACGGGGCAATGATTCAAATGAATGATTTTGAGGAAATTTTATCTGCCACGTATCACCGCAACACTGGTTCGGTAGCAATCGCCCTTTGTTGTTGTGCTGACGCTGTGGCTTATGCTGATGGAACATATGACCTTGGTGAATACCCACCCACCACACAACAGATAGAATCAATGGCACAATGCGTGGCAACGCTGTGCACAGAGTTTGAAATCCCGATTGACATAGAGCATGTCATGACGCATGCCGAAGCGGCGAATAATCAGGACGGTGTTTACTGTCATGAGCCTTACGGTCCTGGAAACGGATGTGAAAGATGGGATTTGGCTGTACTTGAACAGGGTGATAATTGGATGTCCGGTGGAGATATCATTCGAGGCAAGGCAATTTTCTACCAAAACCAAATGTAATCTTATTATCCACATATTGGTTGACATAAAACAACCGATATTTAACAATCTCGATTGTTTTAAATCGTTTTTAAGGCTTGTTTATTTTTGCTTTTGATAAATTACTCATGGATGTTATGGCGGGCGTGTTTTACCCGCCTTAAACGTTAAATTCATATATTTTAACAAGAAAAGAGGACAGAATGTGTGGGAAAAGATTAAGAAGAGTGGCTATTATCACATTTTTGTTATCGGCGTTGTCGTTTTCTCAACCTTGCTTGTTTATTTCTTATGGCGAGGAGACTACGGGATACGTCACACTGACAGTTCAGGAGTGGAACGACTTCAAAACGGACTGGACAGAGCAGATGACAGAATTAGCCATGTTGAAACAGAACTTGAGTATGCTGACACTGAACTCGACCGAGCAACAGGAACGAGCAGAGAAATTACTCAAGAAGTGCAACAGCTTAGAGACGGAATTAGGCAGAATCAAGCTATCCTTAAACAGTGCGAAGATCTCATTGACAGAAGCGAAGAAAGAAATCGCAGAGTGCAAGAAAGAATTAGAACTATTGAAGGACGAAACCAACGAACTGAAACACAAATTAAGGGTAGCGAAAAGACAACGTGACGCATGGGCAATAGGAGTTCCCGTGGCGTTCATTGCAGGGTACCTTGCCGCAAAATAGAACGAAAAATGTCACAGAAATAAACCTATTTTACGGATATAGTTATAAAATAAATCTGTTGAGATTAAGCAATATCTTTTATGAAATGGTATTGCAATTATGTAGATGGGGTGATAAAATAATTGCAGGTGAGATGTACACCTCATTCATCTGCTGAATAAGCAGTTTAGAAAACTTAATGAATGATTATCATGTTATCTGCCGAATAGGCAGCTTAGAAAATATAAAGAATGATTAATCATTCCGTGAGGTGTCATTTCAGAAAGAAGCACTTGTAATGAGTGCTTTTTTCATGGTATAATTTATGTAGATTGAACGGTGGAGTATTGTACAAAGCCGATCATATTCGCCCACTGGGAACATGCGCAGGTTCCGTCTGATACAGTCGGGCAAGCCCACAACGTAGTATATGCTTATCATCTAATATTGCGTTATGGGCTTTTAATATGCTATAATAATTATATGGAGTGCATATAGCCGTGGCGGAGGAGCTTATCACCATGGATGTCACGAGAAACAGGAAAGAAACGTAAATGATTTCCCACGTGGCAGTTCAGAAGAGTTGGAATCCGCAGGAGAGAACTACTCCTATAAAAATCCCCATCATCGACACTATATTTTGTCCATGCACTGACATATATAGTGACGGGTTATCGATCGACAAGCCTATGACAGTGATCAGCCCACTTATTAGAGTGGGTCAAGCTCATAGGCTTTTTTACTGCTAATAATACGCTTCACTTTTTATACACATTTAATACGCTTGTTTTTTAAGCGCATTAGGAGAGGCACAAAAAAGGCACAAAAATTTGATTTAAATTGCGTACATTTGCACATTGCTATAATGGTGTAAAATCTAAAAACACCGATAAATAATGTATTCTTTATTCTATTTGCTGTTTACTGCAAACTAAATGTTATTATACATGGAAATATATAAAAACTGAATGCCTTTTGCCACTATTTTTATAAATAACCCTAATCTTTCGGAAAGGGAATGATGGCCGATAGCTGTTAGCTGTGGGTCAGAGACAAAAAACTGAAAATAGGAGACGCTGTTTGCCCATTGCTTTGGATATCAGCGGAGAAGGATTTGCTGCTGTGGTGAGAAAAACCGTAAGAAGATAAAAGCTATCAGCTGTGAGCTGTCGGCTACAAGCTAAATATTCTTTTACGATTAAATCATTACGACAAGCGGGTATCATCAATCGCACTGCGTGTGCTGGCAGTTCCTTCTGACGGCCGGCTCCATGATCCTTGTATAAGACGTTAAGGCGTCATCCGAAGCGATAGCGAAGGATCTATTATCGTGGTGAGGAAAACCGTAAGACGTCATTGGGGCAATAGATTCTTCACTCCGTGTCACTATCCCGTTTCCCGTCTTTCTCGAACAGCATTTTTGCCTCCGTTCAGAATGACGATTGAAGGAAAGGGCGTCACTAGTGATGGGGAACGGGAAGCGTCATAATGATGGAGAACGAAAGGCGTCATCCTGAAGCGATAGCGAAGGATCTGTTACCGTGGTGAGGAAAACCGTAAGATGTCATTCAAGGTAATAGATTCTTCACTCTGTGTCACTGTCCCGTTTCCTGTCTTTCTCACAAAGCATTCTTGCGTCCATTCAGAATGACGATTGAAGGAAAGAGTCACTATGA
>ERZ773065.354-NODE-354-length-27812-cov-4.696689_pt1 | contig 27812 bp, 20 predicted proteins | sample MGYA00580623_ERZ773065 | MGnify/ENA primary metagenome ERZ773065 (study PRJEB29015, sample SAMEA2738017) | human oral metagenome | biome: human oral; feature: human-associated habitat; material: dental | place: China | collected 2047 ... | reverse complement strand
AGGAGGGCTTCGGCCGCGGCAAGACGCTCAGCAGGGGCCAGATGGTCGACCTCCTTGAGAAGGAGGCGCGTCCCGTCCTCGAGGATGATCGCGTGGCCGTCAACAAGTGCTGCTGCAACTTCCTCACGGGAAGCCTCCGGCTGGGTGAGGGCGAGCGCAGCCTCGTCCCCGAGACCTTCAATATCGAGGGCCGAACGGGCTCCGATATGAGCTACTCGCTCCGTGATCTGGGCTGGACACGCCTCCTTGTTCGGGCATCGAAGATCAACGTCTCCTTCTTTTTCGGCGGAAAGAGGCGCTCCGCATGAGGGACAGGTGCTCGGCATGATGAAAGGGCGTTCCTCGCCGGTGCGGGCCGCGAGCACGGGCCCGAGGATCTCCGGGATAATATCGCCGGCCTTACGCAAGATGACGAGGTCACCCAGGAGAACGCCCTTCCTGGCGACCTCCTGCGCATTGTGCAGGGTCGCTCGAGAGACCCTGGAGCCGTCAACGAGGACGGTTTCCATCACGCCATAGGGGGTGACGCGGCCGGTTCGCCCCACCTGTACACGAATATCGAGGAGGCGCGTGTGGACTTCCTCGGGCGGGAACTTGTAGGCCGCCGCCCAACGCGGGGCGCGCGAGGTCATGCCCAGGCTGCGCTGCAGGGCAAGATCGTTGATCTTCACGACGACGCCGTCGATCTTGTAGTCCAGGGAGTCTCGCGCATCGCCGAGTTCGCGGATGCGCTCATCAATGGCGCCGCGCCCTTTGAGTAGACGCGTGTGAACGGGGACGGGCAATCCCCAGGATTCGAGCCTGCGATACCAGTCGAATTGAGTGTCGGGCGCTTCGAAGCCGGAATCTCCCCGCTCGAGGAAGCCAACTCCGTGCGCAAGCATCGCGAGAGGGCGCTCGGCGGTCATCGCCGGGTCCTTTTGACGAAGTGATCCTGCGGCGGCATTGCGAGGATTCGCGAGCCGTGCTTTCCCCTGGGCTTCAAGGGCCTCGTTGAAGGCCTCGAAGTCCTTGAGCGGAATGTAGACCTCGCCGCGGATCTCCACTCGATGAGGGAAGGGGCCTCCATTCAAGGTTTGGGGAATCGTCTGGATCGTCGCAACATTCGCCGATACGTCCTCGCCCGTGTAGCCATCGCCGCGAGTCGCCGCACGCTCGAGGCGCCCATCGACGTAGAGGAGGTTGATCGCCAGACCATCAATCTTGACCTCGGTCGTCATTTCGGGTTCGTCGATCCCCAGGTCCTTGGCGACGCGCTCTTCCCATTCGGCGAGTTCCTCAAAGGAGAAAACATCGTTGATCGAGGTCATTTGCGCGAGGTGACGCACGGCGGCGAAATCGGAGCGCGCCGAACCTCCCACTGATTCCGTCGGCGAGTCGGCTCCGGCGAGTTCCGGGTGCTCGCGTTCGATGTCTTCGAGTTCACGGAAGAGGCGGTCGTAGTCCGCATCATCCATCTGGGGCGAATCGGAGTCGTAGTAGGCGTGACGAGCCTGCTCAATGACTTGTACGAGGGCATCGTGGCGCTCACGCACGGCCTGCCAGTGAGGGGTGTGCGCGAGGTCTTGGGATTCCGTTTCGCTCATGGCGTCATTCTCGCATCCGCCCACGGCATCTGCGGCCCAGGCCCCGCCCCTCCCCGCGTCGGGGATGCTCCAAGGTGAAGGCGTCTGAGGGTTTTCGGGAGAAGCGCCCCTCCCCGCGTCGGGGATGCTCCTCTTCCTCGGGGCATTCCGCTCCCCCACGAGCGCTCCTCTCCGTTATCCACAGGCCCCCTCCCTCCACGCTCCTTGCACACTCCGAGCCGAGGAGGGATGCGCTTCATCCTTCTCCCAGGCGATTCTTCACAGCGAGGAAAACGTGGAGGAGGCGAAGTGGAAAGAGCAGCAGAAGCGACATGCCCTGCGCATGCCGGTGCTCGTGCAGCCCTGCGCTGCGAATATCACCTGGCCTGCATCGACGGCCCCGATACGGGGATCCTCATCCCGCTGCCCGCCGTCCTCGGACGCTCACAAACCCTGTCCCTTCATGACCCGTCCTTGTCTCGCGAGCACGCCTCGATCAGTGTGACCCCGGGGCGGCCTTCTCGCGTCGAGGTGTGCGACCTGGGCTCGATGAATGGCACCTCTGTCATCCACAGGGGCGTAGCTCGTCCTCTTCACTCCACTCGCCCCCAGCGAATGCGTCGAGGCGAACGCCTGCGCTGCGGCGCGGATGTTTTCGAGCTTCGCCACCGGCCCCCTCGTTTGGCGAAGGAGAAGCGTCAAAGTCGAGGGAGGCGCTGGCTGATGATCCTCCCCTTCCTCTCCCTCGTGGTGTTGGGCACTCGTTTCCTCGCTTTCTCCGGCTCATCGTCTCGACTCGCTGCACTCTTCACGAATGCGATTCTCGTCTGCCTCTTAATCGGCCTCGTCCTCTTCTTCTTGTCGTGGAGAAGACGAAGAAGGGCACTCGCACCGCCCGACGAGGCTGGAACGGCTCTTCACCTCGCCCAAATGGCGGCCTCCTATTCGCCGCGCCTGCCCAGTGGTGTTCCCGGCCACGCAGGTAGTGCTCCTTTTGGATCTTCTGGTGGGCGTGCCTTTGACGAACCCATCATGATCCCTCTTCCTGGGGCGTCTCGCCCCTTGGGGATTGTGCCGAGCGCGAGCCTCGATTGCGGTACCCCTGCTTCACCGCGCAGCATCGGAGTCATTGGGGAAGGCTCACTCGAGGATGCTTCCCGTTTGGCCGCGGGACTCCTCCGGAGAATCGGAGGCGGGTGCCTCGTCCTCGCTGATGGTGCCCGCAAAGTGTTCGGCAGCGACAATGTCATTGTCGAGATCCTTGAAGCGGGACGCCCTACGCCCCACCTCCCGAAAGGGCATACGGGGCTTCCCCTTTGGAGGATCGTCGCCGCTCCAAGCATTCGTGAACTCCCGGAGTGGTGCGAACAAATCGTGTCCGCGAGCGGCAAGCCCCTCTCGCCCCTGTGGTGGGAACAATTTGGTGCGAATGATCCAGAGTCCCTTTTGCCTCCTTCGTTGGGACTCGCTGAGCTTCTTCACGATGTGGAAGCGTCCGAGCCCTTCCATTCCTTGACAGCTCCCCTTGGCGTCAACGCCCACGGTCCCCTCGTCTTGGACTTGGTTGCCGATGGACCCCATGCCCTGGTCGCGGGAACTACCGGCTCGGGCAAATCCGAAGCGCTTTTGACCTGGATTCGTGGAATCTGCGCGCGTCATTCCCCGCAGGAAGTGCGTTTCATCCTCTTCGACTACAAGGGAGGCTCAGCGTTTTCTCCTCTCGCAGGCCTTGCTCATGTGGATCGAGTGCTCACGGATCTGGATGCTTCTTTGAGCGCGAGGGCCCTGCGCGCACTGTCCGCTCTTTTGCGCAGGCGTGAAGGTGAACTCGCTGAACTCGGCCTACCGGATTACGCCGCGTGGGCGAGAGCCTATGAGCAGGGGCGCGTCGAGACGATCGGTCCTCGGATCGTCATTGTGATCGACGAGTTCCGCGCCTTGATTGATTCGCACGAGGATGGAAGCCGAGCCCTGGTGCGCCTTGCCGCGCAGGGGCGTTCGCTCGGGTTCCATGTGATCGCTGCAACCCAGCGTCCGGCGGGAGCGGTGAGTTCGGACATGCGTGCGAATCTCGAGTTGCGGATCGCTTTGCGCTGCCTGAGCCCCGCAGATTCGATGGATGTCATCGCCTCCGGGGCTGGTGCCGAGCTTGAGCGCATCCCAGGCCGGGCGATCATCGCCGATCGGGGGATCGTTCAATTCGCCATGAGCACCGGAGAGGAGCCGGTATTCACCGGGGGCGTACCCCTTAAGGGAGGCGAAGAAGCCTCCGGGGGCTGTGGGGGAGTCGCCAAAGGAGGCACGTGGGAGCGTCCTGAGCCTCTCCCCTGGGTTCCCCTGCCTCCCCTGGCGCCGGGGAGCCGTGAGCTCCTCATCGCCGAAGGCCGCGCCCGCACCAGTTCCTCGAGCGCTTCTCGATTGCCCGCGTCGGGGACGCTCCTTGGCCTTGGCCTCGTGGATGGGATCGACGAGGGCGAGCACCGGCTGCTCCAATGGGATGGAGGCTGGGTAGGCCTCATTACGCCCCGAAGTGAAGAAGAGCTTGCTTCACGAGAGGCGATCGCGCTGGGCGCTCGCATTGCTGCAGCGCAGAATCTCCCTCTTCACGTGTGTTCTCCGATTCCACAGCTCGGCCAGAGAGGCTCGTCGAAGCCCCAGGCTGGAGAGACGCTCACTGAGCATCTTGCGCGTCTTCGCCGTGATTTTGGCGCCGCGACGTGGATTCCCTCAGATGAGGGCGCCGACCTTGCGCTGCTCTTCACTGAAGTGAAGTCCGCGTGCGTCCTCGTCATTGCGGACGTGGAGCGTTCCCGTCGAGCAATGGAGAGCGCTTTCGGGCCTCTCGTCGCAGAACGGCTCTGGTCGGAGGGCCTTGATGCTTGTGCAGCGGCCTCAGGTGTTCTTGTGTGCGCAGCTCCGGGAGCGCGGATGAATGACCCGGTCCTCGCTCGCTGTTCGATGCGTTTTGAACGGCCCGATCCTCATGCGCCGCAGATGCGGCACATGCCCTCGCGCCAGGCTCTGGGCGATGAGCGCTGGGTGTGGAAGGAGGGGGATGTAATGCGGATTCTTGCGCTGGTCAAGCCGTCGAGCATGAAAACACTCTGTTCCCCGGTGGCGCACAGAACGACAGGAGATTCTTCTCAGAAGGATGCCCGACCTGGCTTCTCCTCGCGCCCGGCATTGGAGCCTCTGGTGCGCACCTGGGAGGAAGCGGCCTGCGAGTTCAGCGCAGCGAAAGGGATCATCGAATCTCACGAACTCAGGGTGACTCCCGAGTTCAATGGAGCGCGGCAAAGCCACACGGGAGCGCGTCAAAGAGAGGAAGGAGCGCCACCCCATGCGAGCAGAGCCAATGCCCACTCTTTTCCTGTGTGCGAGATCCTGTGCGGCCCACAGTGGCTCCCCATAGAAGACCTGCTCTTCAGAGCAGATGAGCCCTGTCAATCGGCCTCGTCTTTCTTCGATTCCCCGTGGGTCATCGAGGGCGATGGAGGAAATCTTGAACATGCGCTTATCGAAATAGCGAGAAAACTCGGGAGGAATCCACCGAAAATCGTGAGTCACGGGGCCGAATCATGGACGAAGCCCCCTCCTGGAGCTGAAGTGAACTGGGTGCTCTTGTGCCCAAGCCCCGAGCGTCTGCGTTCACTCTCTCGCGGAGCGCACCCTCTTCCCCTGCCGTATTCGGGCCGATTTTCCAGCGAAAATGCAGGTGTTGCCCGATTCCAGGGACGATGGACTCGGATCAGAGTCCTCCCCCACCAGGAGGGACGTGACCACTTCCACAGGGGTGAATAGGACCTTTATGCCGTAGACCTCTTGTCTGACATCCCTTTGTACCCAAGACTATCTGACGGGTGTCCGGGCGTTACTTCAGCGCTACGGGCGAGTGAGTTTGTTCTTCGGCATAGTTCAAAGGAGTGTCAACGATGGATTGGCGTAGCAAGGCCGCCTGTCTCAGTGTGGATCCCGAGCTTTTCTTCCCTATCGGCAATACCGGTCCGGCAATCGCCCAGGCTGCTCAGGCCAAGACTGTGTGCCACAGCTGCCCGGTGGAGGCGACCTGCCTCCAGTGGGCGATCGACAACAATCAGGACTCCGGTGTCTGGGGCGGCATGAGTGAAGAGGAGCGCCGCTCCCTCAAGCGCCGCGCCGCCCGCGCCCGCCGCGCCTCCTGAGTACAGGCAGCTGACTGCTGACTGCTGACTGCGAACCTCGAGTTCAGCATCAATGCCACCGCGGGGCCGAGCATCTGCTCGGCCCCGCATCGCTTTGTCCTCATGGCCCCAAAAGACTCTCGCTCAGAGCTCCAGTCCCCACCGAAAACTCCAGCTCTCATGACTCGGGAACTCCAGGCCTCACGACGTTTCCAGGCCAGCCACGAACTCCAGTCCAGCTCGGAGTTTCAGTCCTGTTCGACTCGCATCTTCACAGTGACCAGTGTTCCGCCCTCGTCGCGTCTACTCCACTCGATCGAACCATTGAGCTCTCCACGAACCATTTGATGCACGATCTGCGTGCCTAGTCCCGTCATCGGGGTTCCCGGCTCGAAGCCGAGACCATCATCCGCCACGGTAATGACCATGGAGTCGCCCTCGCGCGTCACTCCGACCTCGATGCGTCCATCACGATCGGCGAGCCCATGCTCAACAGAGTTCGCGACGAGCTCATTGAGTACCGTCGCCAGGGCTTGTGCCTGATCAGCGGGGATCGTTCCGAAACTGCCGACAGTCACAACCTCGACCGAATGATCTGTTGAGGCCACCGCACCGGACATTCTCACAACGGAACGCGCGACCTCGTCGAAGTCAACGGTCTCATCAACATTCTGCGATAGGGCCGCGTGCACAGTCGCGATCGCCTGGACGCGACGCTCAGCCTCGGACAGCGCGTCCTTCACTCCCTGCTGATCAGAGCGGCGCGCTTGGAGGCGCAGCAGGGCTGACACTGTTTGGAGATTGTTCTTCACACGATGGTGGATCTCGCGGATCGTCGCGTCCTTCGTCATGAGTTCTTGCTCGCGGCGGCGGACCTCGGAAACATCTCGCGTCAAAATGACTGCACCCAGCCGCTTGCGCCCCTCAACGAGGGGAAGCGCACGTATTGTGATTGTGGAAGAGTGCGCGGTGATTTCCGTGCGCCAAGAGGCGCGCCCCATGACGACGACCGGCATGGACTCCTCGATCATCGTCTCGTCACCAACGACATTCGTCACCTCTTGCGCGAGGATCTTCCCCGTGACATTCGAGCGGATTCCAAGACGACGCAAGCACGAAGTCGCATTCGGTGTCATATGCTCGACACGCCCGTTCTCATCGATGACGATGACTCCGTCGAGGACGCGCGGAACGCCGTGGGCGGTGACGGAGGGCGTCGAATCATATGGGTATTCGCCTCGGGCGATCATCTGGCAGAGCATGTCCGCTGCATTCATTGTCCACGACTCGAATCCGAGGGAGAGCCTGGGCGAGGAAAGATTCGATTCGCGAGTGACGACCGCGATGATGCGCCCGTCGTGCAGGACGGGGACGCAGGTCTCCTGCATCGAATAGGTCCCCGCCCAGTAGGCGCTCGGAGACTTCACCACCTGACCAGTGGCGATGCAGCGGCGTACTTCAACCTCGCGGGCAACAGGCAAATGCAATCCGATGATGTCGTCAACGTGAACCGTCGTCGAGGTCGCTGGGCGGCAATGAGCGGCCGCGATGAAGCGTTCATCATCGGTCGGGAGCCACAAGACCAGGTCCGCGGCGGAAAGGTCGGCGAGAACCTGCCAGTCCGCAAGCAGCAGGTGGAGCCACTCAATGTCCTTTTCCGACAGGGCGTTGTTCGACGCCTCCTCTGCCAAATCCGTCAGGCTTCTCATAGGATCCACTCTAGTGCGCCCTGGAGGCGATCCCCTCCCCCCCCCTTCCCCCTCTCATCCTTTCCCGTCCCACCATGATCGGAGCTCCATGAAGTTCAGCGAGACCCTCAGCTACCCGATGTCCCTCGACGATCTCGAAGCGATGAGCCTCGACCCTGAGTTCTTGCGCTCCCGATTCCAGCGCTTCACCACCGGGCTCGAAGTCGCAGTCGAGGGGCGGAGGATCCGCGCATCCGGACCGCTCAACACGGACCTTCTTCCCGGGGCGACTAAAGCCTTCATCGCCCAGGATGCTCGCCTCGAGTTCACCGAGACGTGGAGTGGCGAGGGCGAGGCTCGCACCGCCTCCTCGAGGCTCACAGCCAAGGGGGCTCCGCTGAAAGTCTCAATCTCTTCGACTTTCAGCGGTGGTGCCTTAGCGACTCGGGTGGCTACAGGTGATCTTGTGATCTCGGTTCCCTTCTTCGGCTCCAAACTCGAACAGGAGGGGATCGCCCGGGCTGGCCGCATTCTCAAGGAAGAGCAGCGCTTGGCCGCTGAATATCTCGAGAAGCGGGCTTAAACGCCATTGCCCAGGCCGATCCGGGTTTGAGCCAAGGCCGGGCTGGGTTTGAGCTAAGGCCGGGCGGGGATTATGCCTGGGCAGCTTGCTTCTTCCTTCCCTGCGCCCCGGCCCGAGCCTGCCCCCAAGGGTACGATCCCTCTTTCTTTTCCCCTTTGATCTGCCCAATTCTTTCCCCCTCTTTTAGCTCGCGCGGCTCAGCCCAGATTCCGCGACAATGGACCCATGAGCGATACGAGTGCACATTCAACCCCGTCCCCGGCCCTCTATCTTGAACGCCAGGGCGTCCGCCAGTACATCGCAACGAACTCTCGTGGCGCACAAGTCCTCGTCGGAGATGGACCTGGGCGTTTCTCCCCCGGTGATCTTTTGAAGATCGCGCTCGCAGGCTGCAACGCCATGTCCTCCGATAAGCGCTTGGCCGACCGACTCGGCGAAGACTTTGAGCAGGTTATTGGAGTGTCGGGTGAGTATCTTTCCAACGAGGACCGCTTCGCCTCCTTCGCGATCGAACTCATCCAAGACCTGTCGAAGGTTGACGAGGAGGAGCGCTCAAAGCTCTTGCGCCGAGCGGAGGGTGCGATCGAAAGGAATTGCACGATCGCGCATACTCTGACGAATCCGGTGTCCTACACGAAGAGCTTCACTGACGAGCCCGTAGGCCAGGACTGAAGTGGGCGCCCGCTCCCGCGTGGTGAAGACCTGGTCCCAGGCGTTGAACGTTCCTTACGCCGTGAGCCTGAAATCCGCGCAGAAACTCCGCGAGGCCAACCCTGATGCGACACCCGCACAGCTCGTAGGCATCGCGAATAGACGCTTCTTAACGCGCGTGTCCGGCGAATCCGCCGCTGTCGGAGCACTCGCAGTCTTCCCGGGAGCGGGAACCGCAGTGAGCATGGGAAGCTCGGGGGTCCAACTCCTCGCCTTCGTTTCTGAGGCCGCACATCACTGCATGCTCGTCGCTCATCTCTATGGACTCGACATGCGCGACCCCGCCAAGCGCACTGCGCTGGTCCTCGCGGCCCTCACGGGGCAAGAGGGCGCGGAGGTAATCTCCATGCAGGTCGGTATTCAGACCCTCTCGTGGTTCCGCTCCTCCTTCCTCAATGTGAGAAGCGTCTCGGCCACGGAGTTCAACAACCTCATGCTGCGCTGGTTGAAGCGCCGCACGGTGAAGTCCGCGACGATGTCGACCCTGGGCCGTATGCTCCCCTTCGGGATCGGCGCAGTCGTCGGCTGGGGCATCGGCGCTTCCCTCGCGAAAACAACGATCGAAGGACTGGGCCTCGCCCTCGGCCCCGCTCCTGAGGCTTTCGGTAGTCCACAGGTCATTGATGTCGAGGTCCTCGGTGATGAGCCCACCTCTTTCGCCTACGCGCATCTCGAGCTCCCGATTGGCGACGAGGGCGAGCGCAGGTGGACCGATTAGCAGCCAGGCCGGGTGAACGCGGATTATTAGAGCAGTGAAGAGTGCGCACCATCCGCATGGGAATGAGGCTTTCCCCCTTCGACCTGGGCGTGAGATGCTGACGTGCGCGTCATCCGCACGGGAAGGAGACATTAGCCATGATCGATCGTCAATACGAGGACCTTCTTGCGCGGATCATGAAAGAGGGCGTGCTTAAGGGCGACCGCACAGGCACCGGCACGCGCTCCCTATTCGGCGCCCAGCTCCGCTACGACCTGTCGAAGGGTTTCCCCCTCATCACAACGAAGCGCGTGCACCTGAAGTCGATCGTCGGAGAACTCCTCTGGTTCCTCAATGGCGACTCGAATGTCACGTGGCTTCAAGAAAACGGCATTCGGATTTGGAACGAATGGGCAGATGAGAACGGTGACCTCGGCCCCGTGTACGGCTCCCAGTGGAGGAAGTGGCGCAGCGCCGATGGTCACAGGATCGACCAGATCTCACAGGTCCTCGAAACCTTGAAAACAGATCCGGATTCGCGTCGAATGCTCGTGTCTGCTTGGAATGTCGGTGAACTCGACAAGATGGCTCTGGAGCCCTGTCACGCGTTCTTCCAGCTCTACGTCGCTGAGGGGCGGCTTTCGTTGCAGCTGTATCAGCGCAGTGCCGATATGTTCCTCGGAGTGCCTTTTAATATCGCTTCGTATTCCCTGCTCACGCATATGTTCGCCCAGCAGGCGGGCCTCGAGGTCGGTGATTTCATCTGGACGGGCGGAGACTGCCACGTGTATTCGAACCACGTCGAGCAGGTGACTGAGCAGCTTTCCCGTGAACCGTTCCCTTTCCCGAGTTTGAGCCTGAAGAAGGCCTCCTCGATGTTCTCCTACGACTTCGATGATGTCCTCGTCGAGGGCTATGAGCACCATCCTGCGATCAAGGCTCCGGTGGCGGTATGACGATTCTCGCCTCGATTTGGGCCCAGGACGTCAAGGGCGTCCTCGGTTCGGGAACAGACATGCTGTGGCGTGTTCCCGCGGATTTCGCGCATTTTAAGAAGTCGACTCTGGGCTGTCCGATTATCATGGGGCGCCGCTCCTGGACGGCTCTCGGAGGGGCCTTGCCCGGACGGACGAATATCGTGATCACGCGTTCGCCCGACTTCGAAGCGCCCAAGGCCCTGGTGGTGCATTCCCTTGAGGAGGCGCTCGAGCTGGCGAGGGGGATTGCCGAGGCCGAGGGCGCCCATCATGTGTGGATCACCGGCGGCGGCGCCGTCTACGAGCAGACAATGGATCTGGTGGATGAGCTCGTCGTGACTGAACTCGACTTCGACGCTGCTGCCATCCATCCGGGAACGCCCGTCGTGAAGGCTCCTCTCATTGACGAGGAGGTGTGGGAGGTGGATCCGAAGCGCTCTGATGAGGACTGGCAGGCGAAGTCCGGTGATGCTCGTTGGAGAGTGCGGACTTATGTGAGGCGCTGAGCCCGTTTCTGGCGCTGAGCCCGTTTCTGGTCGTGGATCTCGCCGTAGGCGTAGGGGTCGATGGGCCGATCCTTCTTCGTCATCTTCGCAATGACCAGGAGGTATGAGGAGATGATGAGCTCCTTCACCTCCTCGGCACTGATACGCCGAGAAGACAGAGGCGAGTAGTGCGGGGCATCCGGGGCCTGGGAGGCATCTGGGGGCTGTGGGGTCTGCGCTGCGCGTGGTGTTTCCGGCATGCTTGAGGTCTCCGGCGCACTCGATGCTTCCGACTCCTCTACCGGCGAGAACACCGTCACCCAGTGTCTCTTGTTGAGGTGATAACCAGGGATCACGTCGTCATAAGCCTCGACGAGGGCGCGGCCTTCTTGAGGATCGACCTTCATCGTCACCATCTGCGGGCCATTCGTGTCCGTGAGGAGAAGAAACATCCGCTCTCCAACTTTGAAGACCTCCCATTCTTCTCCGAAGGGGAAGGTGAGGCGCGAGTGCGGCAACTCGAGGGCGACCTCGAGCGCAAAATCGTGCAGTTCTCGTGGATCCATGCTCATCTCTCCTTCCTTGAAGTATTCCACTCGGAAAAGCGAAAGGATGGGGCGCTGTGCTCGAAGGCGTAGGGGATGTGGGCGGCGAGCGTAGGATTTTGAGGTGCCTCAAGCATCCCATGACGTCAATCCGGCCTCGAAGCCCGAGGATTCGGCTCCTCGCCGCAATCCCCCCGCTATCCCGCCAGAATCCGCCATCCCGCCAGGGTCCGTCACCCAAGCAGAGTCCGCCACCCGAGATAGGGACTCCACCCGAGCTAAGTCCACCACCCGGGCGGGCGCCTCTGCCCTCGCCGGGCCAACCTTGAAGGCACTACTCGCGATCGCCTTATTCACCTACACGGCGCAGAACATGATCAATGCGTCAATCGCCCCGCTCTCGCGCGCACTCGCCCTGCCCGAGTGGATCGTCGGCGCAGCCGTATCCCTCGCAGCGGTTTCAGTGGCCTCCCTCTCGCAATTCTGGGGGCGCAGGTCAATCGCGTGGGGGCGGCGCAAGGTACTCCTCATGGCGCTGCTTCTCGCATTCATCGCGGGCGCACTCTTCTCAGCGGCGGTGGCGCTGCGCTCGGCGGGACTGCTCGCCACCTCCATTGCCGCGGGAGCGATCATGCTCGCACGCGGCCCCTTCTTCGGCTCTGCGGTCGCTGCGATCCCCCCGACCGGCCAGGCGCTCATCGCTCAATCCACCCCGGACGAGGGCTCTCGCGTCAAAGGCGTCTCCGCCTTCTCGGGAGCGATCAATCTGTCAATCATGATCGGCTCTCTCATCTCCTCCGGGCTCGGCGCCTGGTGGATCTTCGCCCCCGTGCACGCCACCCCCTGGTTCATTGCGATCGCCCTCGTCATCGCCTTCGTGTTCCTCCCCAAGGACGGGCCCGCGAATCTCAAGAACGAGAAGACTACCCTCCCACCGAGAGTCTCCTGGTCCGATCGAAGGGTCCTCCCCTGGATCGGCGCAGCCTTCGGGATCTTCTTCACCGCAGGAGTTGTCCAGATCACAATGGGCTTCCTCGTGCAGGATCGTCTAGGCGTGGATCCGAAGACCGCGATCTCGATCACCGCCCTCATGCTGCTCGCGAACGCCACCGGCGCAATGCTCATGCAACTGCTCCTCGTGCCCCGCTTATCCTGGCCGCCCCGAAAACTCCTGCGGATCGGCATGACCCTCGGCCTGAGTTCCCTCGCGGTCCTCTCCTTCGCGTGGAGCCCCTGGCTGATCGCCTTGTCGACCTTTTTCATCGGAGTATCGAGCGGCCTGGCGAGCCCAGGTTTTTCCGCCGGAGCATCCCTCTCAGTCACAGACGAGGAACAAGGCGGCGTCGCTGGGATCATCAATGCGACTGGCGCGATCACCTGGATCTTCGCGCCCGTCTCAGCAACCGCCCTCTACGGTTGGCATCCCCTCGTCCCCTTCGTCCTCGCCCTCGTCCTCGTTTCCATCTGCGTAACGATCGCGTGGCTACATCCCGGACTCGTCAAGACCCGCTGAAAACTTCCTGCTCAGGATTGACCTGCCAGGACCTCTTGGCCCTCCGAATCGGACTGCGCTCCCCTACGCTAGAACCACATCGACATGAATGGAGAAAGCTATGACAGCTTCGCGTACTGAAACCGACTCGATGGGCGCCGTCGAGGTCGCCGCCGACCGCTACTGGGGAGCTCAGACCGAGCGCTCCCTCCACAACTTCGACATCGGCCGCAACACCTTCGTCTGGGGCCGTCCAATGGTCCGCGCCCTCGGCGTCCTCAAGAAGTCCGCCGCCCTCGCGAACGCCGAACTCGGCGAGCTTCCCCAGGACATCGCGAAGCTCATCGCGCAGGCGGGTGACGAGGTCATCGCCGGTAAGCTCGACGATCATTTCCCGCTCGTCGTCTTCCAGACCGGTTCTGGTACTCAGTCGAATATGAACTCCAATGAGGTCATCTCGAACCGCGCGATCGAACTCGCCGGCGGCGAAATGGGCACGAAGACCCCCGTGCACCCGAACGACCACGTGAACCGCGGCCAGTCCTCGAACGACACTTTCCCGACCGCCATGCACATCGCGGTCGTGTCCGAACTCCAGGACATGTACCCGCGTGTCATGCAGCTGCGCGACACCCTGGATAAGAAGGCCAAGGAGTACGACGACATCGTCATGGTGGGCCGCACGCACCTCCAGGACGCGACCCCGATCCGCCTCGGCCAGGTCTTCTCCGGCTGGGTCGCTCAAATCGACTTCGCCCTCGACGGCATCCGTTACGCGGACTCTCGCGCCCGCGAACTCGCCATCGGTGGCACTGCGGTCGGCACTGGTTTGAACGCTCACCCGAAGTTCGGTGAACTCACCGCCAAGAAGATTTCCGAGGAGACCGGCCTCGAATTCACCCAGGCCGATAACCTCTTCGCCGCGCTCGGCGCGCACGACGCCCTCGTCCTCGTCTCCGGTGCGCTCCGGGTCCTCGCCGACGCGCTCATGAAGATCGCGAACGATGTCCGCTGGTACGCTTCGGGCCCGCGCAACGGCATCGGTGAACTCCTCATCCCCGAGAACGAGCCGGGCTCGTCCATCATGCCGGGCAAGGTGAACCCGACCCAGTGCGAGGCCATGACCATGGTCGCCGTCCAGGTGTTCGGCAATGACGCGACCGTCGGCTTCGCCGGCTCGCAGGGCAACTTCCAGCTCAACGTGTTCAAGCCCGTGATGGCGTGGAATGTTCTCGAATCGATCCGCCTGCTCGGCGACGCCTGCGTCTCCTTCGACACGAACTGCGCTTACGGTATCGAGCCGAATATGGAGCGCATCCAGGCGAACCTCGAGACGAACCTCATGCAGGTCACGGCCCTGAACCGCCACATCGGCTACGACAAGGCCTCGAAGATCGCGAAGAACGCGCACCACAAGGGCTTGTCCCTGCGCGAGTCCGCTCTCGAGCTGGGCTTCGTCACTCCTGAGGAGTTCGATGCCTGGGTTGTGCCGGCTGACATGACGCACCCGAGCGCCGCTGAGGACTGAGCCGCGAGGCCGCTTCGCGAGTGCCGAGTGCGGGGGCCTGGCTTCTCACGAGTGTGAGGGGCCGGGCCCTTTCCTCTATTGCTGCTGTTTTTCGTTGGTAGTGGACTGTGCACGGTGGGTGACGGTCCCAGCTTCCGACACGGTTCCACTGTTGGCGACGTTTCCACCTTTCGGCGCGATTTCGCCTTTCGGCGCTGCTTCCACCTGTTGCGCCCTGTTTTCGGCCACTGTTTTCGGCCCCGAGAATCGATGCCGATCACCCGAAATCGACGCCGATCACGCAATCGGCACCACAAGGTGCCGGAGTTCAGGCCCGGGCAGCCTTGAGAAGGCTCATCCTTCCCCTCAGGGCCGATACCCCGGCAACGAGAACGAACACAAGCATGAGGACGAGGACGATCGCCGCTCCTGCAGGCAGATCCGCAGCCCAGGACATCCAGATCCCGAAAAAGGCGCTGAGTACGCCGATCGCGGGAGAAATGAGCATCATCGCAAAGAGCCTGTCCGTCACAAGCCTCGCGCTCGCAGCGGGAGTGAGGAGCAAGGCGACGACGAGGATGTTGCCGACGATCTGCACACTCATGACGACTGCTGCGGCGACGGTCAGGTAGAGGACGAGGTCGAGGGCCCCGACTTTCATGCCCATCGCCTGGGCGTAGGTCCGGTCCAGTGACACGGCGACAATCTTGCGGTGTGCGAGAGCAAGAACCGCGAGCAAGATGAGTGAGCCGAAGGCGATCGACACGAGATCGGAGTTCTGCACGCCCGTCAAGGACCCGAAGAGCACGGATTCCAGGGAGCCCGTGTATCCGGGCACTCTCGACATGATGACGAGGCCGAGGGCGAAGGCCGAGGCGAAGAAGATACCGATGACGGAGTCTTCGTTGATCCTGCGGTTCTGTGAGAAGAAGGTGATGAGCAAGGTGACGATCAGCCCTGCAAGTGCTCCGCCGATGAGGACGGAAGCTCCAAGAGCGAAAGCGACTGCGATGCCCGGGAAGACCGCATGCGCAAGCGCGTCACCAACGAATCCCATGCCGCGCAAAACGACGTGTGTTCCAACGACGCCATTGATGATCGCGCAGATCATCGCAACGAGGAGGGCTCGTGATAAGAATGCAAGCTGTGGATTCGCCAGGTCGGTGATGAAGTCGATGGGGTTCATGCGCTCTTCGCCCTCAGATCGTTCGGTGAGCCAGGTGCCAGTAGCGGGCCGGTTGCCAGTTCGTATGGTCCTTCCACGCCGCCTTGTCTCTTGTCATGAAGCTGCCTCGTTTCCCGAGATTCCTGTGCCTCTTCGAGTGTTCGCCCCTCTTCACAGGCCCGAACCTCATCACGCGCACTTGCCTCCTCACTCGCCCGAGCTTCATCACTCGCCCGAGCCTCCTCACGCGCCCCGTCCTCGTTGATCGAGGGAGCCGCAACGCCAACAGTTCGCAGCAGCGCCGAAGAGGGCCCGACCTCGAAGGCATCCATCCAAAGCTGTGGGTCTGTGAGTTCGCCGGGGCACCCCTGGGCGATGATCCCGCCCTTGAGGAGGACCAGAGAATCGCATACGTCGATGGCCTGGGAGAGGTCGTGGGTCGACATGAGGATCGCGACTCCCCGCTCGGTCAGTTCCCTCAAGAGCGCGGTGAGTTCGTCCTGAGTGGGGTGGTCGAGTCCGGTGAAGGGCTCGTCCAAGAGGAGGAGGCGTGGTGAGCGGGCGAGCGCCCGAGCGATGAGGACTCGCTGCTTTTGCCCGCCGGATAGCTCATCGAGGGTGCGTCGGCGCAGGTGCTTCATGGCGACCATGTCGAGAGCCTCGTACACCCTTTTCCAGTCGGCTGCGCTGGTGCGTTCCCACAAGCGCTTCCTCATCTGCAGGGAGGTCATGACGGTCTGTTCAACGCTGATCGGGTAGCCCCATTCGATGTCGTGGCGCTGGGGAACATAACCGGGCAGGCCCGTGCGTTCCAGTTTCCCCGCTGAGGTTGGGATCAGTCCCATGATTGCGCGCATGAGGGTGGTCTTGCCCGCGCCATTGGGGCCGACGAGGCCGATGAGCTGTGCTTCTTCGACTATCAGATTCACTCCCGTAAGAATGCGCCGACCCGTGAGTTCGACGTTCACGTCATCGAGGACGAGGAGCGGGGCGTGCCCGCCCGTGTGCTCACTGGCGCTCCCGGCCGTGCGCCCGGCTGCGCTCCCCTTGGTGTTCCCGCCCGTGTGCTCACAACTCATTGGAGCGCTTCCTCCTGGGCTCGTTTCGTGTTGTGATGCACGCTCACGGCGATGAGTGGGACCATTGAGGCAAAGAGGCCTGCACCGAGGACGATCCACAGAGTCGGCGAAGAAGAGGAGCCTGTTCCCTCCTTCTGGGCTTCGCCGTCCTTCGAAGCCCCATCTTCAGCACCGGACTGGGCACCGACGATGGAGCCATCCGCAGAGCCGTTGAGGGACGCCCCGGCCTCGGCCTCCGTTCTCCCGGTGTCGACCGCTTCGAAAACGGAAGCTGGGGAGGTGTGGGAACCGACTGCGAAGTTCAAGGTGGCGTGCCCGCCGACAGGAGTACCGTCCTTCAAGGTCGCAGTGAAAGCGAGGGTGACTCGGTGCACGCCCGGTTCGGTGAAGGCCCAGTTCGCGTGGGTGTGCGTATTGACGTCCACGCTGAGCGGCTGGGACTGCTTCTTCTCAGAGTCCCACAGGATCTGCGGCCCTTTGAAGTTGCCGGCCTGAACGAAGGCGATGAAATGACCGGGGCCCTCGTGTCCCTCGTACACGATGTCGAGGCTTGCGGGCACGTTTTCGACGACACCCGGGTCCTGGGTGTTCCAGCCGAGCCAGGGAACTCCGGCGATCTCCTGTTGGGGCACGACCCATGCCTGTGAAGCGCCGATGAAAGAATACTCTTCACCCTCGGGCACCTCGAGTTTCGCCGCATCGGGCAGGGCGAAGACGACATCGTCGAGGTTTCGCCACACGGGGGCCTGGGCGGAGTCGTCGCGGGCAAGGACGCTCCAGGTGTTGTTCGTGTATCGCGGGCCGATGTCGACGTGTCCGTGTTCGATGACGACCCTTTCGCCGCTTTCGGCGCTGGCTTCGTTAGCTGTGACGTTCTGTGTGAGCGCGGGGTCGGAGTCGCTGCTTGGATCGGCTAGGGCAAGGCCCGGCAGGGCGAGGGCGCAGCCGAGCGCAAGGAGGCTTCCGGCGAGGATCTGCTGTGTCTTCATTGTTGTGTTCATTCTTTAGTCCGTGTAGGAGTCCTTAGTTCGTGTACAAGTCGTTGAGGGCGTGGCCGAGACCGGGTTCAAAGTCCCAGGCCGGAAGGGATTGCGGGTCGAGGCAGGCTTTCAGGGTCTTCGTATTGGAGACCATTGCTTCGACGTAGCTGGGGGTGTGCGCACTAAGAGTGTCTGAGTTCAGGGAGCAGACTCGGATCCCCAAAGATGCGGCGATCGTGTGGAGTTCGCCTGCGCCCGAGCGGGTCGAAGATTCGATGAACACGGCGGGCACCTTGAGGTCGCGAAGGGTGGCTGACAGGGTTGCGAGTTGGCCCGCGGAAGGTTCGAGGCTCGGGTTCGCTGAGGCGAAGCCCGTTACTTCGAGCCCGTATCCTCTGGCGAGATACCCGTAAGCGTCGTGGGCGGTGACGAGGCGCCGCGATCCTTCGGGGATTGTCTGGAGGACGGAGCTCATCCACTGGTCGAGCTCGGCAAGTTCTGCCTTGTATTCCTCGGCGCGCTTGCGGTAGTTCTGCGCGGAGTCGGGGTCTTGGCCGATGAGGGCTTGGGTGATGACCTCGACTTCGGCTTGGACGTTGTGGACGTCGAGCCACATGTGCGGATCTATTTCTCCGTGCACGTGCTTACCGATGACGGCTTGCGCGAGAATCCACGTAGGTTCGCCTGCGTGCCCGAGGAATCGCCATTGCGGGTCAGCGGGGACGAGGGTCTGCGCACTGTGGGGCACGGCGATGATCGTCGAGGCGGGGTCTTTTTCGTAGGAGCGTCCCCCTTCTTCGCCTGTGAGAGTGATGGCCGAGGGCGTGGCGCGTGTGCCGCCTGTGCGTGTTTCCTCTGTGCGTGTTCTGCCGGTGCGTGTTCCATCCGGTTGTGCATTGAGGTCTACGTGCCCACTTGTGAGGGCACCTTCTCCGGGTTCGACCCCGACCGCGAAACGAAGCGTCGTCGATCCGAGCAGTGTTTCTGTTCCCTGGTCGTCGATCTGGAAGGCGTTGAGGCTGAGGGTGTAGTCGCCGGCCTTGGAAAATCCCCAAGACATGTGGGTGTGCGCTCCGGTGGGCAATGCGATCGCATCGGAGACGGAGGCGCCTCCTGCGTTCGTCGCTCCGATGGGGCCGCCGATCCCGTCAGAGGAGTCGAGCCAGATGGAGGGTTGTCCGAAAGTGCCGGTCGTGAAGGCAGAGACATTTCCGGGGCCCTCGACCGAGCTCACGCGAAATTCGACGTGCTCTGTGTTCGTTGCCGCGCCTGCGGCCTCGGCCTCGTCCCTGTCCTCGTCCTTGTCCTCTTCCCCGGAGGCAGTGCCTGTGGCCTCGTCCTCGTTCGTATTCTCAGGAGCCTTGGCGACTTCTGAAACTCGCAGGCCGAGCCAGACGGTATCGAGGGCGCGATCTTCGACTAGGGGGATCTGGTACCCGCCGAATGCGAGGGCTTCTTCCCCGAGGACGAGGTGGGTCGCGGTGGCGGGGAGGTTTCCTTCCAGCATGGAGCGGATGGAGGCGTCTTCGAGGAGGAGTCCGTTTTCGATGGCGATGTTCGCCCGGGTGACGCTGCGAAGTGTTGACAGGCGTGGCTCGTAGGTGTGGGGGTCGGCGCCCGCAGGAACGATGGAGACGACTTCGGCGTCCTCTCCGGCGATGCGAGCGGTGATATCGGCGATGATCGGGGTTGTGGTGACGACGAGTGGTCGGGCTGGGAGCGCTTCAGCTGCGGGGGTGGAGCATCCTCCAAGGAGGGATGCAGCGGCGAAGAGGGCTGCCGCTGTTCGACCTGATCTGTTCACTCGGACGTCTTCCCCCACTCAAAGCCTACTGATAACCAGTCGCAATAGTAGTTGCGAATCGTTCTCATGACAAAGAGGGGTAAGGAATGCACAGGGCGGGTTTCAGGCCCCGAGGAACCTCTCAAGATAGACCTTGAGCTTGGCGATCACGCGAGCCTTCTTCTCCGCGCGACTCTCCCCTTCGCCGGGCTTCGCGAAGCGTGAGATCGGCGGGAGAATCTTGAGGATTTCAGTTCCATCCGCAGACAGGTAGCCGCGTTCAAGAGCCCTGGCCACAAAGATCTTGGCAGCATCGGCCCGCAGATGCTCGGCGGAGATGATCTCATCAATCTCCGCTCTCTTTGCCGCTTCGAGAATCGCTTCCCATTGGGTGCCGCCGTCCTCGCCGAGTGTGAAAGATTTGAGAAATGCTTCGATGAGGTCTCGTTTGGAGTAGAGCGAAGGGCTTGCGTTGACCATGCGAGACACCTCGGCGAGGATTTCCTTGTCTTTCGCATCGCCATGCAGGGCCTTGTGCTCTTCAACGAGGCGGATGATGTAGTCGACGTTCACTTGGACTTGTTTCACCAGTTCGATCTCGAAGACGAGATCGTCATTAATCGGCGCTTTCTCCCCGCCGATTGTGGGGCGAAGTTCGTTGTACAGATCGACGTAGATGCCCTTGTAGTCGTCGAACTCGCGAGGCTCCATCGGATCGTCTTCAGCGAACTCATCGAAGGAAGTGAGGATGTTCTTCAGGCGCAGCAGCTTGGAGAAGAGCGTGATGAAGGCCTTTTGTTCTTCCTCGGAGAAGATGAGCTGATCTTGCGGGTAGGCACGAATCTCTTCGACGGCGGCAATGTATTCGCCGAGATACTCTAAGTAGGGGCGAATGAGAAAGGAGCCTCCACCATCCTTGTTGCCGAAGAGGGCGACCGCCTCGTCTACCTCCTCCTTGAGGTTCCGGAAGCACACGATGTTGCCGTAGGACTTCACGGCGTTGAGGATCCGGTTAGTCCTTGAGAATGCCTGGATGAGTCCGTGGGTGCGCAGGTTCTTGTCGACCCACAAAGTGTTGAGGGTCTTGGAATCGAAGCCCGTGAGGAACATGTTGACGACGATGACTAGGTCGATCTCACGCGTGGCAAGAGATTTCGCGATGGCCTCGTAATATCCCTCGAAGCCGTGTGCCGAGGTGTCGTGGTTCGTCCCGAAGATCCGGTTGTAGTCGTCGATCGCGCTGTCGAGGAAGGCTCGATCGTCTGCGGATAGAGCGCTCGGGTCGACACTCTCTTCCCGCAGGGAATCGCCCGGCGCTTCGGCGTTGGGCGCATAGGAGTAGATGATGCCAATGCTCAAGCGCTTATCGGCAGGCAGGGCCTCCTGCTGGCGGGCAAACTCTGCATAGTAGTCACGGGCTGCAGCAATGGACTCGGTCGCAAGGATCGAATTGAAGCCCCTCAGACGCCTCTCATCCATCGAATATGCGGCGTGGCGCTTCGTCTTCTGATCGAAGTGCTCGAGGATGTAGGACACGATCTGAGAGATCCTACGTGGATCCCGGTACACGGCGACTGTGTCGATGCCCGGCACTTGTTGGTCTGCGATGGCGTCGCTCCTGTGGAAGGTGTCGATGTAGTCGACGCGGAAGGGCAGAACGTTGTTATCGCCGACGGCATTAAGGATCGTATAGGAGTGTAATTGCTCGCCGAATGCCTGCTCAGTGGTGCGCAGATGCACGTTCCCACTCCCCGCGTTCTCAGCGAAGATCGGAGTCCCTGTAAAACCGAAGAGGTGATAGTTCGTGAAGGCTTTCGTGATGGCGACATGCATGTCGCCGAACTGGCTGCGGTGACACTCGTCGAAAATGAGGACGACGTGACCGGAGTAGATTTCATGACCGCGGTGGGCTGAGACGAAGTTCGAGAGTTTCTGGATCGTCGTCACAATGATGGGGACCTGTGGGTCGGCGATCTGCGCGGCGAGTTGCTTGGTCGATTGGTTCACCGAGACTGTACCCGCGGCGAAGCGGTTGTATTCGCTGATCGTCTGATGGTCGAGGTCCTTGCGGTCGACCACGAAGAGGACCTTGTCGATATCGGGCAGGCCTGCGGCGAGCTTCGCGGTCTTGAAGCTGGTGAGAGTCTTACCTGAACCTGTTGTGTGCCAAATGTATCCCCCGGCCTCCAGGCTTCCAGTCGTCTTCTGAATGGTCGAAGTATGGATCCTTTGGAGGATCGCCTCGGTCGCGGCGATCTGGTAGGGGCGCATGACCAGGAGTTTCTCCTTCACCGTGAACACGCAGTAGCGGGTGAGGATCGCGAGGATCGTGTGCTTTGCGAAGAAGGTTCGGGCGAAGTCCTCCAGTCGGATGATCTGTTGGTTGCGTGCGTCAGTCCACCAAGAGGTGAACTCGAAGGAGTCGGAGTTCGCGGCTTTGGCCTGTGGGCGCCCCGGTCGATCCTCGGTGATGTGATCGGCGCGCGTCGTATTCGAGTAGTACTTCGTGTGCGTCCCATTGGAGATGACGAAGATCTGAACGTACTCGTATAGGCCCGCCCCAGCCCAGAAGGAGTCCCGCTGGTAGCGGTTGATCTGATTGAAGGCCTCTTTCAGGGCGACGCCGCGCCGTTTAAGTTCAACGTGGACGAGGGGAAGCCCGTTGACGAGGATCGTCACGTCATAACGAGTATTGTGCGCGCCGCCCTCTTCGGTGTACTGGTTCGTCACTTGGAGGCGGTTGTTGTGAATCCGTTGTTTGTCGATGAGCGCAATGTTCTTCGTCTCGCCGTTATCGCGGATCAGGACCTGGATGTGGTCCTCCTGGATGCGGCGGGTCTTCTCAAGGATCGAATCATTGTGGCCTGCGATCTTTTCGGCGAAGAAGCGCTCCCATTCTGTGTCCGTGAAGGAATAGTGGTTGAGGGCTTCGAGTTGACGGCGCAGGTTCGCGACCATCTCCGCGTCCGAGGCGAAGGTGACGTACTCGTAGGCTTGTCGCTGTAGCTGGGCGAGGAACTCCTTCTCCAGGGCTGCCTCGGACTGATAGGAGGTCTCGGTCTGTGGGGCAGGATCGAATTGGGCGACGACAGTCGCCTCATCACTGAAAAGGATTGGTTCGATCCTCATTGAGGGGTTGAAAGCGGATGCGTTCATTCGCCAGCCTTCTCGTCTCTTGTTGTCCCACGTTCTTCCCAGTCGCCATAGCTGAGGCCATCAACGGTCACCCAAGAGATTCGTCCGTTACAGGAGCGTCCGGCGACGATTGCGCCTGCGGCCGAGGGTGAGGGGAAGGCGAGGTCGCGGGTGATGATTGCGGTGTCACCGTCGATGTGGATCGACCCGTCGGCGACGAGCTTGTCGAATCGGGCCTTCAGTGCGGTGTAGGAGCGTTCGGTGGTGGAGCTCTTCGCACGACCGGTGACTCGTCCGGAAACGATGGATCCTTCGAGGAGCAGGAATTCTCCAGCGACGACCTGAGCGCGGGCGAGGATTCTCCGTTTCGGGATCGCGAAGGTGAAGAGTGGGGAAACAGCAGAGTCTCCGCCTAGTGTGTCGCCTGACGAGGGCGGGGCGGAAAATTCCTCGGCTTGCAGGCCAGACTGTTCGTCGACTCTTCTTTGAGGCTTGGAGGGACGAGTCTTGAAGACGGAGACACCCAGGACCGGCAGCACTACGCGGACCTGCTCGATGAAGGCTTCAGCGTCGGACTGCTGGGCTTCTGAGAGTTTACGAAGTTGCGGGGTCTGTTTGTTATCGTCGAGGCTGCTCCGCTCTGCTTGCTTTGCGATTTCAACGAGGCGCGATTCGACATAGCCCCAGTGTCCTTCGTTGAAAGAGTCGTCAAGACTGGAGATGAGGATCGCCCGATCCCACCAGTCTTTTCTCTTGTCATGATCGAGAAAGCGGCGCGAGAAGTCTTCAGTCTTTCCGATGTAGCAGCGAGTGTTGTCGATGGACTCCGGATCATCACCGAGCAGCAGGTAGACGCCATTCCTATGCGCCTCTTCTCGAGCGAGCAAATCGGACAAGCGTGAGCGAGGCCCGGACAGGATATGACCCGTCCAGGACGCGACGTCGGCGGTGGTGATACCGCCCGCCTCGCCGTCAACGAGGAAAAGCTCGATGTGCTTGCCGTGGGCCATGGGCCTCACTTCTTCTCGGGGAAAGTGAGGAGTTTGTCGCGGTAATACTCGTACTGCTTGCGACGGGCAGCAATTTCTGCGGGAAGACCCGAAGAGAGGTCATTGACGAGAGCGCCGAAAGAGTCGAGGACGTCGGCAATACGATGCTGAACATCGAGGGGAGGAAGAGGAATCAAGAATTTCTCAACATCACTCTTACGAATTGATGGCAGCGCGCCAGAATCATTTGCAAGAGAGCTGAGCTCCACCCCCTGGAACCAATAATATAAAAACTTTGAATTCATACACTCCGAGGGGATCAATCCCATAATATTATTATCATAAGCGGATTCCATCGAAAGAAGACGCTTTTTGTTCGTTCGCAACGCGGCACCGATCTTCGGAAAGATCACAGTGCCAGAAGGAGCTAGACGAACACCGAGCGCAGTAGACACTTCACGTGACACATAGTTCTGAGAAAGCGACATTAAAACCCTATTGGACCCCAGATTCATATCCGACACTTTATAGAAAGGTATTTCACCTCCAGGAACCCCCTGCTTCGCCTTTGGAAACCCCCACCCACTACGCACCTCCACAATCGTTCCAAGCGGGACAAAGAGCACCTCGAAGGGCGGCAGGCCGAGAACGCTCGTTCGCCCCGCCTCCCTGGCAGATTCGAAGTTCAAGAGTTGATCCCGATAGAAGACATACTGCTTCCTTCGAGCTTCCAGCTCGACTTCCAGCTCGACTTCCAGCTCGGTGAACGAATCCAATATTCTCACAATTTCCCGCTGAATCTCCAGAGGAGGAACCGGAACCTTGAATCCAATTAATTCCTTTTTGTTTAACGCAGGAATGCTCCCAGTTTGCTGAAGCGCAATAAGGGAACGCTCGACGCTTTTTAGGAAATGAAATAGGAATCGAGCCTCCATCAGACCAACATCAGCTCTTACTTCATAACACAATGGACCCAGCCAGAAATCACTAAACTGATAACTCGCGATTCCAACGCTCCCCCGCGAGGGGATCGTAACAACACCACCCCGAGCATTTGATTCCTGAGTCCGCCCCGACTCTTTCACGCCGCCATTCACATATGAAAAACGGCCACAGTCTTCAAGAACACTTGGTTTCGCGCCCGTCCGAATCGAAGCAACCTCCCCCAGCGGCCGGTACTCCACGCCGTCGGGGCAGAGCTCCCGCAGCATCTCATCGATCCGGTTCATCGGGCACCGCCCTCGAGGTTCGCGACGATGGCGTCGATCTTCGCACGCAGCTCCGCCTGCCTGGCGACGATTCCTTCAATCTCACGGTTGAGCTCGTGGATGTCGATCTCTTCTCGCGTGTCTTCGGGTTCCACATAAGAGGAGACGGACAGGTTGTAGGAGTTTTCAGCGATCTTGTCGGCCTCGACAAGAGAAACGATATGCTCGATCGGCTCGCGTTTATCGAGAGTATCGACGATGAAGTCGCGATGCTCAGGGTTGAGAACATTCTTATTCCCCCGCCTGGTGAATTGGTCGGAAGCGTCAAGGAACAGAACCGAATTATCCTTCTTCGACTTCTTCAACACGATGATGCAGGTCGCAATCGTCGTGCCGAAGAACAAGTCCGGCGGAAGCTGGATCACTGCATCCACGTAGTTGTTATCGATGAGGTACTGGCGGATCTTCTGCTCGGCCCCACCGCGATACAGGACCCCGGGGAACTCGACGATCGCGGCGGTCCCATCGACCTTCAACCAGTGGAGCATGTGCATGGTGAAAGCGAGATCCGCTCTCGACTTTGGCGCCAGAGCTCCTGCGGGTGCGAATCTGGAATCATGCAGGAGCGCCGGGTCATCCTTGCCGATCCACTTCGTCGAATACGGAGGATTCGACACGATCGCATCGAAAGGCTCGAAGTCCCAATGCGCCGGATCGATCAGCGTATCCCCGAGCGCGATATCGAAGTCAGCGAAGTTAATGTCATGGAGGAACATATTGATCCGACACAGGTTGTAGGTCGTCAGGTTGATCTCCTGGCCAAAGAATCCCTCAACATTGTCAGGACCGATGAGCTTCGCGAACTTCAGCAACAGTGAGCCTGAACCACACGCCGGATCGTAGACCCGCCCAATTGATTCGCGCCCATCCAAAGCGATGCGCGCAAGAACCTCGCTGACCTCTTGGGGTGTGAAGAACTCACCGCCCGACTTTCCTGCGCTCGAGGCATACATCGTCATCAGATACTCGTAGGCGTCACCGAAAGCATCGATCGTCGACTCCCCGTAGGACAAGTCCATGTCCCCAATCGCGTCCAAGATCCTCACGAGCTTGAGGTTTCTTTGAGCAACAGTGTTACCGAGCTTGGGCGAATTGACGTCAACGTCGGCGAAGAGGCCCTTCATGTCCTTCTCCGCTCTGGTCCCATATGAGGATCGCTCAATGTTCGCAAACACCATCGATAGGGTCTCGTTGAGGTTCTCATTGTGAGGCGCCCTCGCACGGACATTGACGAAGAGCTCGGAAGGACGAATGAAGAAACCCTTCTCACTCACAATATCTCGGCGGAATTCCTCATCTTCGGCGTCCGCATCGGGCAGTAGCGCATAATCGAATCCTGTGTTTCCTGATTCCGCCTCGCCCTCGTTAATGAAATCCGTAAGGTTCTCAGATATGAAGCGGTAGAAGAGGAAGCCGAGCACGTAGGCCTTGAAGTCCCAGCCGTCGACACTGCCGCGCAAGTCGTTGGCGATCTGCCAAATGGTCCGATGAAGTTCAGCACGCTGGGCGTCAGTGCTCACGGCAAGCCTTTCGATGAGAAAGCGAGAATACTGCCCAAGTGTGTCACCTCTCGCACTCGGATTCGCCCTGAACAGGCCGAGTGCGCACTGTTTCGGGGCTGAACGCACATTCAGAACCACAACGAGAACCCCGCAGACCGCCGGGTTTGAAAGTTGATGGTGCTTTTGAGCGAAAAACAAAGGCTCGCGTGAGGGGCGACAGGGCGCTCGCAGTCAAGACTTTTTCGTCCGTCCGGGAATCACCGCACAGCTCCCAGCCGCTCACCTCACCGATACCAGCCACTCACCTCACCGTTGCCAGCCCAAGATCTTCGATCTTCGACATCGCCTCCCGCACCGACCTTGCCGGTCCCGGTCACGTCCCCTTAGTCCTACTTAACTGGACTATTCACGTCCCAGGATCCTCGCGACGAGATGATCCGCGAAGGGGCGATCCGTCTTCAAAACCATGCGCACGTGCGCGCCCTCCTGGTCAATGGGCCCCAGCCTCTGGCCCCGCAGGTCTGCGATCGTTTGCCCACGCCCAGGCCCCTCCGTGTCATCGACAATGACATTCACCCACGGAGAATCGACGGCCTTCACAGTGCCGACGGCGATCGCTGCGGCCAGAGGATCATGCAATGGCGAACAGCGGCGCCCGAATTGGGGCTGATAGAAGTCGTAGTACACGTCGAGGATCCGCCCCAGAGCTCGCACGAGTGGCTGATCCGAAACAAGGAGTTCTTCGCGCTGTGACTCCTCCATGACGTTCTCAAGGGTGACGTCCAGGCCGACCAGAGTCACGTCCCAGGGTGCGCGCACGACTGCGCTCGCAGCCTCCGGGTCGCAGAAAATGTTCGCCTCCGCCACGGGGCTGACGTTTCCCGGCACGAGGGCAGCCCCGCCCATGACGACGACCTGCTTCACCCGCTGCGGCAGACTCGGATCGAGGTCGAGGGCGCGGGCCAGATTCGTCAGCGGGCCGACAGCGCAGATCTCAAGCTCGCCCTCGTACTCGTGGGAGAGGCGCAGGATCATCTCAGCAGCCGATTCTCCCGTGGGCGCGAGATTGGTCTCGGGCAGTTCGACGTTCCCAATGCCGTTGGTGCCGTGGACCTGCACCGCGCGATGCGTGTACTCGCGAGTCAAGTAGCGGCGCTCCCCCATCGCGACCAGTACGTCCTGCCTGCCTACGAGGGCGAGGATGCGCAATGCGTTCTCGGTCGTTTGTTCGACGTCTACGTTCCCGCAGATCGTGCCGATGCCGACCAGAGACACTTCCGGCGAGTTCAGCAAGTACGCCAGTGCGAGCGCGTCGTCAACGCCCGGGTCGCAATCGAAATACAGGGGGCGTTTCTTCATCGCATGCTCCTTCCTTGGAACTGGGGATTCGACACTATACGAAGGGTGCCCGAGGGCGTACCGCTCGGGCCCACATCCCTTGCAGAACCGCAGCCCTTGCAGAACCGCAACGAGTATCTTGCAGAACCGCAACGAAGACATT
>ERZ773065.353-NODE-353-length-27830-cov-6.983042_pt1 | contig 27830 bp, 34 predicted proteins | sample MGYA00580623_ERZ773065 | MGnify/ENA primary metagenome ERZ773065 (study PRJEB29015, sample SAMEA2738017) | human oral metagenome | biome: human oral; feature: human-associated habitat; material: dental | place: China | collected 2047 ... | reverse complement strand
TCAGCATGAAGAGCGAGGATTACCTGACACTGCCGCCGCTGGTTCAGAATGTCGTGCGAGTGCAGCTGCCCGATGCTGCAGTCAAACGATACCGCGAGATGGAGCGAGAGCTTGTCCTGAGCATCGGCGATGCAGACATCACGGCGGTGTCTGCGGCGGCGCTATCAAACAAGCTGCTGCAGATGGCCAACGGCGCGGTCTACGATACCGAGGGCAAGGTCGTAAAGCTCCACGATGCAAAAGCGGAGGCTTTGGACGAGATCATCAGCTGCAACGAGGGCAAAAGTGTCATGGTGATTTACAGCTACCGCCACGACCTCGACGCGCTGCGGCGCAAGTACCCAAAAGCGCGGGAGCTCAAGACGGCAGACGACATCCGCGCCTGGAACGCCGGACAGATACCGCTCCTTTTAGTGCATCCGCAGAGCGCCGGACACGGGCTCAACCTGCAGCACGGCGGGCACATCGTCGTTTGGTATGGGCTGACGTGGAGCCTTGAAGCATATCAGCAGACAAACAAGCGCCTGCATCGCCCGGGGCAGACGGAGCCGGTCGTGCTGCATCATCTGGTCGCCAGGGATACCGTCGATGAGGACGTTATGCGGGCATTGGCGGGTAAAGCCGCCGGGCAGGAGAGCATGCTGGCGGCAGTCAAGGCAAGGATAGAGCGCTATAAAGCACACTGAGGAGGACTTACAAATGCTGACATTTTTTAAAAACGCGAAGAAATTTTTAGGCTTGAAAGATATACATGAGGAGTATCATGCTCTGCACTACAAAGAGGGGCGCGTTTATGCGTCGAGCCCGAACGTGCTGGTCTGGTTGGATGGGGAATTTGGCAAGCGAGGCTCTTATGATTTTGTGACGGGAGAAAAAGCTGACGTGCGGATGCCGGAGTTTGAAAAGGTTATCCCGCCGGTTGACTCACGGGCTGTCTATGTGGTTTTGGGGTCGGATGAGCTCGCCAAGCTGCATGTCGTCTTGAAGAGCATCGCGGCGATCGCTGCCAAAGTGCCGGAGTTGATGTCTGTGCGGTTACGCTGGGAACCGACCGGGCTGAACGTCAAGGCGCGAGCGCCGATTGCATCCGTGACGTATGCTGCCGTAGGCCGTGTACACGGCTATACGCCGGATATGGATCTGAGAGCGCGCGCCAACACAAAGCATCTCACGGATCTGATCGGTTATTTTTGTCAGTGTGGGACGAATCTGCAGCTTTACGCCCCGCTCCGAGTGACGAATCAATCGCCCCTGTATTTTGCGGCGGACGGTACCGCGGGCGTGCTGGGGCAAGTGCGTGATGCAGAGATTTATCAGGCCTGAGGAGGATATAAGATGCGACACGGAGGACAGCGTAGCCGGAGGTTTATGCGCCGGCTTATGGAGCGTATGGCGCAAAAGCGATTGATTGCGATGGGGCGAGAGGCGGAGCGACGAGAGATTGAGAGGAGGAAACGCGATGGACAGGGAAGCGATCGAGGACATGCTTGAGACTATGTCGATTGGAGATAGTGATCAAGGGAAATTGCGGCGGTTGTTGATTGAATGCGAGCAGGAAATACAACACCTGCGGAATGAAAACGAGCGACTGAAGATACTCGCAGACAGCGGGAAGAAGTGCGTTGACGAAAAGAGCGGGCGCGCCATTGACATGACGAGGCCGCAGCCGTGTGTGAGATGGCTGGATGCGCGAGCACAGGACAAGGAAGAGAGATTGGTGTTTTGCCTGAAGAAGCTGGCAGAGGAGCATGAGGAAGTTTGGGAGGCTTATGGGGAGTACGTTTCTCATAATTCTGGAGCACGTGAACATTTGGCAGAGGAGTTGACAGACGTCATTACGGCGGCAGCGACGATGCTCTGTGCACTTGGCTACAATGAGGTGGCACGTTCTGACGTGCAAAAGCAAGTTAATCGGAAGAATCACGCGAGAGGATACTGGTGATGAGCGAGGCAAATGCGAAATCCTATGAAAATCTGGCGAACGCCATCATCTTGTTGGCAGTCAGTGACTATCGAGCTGCAAAGAAGAAACTGCGGGGATTTCCGACGAGTAGGGATGCGCTTGCGGTGTGCAGAGAGGTGAGGAGATTCTTTCTTTCGGCGTATTTCGGAAATCTAACAAAACTGGACGGGAGATTGCTGCTGGAACAGCTGGACAAGGAGGCGGAAGCTTGAACGACACGAAACAGGTAAAGGCGTATCTCTGGCGGGTGCGTGATGCGGAGCGTGAACTGAAAGGCTTGGAGGAAGAGTATGAACAAGCCAAGGCCGATATACTCCATCTCAAGGCGATGGAGTACGACAAGGACAAGGTCAGCAACTCGCGCATCGGAGACTTGTCGGACGCGATTGCGGCGTTGGAGGGATATGCGGAGCGCATCGCTAGGCAGTGGGACAAGTTGATCGCGCTGCGCGAGGATGCCAAGGCGCGGATCGAGCAGATCGAGGACGGGCGATATCGCGATGTATTGGTACGGCGGTATTTGCAGGGGCAGTCATTTGAGCAAGTCGCAGTCGGCATGGGGTTTGATTATCGCTGGACGAGACGGCTACATGGTCGGGCACTGGGTGAGTTTCAGAAATTGACCCTAGAAAGCCCTATTCGATCTGTGATATAGTATAAGCTGAGAATTGAGGGTGCTGCACAGGTGTGGCGCCCTTTTTGTATGCAGATGTGAGGCGCAGCGCAGATGTTGTTGTCGTTGTAACGGCATGATGTTTTCATTTTTGCGGTATTTTATAAAAGTGCCTTTATTATTTTTATAAATTGGCGAGTTTTATAAAAATATCCCTTGACTTTTGCGCGTGCATAAGTTATACTATAAATACAGCAAGGGAAACCAAGCGAGTAGGCGGGCAAGCGCAGAAGGGAGGACAACATGGAAGATATGGGCATGACAGATACGCAATTTAAGGGATTCGTCAGTTTCCTTCTCGATGATGTCGAGGAAGTCTACGAGAGACTGGAAAAGGAAACACTCCAAGACCAAGAGGTTAAGGAGAAAGTCAAAAAGATTGTGGATAAGCTCGAACGCATCATGAAGGATTGAATAGGTGAAAAGGGAAGCAGGGCGGACTTGCCGCCGCTCTGCAATATCCCGTGATATACGGCAAGAGGAAAGGCGGTGCGGCGTATCGAGAAAAAGAAGATGGGCAGACCGACGACGAACCCGCGCACGGGGCAGATCAACGTGAGATTATCCGAAAGGGAGCTTGCGTTGCTGAATGAATGCGCCGAGCGCATGGGGACGACGCGGGCGAATGTCATCGTGCGTGGCATTGAGACGGTGCACCGCGAGTTGGAAGAAGCAGAATAAAGAAAAGGCAGTTGCTTGGTATTTTTGAGCAGCTGCCTTTTGTATTGGCGAAGAGGAGGTGCGTCGTGCTGACGAGGATATGCCCATCATGCGGGAGACTGGTGCAGCAGGGCGAGGCCTGCCCGTGCCAGGCAAAGCGTCATAAGGTGTACGACAGGGAGCGGCGGGATAAAGACCGGGCGAAGTTCTACCACTCGCGCGAGTGGCGGGCGGCTGCTGCCGCTGTCCGTGCACGTGCGGGATATGCTGACGAGCTGGCGAAAGCGAGCGGACGGCTTGTGCCGGGTTCTGTCGTGCATCATATCCACCCTGTCGGCGAGCGTCCTGACCTCAGGCTTTCGTTGGGGAATCTGATTTATGTTTCCGCGCGCACACACAAGGCGATTCATGACGCCTACGACAAGAGTCCGCAGACGAAGAAGGAGATGCAGTCGCGCTTGTTTGCGGCATTGGAGGGAAATGTTGAAGGCCGGGGGAGGGTCGAAAAAGTTTGAGGCGGCCGATATAAGACCGCGCTCGGTCTTAATTCGCGAAAAAATGCCAGAAATGGATTATAAAATATGGTTATGACAGCAAAGGAGGTGATTGAGATGGGCGGCAGACCACGAAAAATCGTTGACATATCCACTGGGAAAATCGGCAAGAAGAAGCGGATCAATCGGAAAATCCAAGAAGAAAAGCTGAGGTTGGAGCGTGATCAGCTCGAAAGTGGCGCCCCTGCATGGCTTTCGCCGTTCGCGGCGGAGGAGTACATGCGCGTGGTGCAGGAAGCGGGGAAGGTCAATCTACTGGATAACCTTGACCTTGCAGTGCTGGCGATTTATGCGGATAACTATGACCGATATATAGACGCAAGCCGTGCCCTGCAGTGTCGAGGGTTGACGGTTATGGGAAAGCACGAGGAAAAGCCGTCGCCATATATCAAAATCGCCAACGATGCAGCCGTACAGATCCAGCGGTGCTCGACGAAGCTCGGCTTGGCGGCGACGGATCGACTGAAACTTATCGTGCCGACACAGGCGGAAGAGAAGCCGGTCAATAAATTCCTACGCTTTTTAGAGCGAGGGTGACCGCATGAGGGATAGAACGACAGAATATGCAAAGCTCATCGTCAGCGGGAAGAAGATATGCGGGAGAGCGGAATACCAAGCATGTAAGCGACACCTGGACGACATGGATGACAAGGGATTCCCATACATCTTTGACGCGCACGAGGCGGAATATCATATCGACCTTGCCAATCAGATGACGATCGGTGAGGGTATGAGTACCGCAAAACTCAAGACGCGCGGGTTCCAGAATTTCATTATCGGCAGTCTCTTTGGTTGGCGCAAGAAGCGGTCGAAGCTGCGCCGTTTCCGCGAGGCGTACATCCAGTTGGCGCGCCAGAACGGCAAATCCTTCCTCGCGGGCGAGCTGTGCAACGACTTCGCGACGTTTTCCGGGTATCAGTACGGCCGTATATTCTGCACGGCGACGAAGCAAGACCAAGCAAACATCGTCTGGAAAGAGATCGAGAAGTTCATCCGCTCGGATCCCGACCTCGACGAGATGTATAAAATACGCGAGTACGATCACAAGATACGCTCTCTTGTGACGAACACGACAATCGAAGCCATCGGCAGAGACACCAAGTCTGCAGATGGCTTTCGCTCTATCCTGGCCGTTGTTGACGAATACCATGCGCATCCGACGAACCAGATGTACAAGCTCATGCAGGATGGCCAGATTCGCGTAGATAATGCGCTGACAATCGCCATTACGACGGCGGGATTCAACCTCAATGGCGCTTGCTACAAGCACTATCAGTTCTGCAAACGCGTTCTTTCGGGCAACGTACAGAAGGATTCGCTCTTTATTTTTATTGCAGAGATGGATGAGGATGACGACCTGTGGGAGCCCAAGAATTGGGCGAAGGCGAATCCGTTGAACCTCTGGAGCGAGGACGACACGCTCAACGACGAGATGATCGCTCGTATGGCGGAAAAGGCTATCGAGGCAAAGGATAAGCAGGATGAAGAGCTTGCGAATTTCCAGACGAAGACCCTCAATCGCTGGGTTGAGTACACGGGCGGCGCGTTTATCAATCTGGAGGCGTGGCGCATGTGCGGTACGAACGCGACGCTCGCCGCAATGCATGGGTGCGAGTGCTATCTTGGCATTGACCTGTCGAGCGGCGGTGACCTCACGAGCATCGCGCTCATTTTCCCCGATGATGAGGATGAAGTCTACATATGGTCGCACAGCTACATGCCGGAGCGGCGGCTGGCGGAGCATATCCGCACGGACGACGCGCCCTATGGCGTATGGAAGGACGCGGGACTCTTGACGCTCACGAGCGGCATGTACGGCGTCAAGACGGATTACCGTCACATCATCGCCGATCTCAAACGTCTTATCGAGGTGTACGAGCTTGACGTCATCGGTTGTGGCTACGATGAGCACAACGCAAACACGTTTCTTGCGGACTTGGAAGAGATTTTGCCTTGCGACTTGACGCTGGTCAAGCAGTCGGCGCGCTCTCTGAACGAGGCGACGCAGGACTTCCGCCTCTCCGTCGAGGCGGGAAAGGCGCGATATGACAGGCAGAATGCGCTCCTCACATGGAGTATAGTCAACGCGGTCATCTCGGCGCCGAATTCCTTCGGTGAGATCAAGATTGACAAGATGACACAAACGCGGCGCATAGATCCGTGCGACGCTGTCATTGATGCCTGGGCGGTGTGGCTCTTGACGCGCAATACTCGCAAGGTTGACGCGCAGGCGGCGCTCGACGCATGGCTTGAAATCACGGCGGATGCAGAAAGGGGTGATGACGATTGAAATGGTTGAATAGTATCAAGGGATTTTTCAAAAATGCGGCAGATGTGCGCTTTTCGCTTTCGGAGGCGAATGACTTCTTCTTCGGCGGCGGCACAGTCGCCGAAGGCGCGGACATATCGGAAATCACCTATTTCACATGCCTCAAGACCTTGGGCGAATCGCTGGGGAAGATGCCCGTCTATCTGATGGACAGCGAGAAGAACCGCGTCATGCGGCACGAAACGACGCGCGTTCTCTCCGTAGAGCCGAACGGCATCATGACGCCGCTGCAATTTTTTACGACGCTTGAGAGATACCGCAACCACTACGGCAACGCCTACGCGGTGATCGAACGCTCGCGGTCGCAGCTTCGCGCTCTGCACGTGCTTGATCCGCGTCTCGTGCAAGTGTGGCTGAACAACACGGGAAGCTATACGGAGCGGCGATACTTCTACCGCTACAGCGATCCTCGGACGGGCAAGGAGCATTGGATCGCGCCTGAGGACATGCTGCATGTCCGCGCATGGCTGACGGACGATACGGGGCTTGTCGGAAAGTCCGTGCGGCAGATACTCGCTGAAAACATGGCGGGCAACAAGGCCTCGCAGAAGTTCTTGACGGAGCTTTACCGCAAGGGGCTGACGGCAAATGCCGTCGTCAAGTATGCGAGTGATTTGAATGAGCAGGGACAGGCACAGCTCCTGCGGCGAATCGAGGCGCAGGCGCGGCAGGATTCGCGCCGCTTGATTAGTCTGCCGATTGGCACGGACATTGAAACGCTGGACTTGAAGCTGACGGATGCGCAGTTTTACGAACTCAAGCGATACTCCGCATTGCAAGTCGCCGCCGCCTTCGGCGTCAATCCCGACCATCTGAACGACTACACGAAGTCGAGCTACAACAACAGCGCCATGCAGAACCTGCAATTCTACGTCAACACGCTTCTCTATAACGTCTCGCTCTATGAGCAGGAGATGAACCGAAAGCTCTTGACGGAGGAGGAGCAGGAAGCGGGGCTGGGCTTCAAATTCAACGTCTGGGTGATTCTGCGCGGTGACCCGTCCGAGCAGGCGGACATCCTGCAGAAGATGGTACAGTCGGCGATCTACAGCCCGAACGAGGCACGCGCCAAGCTCGACAGTCCGCCGTGCGAGGGCGGTGATGTCCACATGGTCAATGGCTCCTATGTGAAGCTAGAGGACATCGGAAAGGCCTACACGATGAAGGGGGGTGAACGAGATGGCAATAGAGATAAAGAACGAGACGAGTGACTGCGCGGAACTTTACCTGTCGGGCAGCATCATAGACGACGAAGCGGGCGGCTTGATGGAAGAGTGGTGCGCGAATACGGCGGGCTATCAGTGGCCGGACAAGATCAAAAGTCAGCTCGAAAGCCTCAAGGGCAAGGCGCTGACCATCTACATCAATTCGGACGGCGGCAGCGTGCCCGCAGGCGTGGCGATGGCGAACATGATCGCGCGGCACGACGCCCCGACGACGGCCATTGTCGACGGCTGGTGCTGCTCGATTGCGACGCAGGTCTTCTTCGCGGCAGACCGCCGTCGGATTCCCGCAAACGCCTACCTGATGATCCACAAGCCTGCCGTATATGCGGGCGGCGACGCTGACGAGCTGCGAAAGACGGCGGACGTGCTCGACACGATTCAGCGCGGACTTGAAGAGACGTACTTGAAGGCGGCGCGGGCGGGCGTGACGGCGGAGACGCTGCACCAGATGGTCAATGCGGAGACGTGGCTGACGGGCAAGGATGCGGCAGAGTTCTTCACGGTGGAACTTCTGGAGGCGTCGCAAATGGCGGCATGTGCGGGCAAGGCGAAGTTCATGCAGCATATCCCTGAAGGCGTGCGCCGCGCGGCAGATGAGAAACCGCCGCGAGAGAAGCCTGTCGCCGAAGCGGCAGAGGAGAGCTGCCAAAAAGCAGCGGCAGAGGAAAAACGCTGCCAAAAAGCAGCACAGGAAATGCGGCAGCGGGCGGAAATCGCCCTTGCCTTGGCGAAAGGAGCCATGATCTAAAATGAAAAAATCGGACGAAATCAAAAAGACAGTGGACGAGCTGCGTCACGAAGTCGAGAACCTGCAACAGGAGGAAAAGTACGAGGATGCTGCGAAGCGCGCCAAAGACCTGACAAACGCTGTTGGACAGTATGAGGCGGCGTTGGCGATGGAGAAGGCGGCGCTCACGGACTTTGCGGGCACGGCGGCGCCCGTCGAGGAGAACAATGTCAGCGATGCAGTGATGCGAAACCGTGTGTTTAACAAGCTCGTGCTCGGCAGGGCGCTCACCGAGGACGAACGCGGCTATGTCAATCAGATCGGCTCGCCGGGACAGGTCGAAGGTACTCCCGCCAAGGGCGGCTATCTCGTGCCCGAAGAGCAGATGCGCCAGATTCGCGAGTACAGGAAGGCGTACACGGCGCTCAAGGTCTTCACGCATGTCCAGCACGCCAACAGCATCTCGGGCAAAATGCCGACGCTCGGCGATGAGACGGGCAAGCTCACGGCGTTCGAGGAGCTGAACAGCATCAAGCAGTCGGATTTCGACTTCGGGCAGCTCAAGTACGAGATCAAGGACTATGGCGACATCATTCCCGTCTCGAACCAGCTCCTTGACGATGCCGACGTCAATCTTACGGCAATCATCGGCCAGCGTTTCGCACGCAAGGCGGTCAACACCGAAAACGACGAGATTCTGAAGCTTTTGAAGAAGCTCACGCCGACGGCGGTGACGGACGCCAAGGGCTTTATGAAGATCTTGAACGTCAGCCTCGACCCGTCCTACTATGCGAATGCGCGAATCCTCACGAACCAGGACGGCTTCCAGTGGCTCTCCGAGCTGGAAGACGCACAGAAGCGTCCGCTTCTCGTGCCCGACGTCGCCGCGCCCGACACCTACCGTTTTCGCGGCAAGCCGATTGTCGTCGTCTCGAACGGCACGCTTCCGACGGAGACGAAGAAGGTGCCGTTCTACGTCGGCAGCATCGCCGACTATGTGGCGTTCTTCGAGCGTGCAGGCGTGGAAATCGCCGTGTCGACGGACTTCCTCTTCGACAAGTACGCGACAGCTTTGCGCTGCGTAGAGCGCTTCGGCGTTGTTGCCGACGATACGGACGCCGTGAAGCTGGCGCAAGTCACGCTGCCGTAAGGGAGGCGGGACGTCATGGCGATCACGCTCGATGAGGTCAAGACGTACCTGCGCATTGACCTCGATATTGAGGACGCTTTCCTGCGCCAGTGCATGAAGGCGGCAGATGCGTACCTCGCCCATGCGGTGGACAACTTTGAGGAGCGCTGCAAAATCGAGGACTTCGGGGCGACGGCGGACATCGTGCGCTTCGCGCTCATCAGCGAGATGTATACGCACAGGGACTGCCGGGGCGATAATCGGCAGTCCTTTCCGTATCATATCCGCTCGATGATCTTGCAGCTGCAGCACCGTGGAGGAGGCGAACCGCCGTGATACAGATGGACAGAATGCGCCATCGCATCGAAATCTTGCGCCCCATATATGGTGCGGACACGGGATTTGGCGCTGCTCGCGGCTATGAATCCGAAGGCGAGGCATGGGCGGAGTTTCTGCGCCCGCGCTTCACGCAGTCGGATACGATGGGGAGCAGCGTGGCGACAGAGATCACGCAAGGCATACGCATACGTCCTCGGCGTATTGAAAAAGGCTGGAAGGTGCGGCACAAAGAATGCGAATACTATGTGCTACATGTAGATGCGAGCGAGCTTGGCGAGTTGATTCTTACGACGAAGGAGGTTGAGGCGGGTGGCTAGAGAGATTCGGATATACGCAAATATCCGAGAAGAAGTCTTTCGCGCGATGGTCGATGTGAGAAAGTACGACGAAAAAACACAAGCCGCTATCAAGAAAGCGACGAAGGAAGGCATCGAGGCCGTTCATGCCGCCGCCGTCCGAGCCGCACCGATTCGGGCGACGGGCAATCTCCGCAAGGGAATCAAGCAGACGTTCGATGAGGCGACGTGCTCGGGCGAGGTGCGGGCGGAAGCGCCGCATTCCCATCTTGTGGAATTCGGTACGATGGAGCGCATAACGGCGCCGACAAAGAAGAAACTGGCGCTGAAAATCAATGAATCCTTTGTGCGCGGCTGGATTTTTTCGGGCAAGATGCCGAAGAAGCCGTTCATGCGCCCTGCCATAGAGAAGGAACGCGCAAGGCTTGAAGCGAGCATCGAGAGGGCGATGAAGCCATGAGAGTGATACGAGAAGTACCGATGGTCGCCCATCATGAAGCTCTTGTGAAACTCCTGCAGAAGGGGCAGGACTGCCCGGTGCACGGCGCGGTTCCTCTCAAGGCGAAACGCCCGTATATCACGGTGGGAGATGCGACCTTTAAACCAAACGGGACGAAGGATTGCCTGATTTGGCGCATATCCACCGTGATTGACGTGTGGGCGGCGAGAGAGCAGAGGAAGAAACTCAACGAGATCATGAACGACGTTTCGACGCTGCTCACGGGATACTGGAACAAGCTCCACGTTGAAGGATTTCGCGTCATGGATTGCGACATCGACTTTTTGGAAACATTTGAAGAAGCAGAGGGCGGGCATCACGGCATCGTGACGCTCGTGACCGATCTGCAGAAATAAGGAGGCTGAAATTATGTTGACGGAACAGGAACTGAAGAAACTGCCGGACAACCCGAACAAGGCGACGGCGTCTCCGGGCAAGGACACGATGCTCCACATCAACAAGGGGACGGCGGCTGTGCCGGTGTGGGTGCTGATTGGCGGTCAGCGCAACACGCCGCTTTCTCGCAAGGCGAACACCCTCGACGCATCGAACAAGGCGTCGGGCGGCTGGGGCGCGAAGGTGCCGGGGCTGAAGGATTGGTCGATCGAATACAGCGGGCTCATGCTTGAGAGCGACGAAGCCCTGCAGATTCTCGACTACTGCTTTACTCAAGGGAAGCAGGTCAACATCAAGCTCGCGTATCCGAATGGCAGTTATCGTACAGGGTGGGGCTATATCACCGCATACAACGACGACAACGCCCATGATGCGATTTCGACCGTGAAGGTCACGATCGAGGGCAACGGCCCTATCAGCGAGCTGCAGAATGTCCCGAGCGGGGGTGCGGGATCGCCCTGATGAGAATGCCGTCGATTGCATTGCGCGATGGGCGGCTCTTTCATTTTCGCAGGTGCAACTAGATGAAAGAAAGCGAGTGTAAAACATGAAGAAGACAGCGTGGCTCATCCTTGGTGAGAAGCAGTATGAGATTTGCTTTACCATGCGGACGTTGGCGGCATTTGAGCGCAAGATAGGGAAATCGGTGATTTCGCTCTTTGCGGGCGGCATTGTTCACATGGTGGAAGAAATGAGCATTGATGTGACGGTGGCAGGACTGCAATACGGTCTCGGCGTCACGGAAGAAAGAGCGTACGAGATTCTGGATGAGGCGTTTGAAGCAGGCGTGAATCTCGATATCGTCAATGGACACATCATCAAAGCGATTCAGGCAACAGGGCTTTTCGGGAAGCCGCAGGAGGCGGCGGAAAAGAAAGCGGGAAAGTAGTCAGCTCCTTTCAGGAATGGGCCGAGGCAGCCGAAGAAATCGCCTACGGCGAACTCGACTTGAAACCGAGGGAGTTTGAAGATTTGCAGCCGCATGAGTTTGATGCAATGATCCGCGGTTATTTGCGCCGCGAGAAGGCTCGTGATTATAAAAAAGCGTATTTCACGGCGTGGCTGATATCGCCGCACGTCAAAAAGCCTATCGGCGCGGAAACGATTGCCGATCCGCTTTGGGTGACGGAACAAGAGAAGCGGAAACAGGCGGAAGAAGACCGCCGCATATTGCGTGCGGAATTTGGACTGTCGGAGAGGGGATAGAGCATGGCAACGATATCGGATATGGTCATCAAGATCGGTGCGGATGCCTCGGGCTTGAGCTCGGGGCTGAAAAAAGCGCAAGGAGATATCGAGAAGACTTTTTCCGTGAATCCCGTCAATGAGTTTTCCAATGCGCTCACTGGGACGACGGGAAAGGTGGACAAGCTGATCGGCTCGTTGTCCTCGATGGCGAAGATCGCGGCGACAGGCTTTGGACTAACCAATCTCATTACGGGTGCGGTTGAAGCCGGAGAATCCACATATCAGCTGGCGAACCGCCTGCACATATCCTATGCTGAGGCGGGCGAATTTTCCCGGATATTGAAAATCACGGGGGAAGACGCGTCGACTTGCGGCTCGGCGTTCATGCGCCTCGATAAAACCCTGTTGTCGGACAGCGAGGCGGGAGAAAAGGCGCGTACCGTACTCGACGCCGTGGGCGTATCGCTGCAGGACGGCACGGGGAAGCTCCTGCCGCTCAACGAGCAGCTGAAGAATTTGTCGGAAGGGTATAAGAAGGCATCCGATGCGGGATACGGGCAAGAGTTTATTATGACTACGCTCGGCGCGCGCGGCATGTCGCTGACGAAGACCCTTTTGAATTACACAGAAGCGGCTGAGAATGCATCGAGAATCAAGAGCATTGGCATAGACCCGGAAGAAATGCACCGAATCAGCCAAGAGATGAAAGTGCTTGAAATGCAGGCGGGGCAGCTGAAGAATGTCGGCGGCGCTGTGTTTGCGCCACTCGCCGCCGATGTATTTCCGCCCATTCTCGAAGGACTGGCAAAAACCGCGAAATATGTCGCGGAAAACAAGGAACAGCTCAAATCGCTGGCAAAAACCGGCTTGGAAGTCGTCGCTGTCTACAAGAGCATACAGGCGGCATCGAAAATCAGTGCGGGGATTTCGGGAGCATGGCAGGCGGCGAAGGCCGCACAGATGGCGAAGAGTGCGCCGCAAGCCGATCCTGCGGCGCTCACGGCGGCGCAGGAGAAGAGCATCGCCCGCCGTATGCGCAACCTTGAGCGGCTCACGAGCAAAGAAATCCGGGACATGGAAAAGACCGTCGCCAAGATGGCGATCTCGGAAGAAGAAAAGGTGCGTCTGGCTACGACATCCGCCATGCAGATTGAACAGGCTGCTGCCAAACGCGCTGCACTAGAGCAGCTCTATATGACAGAGATGTATGGGAAAATCAATCTGCAAGCTGCTCGGAGTGCAGAGGCGCAGGTCGCGGCACTGCAGACGGTGCGTGCGGCGTCGGCGAACACAGCGGCGCAGATGGTTGGGAATCATGCCGAGATCGTCGGAAGCACGTCAAGAGTTGTTGCCGCGAATGAAGCTGTGATTGCTTCGGAGCGTGCCAAAGGAGCGGCGGCGCAGGAAAGCGCAGGTGCTTCTGTACTGGCGAATGATCGCGCGATTCTGTCGAACGAAGCCCGCATCACGTCCACGATGGAGGCGGCTGGCGCGGAAATCCGTCTCGCGGAAGCGTCTACTGCGGCGGGCGGCGCTGCAATGAAAGCCGGAGCGCAGAGCGTCGCCGCACACGAAGCGAGTGCGGGTGCGGCGCGTATAGAAGCCGGCGCCGTAGGAGGCGTCGCGGCGGCGCATACAGCGGCAGGAACGGCGGCGATGGGCGCGGGCACGACGACTGTCCGCGCGATGGGAACGGCGACAAGCATGGTGAAGAGCGCGACTTCCGCCGTCTTTGCCCTTGCGGGCGGCTGGCTCGGCGTCGCGGCGGCAATCGGCTATGCGACGTACAAGCTCAGCGAGTACGGGCGGGCGCAGCAAGCAGAGAAAGACGCGCATACGTACTATGTAGATGGTAAGAGATACATTGAAGAAAACGGCGAATTTTACAGGTACGAACATTCTGCCGGGAGTGTAGAGAAGGAATATACGAATACCTATGGCGCAGATGCGGACAATAAAAAATTGGTAACGGACACCGGAATAAAAGAGAAGTTGAATAATGAATGGTGGGAACGTCATAAAGACGATGAGGACTATCAAACTCAGCTGAAAGAAGAAGCAGCTGCAGAAGAAGCAGAGAAGAATAAAGCGGATATGGAACGTCTACAAAGAGAGTTAATGGAATCTCTCAATGCGGGCGGCGGTGGCGAAAGCGCCGCAGCATCAAGGGAAAAAGCCGCTCCCGCGCCGACGAAATATAATGTGGAGCGTGCAATCGGCGAGCTTGCGGCGGACATCGCGGCAAGTCATCCGCAGGGCGAGCAGTGGATGGGGAACATCACGCCTGACGCTAGGATTCAGTGTGACAGCTACACGGCGAACATCTACGCGGAAGCGGGCATTGACAGTATCGGCGGCCAGAGTACGCAGGGCATCATCAATGACGATGCATTCCGTGCGGCGGGCGCATACCACAGTGCGGGCAGCGGCTACGAGCCGGAAGTCGGCGACCTCGTGAGTTTCGGAGGGCACTTCGGCATCTACATGGGCGATGGCATGGTCAACAGCAGGCAGTCTTCGGGCGGCGTGCAGACCATTTCCATGGACGAGGCAGAGAGCTACTTCGGGGCGGTGCAGGGCTACGGCTCTCTTACCGAAGCGACGGGCGGGCGTACTGTATCGGAAACGATGTTCGGCACACGAGAAGAAGCCGAAGCCGCAAGACAGGCGCAGGAAGCGGCGAGGAAGCTCGAACAGGGGAAGAAGGATGCCGTGAGCCTCTTTCAGACTATGGCAAACGGTGTCAGCAGCTTGGAAGATACATCGTATATGCAGGATGTTCAGAAAATCCAGCAGGACGTACAAGATAAGCGACAGCAGATCAACAAGATTAAAGAGTCGGGCGTATCGCAAAAGACCGTTGACATCCTGAACAAGCAGCTTGACGAGTACGCCGAAGCCATGGCGCGGCAGGCGTCGGAAAAACAACAGGCGGCGTTGGCGCAGGTGAAGGACGAGGCCAAGCGCACGAACGCTGAGGTGCTGCACGACTACGAAGCTATGGCAGAAGCGGAATATGCATCTACTGTGCGCAGAATTGAGGAAGAGCGCAAAGAAAAAGAAAAGGAAGTCATGCGTGACAAGAAGGATTGGCTGTCCAAGGCAGCGGTGTCGGAATGGTATTATGCCAAACTCTCCGCAGCCGAAGAGAAGCGCCGGCAAGACTTGAAGAAAGCGCATGAGGAGTATATCAGTTATTTGCAGAGTGAAGGCAAGGTCGCCGAACTCGTCACCCATCTCGGAAGTCCGAAGGGAAAGGCGGCTGCGCAAGAAACGCTTGACCTCAAGGGGCAGCAGGAACTCGCAAGAGCCTATGTAGACATTTGGAATGACGCGCATGAAAGCGTCTACTCGCAAATGGCGACTGTCATAACCAAGATGAACAGCACGATGGCGCAATCCTTTGAGGACGTCATCATGGGAACGAAATCGGCGAAAGAAGCCGTAGCGGATTTCGGCAAAAGCGTGATTCAGATGATCGCACAGATTGTGGCGCAGCGCATGGCCGCGAAAATCGTAGGCGGCATATTGGACATCGCCTTGGGCAGTATGGGCGGCGATAGTGAAGGCGGGTCTTCGGGCGGGTCACCGCTTTCCAATATTTTTGGCAGCTTGTTCAAGTTCGCTGACGGCGGCATCGTCACCGCGCCGACGCTCGGTCTGATTGGAGAGAAGGGATACAGCGAGGCAGTTATCCCGCTCACGCGCGGACATATGGAAAAGCTCGGTATCGCGCAGCAGAGGGAGTCGGTGCGCCCGATACAGGTCATCGTGCAGACGCCCGACGCGACGAGCTTCCGCCGTTCGGAAGCGCAGATTGCGGCGAGCGTGCGCCGCGCGGTCACGGCAGGGCAGCGATTCTCATAAAAGTAAGGAGGGGCTGAAATGGCGATTGCTTTTCACGAGGTCAGATTTCCAGAGGACATATCGTATGCGAGTTCGGGCGGTCCCGCCTACTCGACAGACATCGTGACGATGAAAAACGGCAGCGAGCAGCGCAACGTCAACTACACGCAGCCGCGCTGCAAGTACAACGCGGCGCTCGGCGTCAAGACGGCAGAGCAGATGGCGAAGGTTATCGAGTTCTTCCACGCACGCAAGGGGCGCGGCTTCGGATTTCGCTATAAGGACTGGTCGGATTACCGTCTCGACCGCGAGCTGATCGCCGTCGGTGACGGCGCGAAGAATCGCTTCCAGATCATCAAAACGTATACGAGCGGCGGCTTTTCGACCGTGCGAAAAATCCGAAAGCCCGTGAGTGACACCGCGCAGATTTATCTAGATTCCACGCCTGCACAGAGTTGGACGGTCGACTACACCTCCGGCGTCGTGCGATTCAAAAACCCGCCGCCAGCGGGCAGGGGCGTCTATTGCACCTGTGAGTTTGATGTGCCCGTGCGCTTCGATACGGATCACATGGACGTCAACCTGCAGGAGGGCGACCATTTCATGTGGACGAGCATTCCGCTCATCGAGCTTAGGGAGGGCGTCGGCTGATGTCGGAACAGATTGCGCCGTCGGGCTTTTTGCAGATCTACACCCACCAGACGTATGCGGGACTCAACTACAAAAATCTCAAAGAAAAATATATCCCGGCAGCGGATTTTTCCTACGAAGAGAATTATGAGCATCCCGTCACGCACAAGGAAGTAAATGGCTCGTGGTTTTTCGATGAGGGATACGAGGTCATGACGAAGGAAGAAAGGGAGCCTCGCCACTACTGCATCAAGGGCAAGGCGTCCTTTTCCTTTACGGGCACGAATCTCGTTATACGCCTCATGCTGGACAGCTCTCAGGGAAAGGCGGCTATTCTCATTGACGGGAAGAAGCCGTCGGAGATTGGAGCGTACGGCGCCGTGGATGAGCTGGACTGCAACCTCGACCGCTACGCTTTTGGCGAGGGGGCGATGATGCAATATCACGATGTTGCAGTTGCAGAGGGGTTGAGCGACGGGACGCATTCCTGTGAGATTCTGGCGGACAACAAGCCTGGCGTCTATTTTCTGCTCGGCGGCGCGAAAGTTCGGAAGTACGAGGCCGATATGCTTGTTGTTCGCGGCTACCACGCACGAGAGACGCTGCCGCACAATCAAGCGACGATTCGTCTCGTCAATACGTCAAAATATGCAGCACGCAATATTGTTCTGGACATTCCCAAGCGATGCTTCAATCGTGTGAACGGCAAGCCGTTCCCACAGCCGTACGTCATCGCACAGCTTGCTGCAGGAGAGCAGCAGCCGCTTCTTATTTCTGTGGACGGCAGAGGATATGAGGACGCGACGGATTTATCCATCCGACTGTCGGCGGAATATGGAATGAAGCCTAGCGATGGCTATCCGACGCAGGAAGAGGAACGCAGGCTTCAGGTGGACGATAAACGCCTTGAATTTACAGGGGAGTGGATATTCAATGAGCATAAGGATTCTCAGGGGAAGGTGTTTTTCGAGGCTCTGACGGAAACAGCAGGAAACGGCTTCAGCTTTCGTACGAATGCCACAAGTGTGACGATCGAGGCTTATGACTGGTGGGGCACGCCGATTGTCGTCGCCGAGATTGACGGCGTCCCTGCCGGACGATGGACGATGTACGAAGGCTCTCCCGCCAAAACGATTTCCATCCAGTCTTTGCACCCTAGGGAAAAGATTGTACGTTTTTATCTTGAGAGCAAGAAAAAGGAACAGGGATTTTCATTCATCGGCATCTTTTTGAAAGAATCCATATCGTATCTGCAGAAGAGCGAGCGAATTCCCATCCGCATGATGTTCGATTACATCAAGCCGTTTGGTGTGGAAGAGCTGACGTGCGTCATGGGAGGCCTGTACCCTGTATATAGTGCAGAGGTGACGAATGTTCTGCGAAGCGATGACCGTATCCCACGCAGGAATAAAGGGGCGCGGGAGATCCGCGTCATGCGCCGCTACCCGACGTTCGCGCTCAACTACAGCGACAAGCATCACGAGAACCTCAAATATTATGACCTTGTCATCGTCGACCCAGGCACGGTCACGCGCAAAGAAGTCGCAGAGTGGCAGCGCATGGGGATCAAGGTCTTTGGTTACGTGTCCTTTGGTGAGGAGGATGGCGTCCTCATCGATCCGTGGGATGTAAAATCCGGCAATCGTCCGCATACGGACGACGGCAAGGGCATCGGCGGCTACGCCTCTTACTACAGCAAGGGCGGCAACGGCTACGCCGAGCTGAATCAATGCCTGCACGACGGGCTGATCGAGACGGGCGAGAAGAGATGCTTACTGGGAGATGCGCATTATTTTACGGGGACGGGATGCTGCACGCGCGTCTGCCGACATGACACGCGCACGGGCTACACGACATGGGAGAGCGGCGGCAAATGCGGCGGAGGATATACCAAGAAAACGTATTGGAAGCGCACGGGCGATGAGGCCTGCACAAATAAGAAATGCCCGAAATATGCGCCGTATCATGGAGGATGCCCGCATTACAAGCATCATGACGGCTGGGGACAGGATCTCAACTACACGACGCCGGACTTTCCTGACCAGAACGGCATCTGGGGAAGCTCCTACGTCAACCCGCTTGCACCGCGTTGGAAGGAGAAGCTGTCCACCTTCTACCTGCGGCGCGTGTTCGGCCTGCCGAAGCTCGTCACGGAGAAAGTCAAGCTGAAGCCGTACACGTCCGACCTTGTAGGAACAAGCTATATCTTCCGCTCTTCAGAATATCCCATCGACAAGGATGAACCTGTGCATCTGTATTCCTCGGACGGGCGCGAATATCGCAGCCTCGCGTACAATTTCGATCCCACGACGGGCGCGTTTCAGGTGGAAAAGGAAGATGTTGAGGCATTCGGCGATCTCGACAAAGAGATTACTGTTTCCTACCATGTGGTGGGGATGGGGGCGGACGGCGTATTTATGGACACGCTCGATACGGTCGACGTGTACCCGTCCAAAGCATTCCAACAGGGTATGGCGCGGATGATCAACGAACTGAAAGCGGAGTACCCGCACAAGCATTTCTTGGCGAATCGAGGCTTCTCCATTATGGCGGACATCATCGCTTCGTGCTCTTACGTCATGTTCGAGACGTTTATTTCGGAGTACGATTGGGAGACAAAGAAATATTACAAGCTCACAGATCCCGATACGGTAGCTTACAACGAAGAAATCAAAGCGCAGTTGCGCGAACTGCGCAAGAAGCATACTTTTGATGTATTGGCGCTCAACTACTGTGCGGATGATTCTGAAGGAGACGAATTGCGCGAGCAAATTGCGCAGGAATGTTACGCCGAGGGCTATATGTCATGGTCAGCGAACATTATGCTCGATAACGTCCTGCCGCCGTATCTTGTGAAGTCCGACGAGTGGGAGCGGCACATAAAGCCCGACAATCCATTTTTTAGAGATGTTCCGGCAGTGGATTCGGGATGGATCATGCGCGAGCAGAACGAGGTCGAAATATGCAGCGACTACGCGGAATCCAATCGCTTATGGCATCGCTGGTCGAAAGTGGAAAGGGATGATTGGTATGAAGTCCATCGGTTTCCCGTGGTAGGGGGATTCTTGGAGCACGAGGTGACGACTCTCGCATGGTGCTGGCGGCTCGAACTCGCCAACGGGAAAGTCATGGGGTTCACATCTTGCGACATCAACCTCACGGTCAACGGCGAGACATACGAATCCTGCACGGGATTTGCGCCGACGGCGGTATCGTCCGCGAATGATATGTCAACGGACAATCTCGATGTGGACGGCATGATTTCCAGTGAACGCATTACGGAGGAGGACATCTTCCTCGGCGTATACGACAACGCCAAGATTCGCATTTTTATCTGCGACTATGAGAACACGGAGGATCGCTTCATCCTGCGCGAGGGCGCGATCGGCAAGGTCACTGCAGGCAAGACGGCGTTCAAGGCGGAGATTCGCGGAATCATGGACGCCTATCAGCAGCAGATCGGCAGGACGTACCAAAGGAAATGCAGGGCGCAGTTTGGCGACGCCCGATGCAGGTACAACGTGGCGAATGACACCGTGAACGGCAAAGTGACCTCCGTTCGCGAGGACGGCTCCATCTTCACGGACGTTTCACGCGCGGACGATTTCTTCACCTACGGCGTACTGACGTTCTTGTCGGGGCTGAACAAGGGCGCGTCCCATGAGGTGGAACAGTCTCGTGCGCGTAACGGACAAGTTCGCTTCTTTCTGCCGCCGCTGCAGGAGATTGTCGTCGGCGATACATTCAGAATCGCTCCCGGCTGCAACGGCGAGGCGGTCACATGTAAAAAACGCTTTCACAATTTCATCAATTTTCGTGGTGAGCCGTATATCCCGGGCAATGACTATGCCGTCGGCTACCCGATCAAGACGGGCGGCAATATCGTACCGGAGGGGCAGTCGGTCAGGATGCGCAGTTTCGATTTTCAGACGTGAGAGGAGTGACGGACATGACGCGGGAGGACATCGTGCAAGAGACTCGCCGTTGGGTGGGCTGCAAGTGGATTCATCAGGCTTGCGTGCGCGGCGTGGCGTGCGACTGCGTGGGGCTTGTGCGCGGCGTGCACGAGCATCTGACGGGAGACGCCTTCGAGGGGGATTACGACTATCCTGCCACATGGCATTTATTCAAGGAGGACGAAAAACTCTATCAAGAGTGCAGGAAATACCTCAAGGAGATTCCTATCGAGCAGGCGGGAGCGGGGGACATCCTGCTCTTCGGATTCCGTAAACGCTTCCCCGCGCACCACCTCGCCATACTTACGGATGCAGGAACCATCATCCACTCCTACATGGACGTCGGGCGCGTCGTGGAAACGTCATACAACGACGAATGGAAGCAGATGACGCGCTTTGCGTTTCGCTTCAAGGAGGCGGACTGATGGCTTCGATTGTTCTGCCTTGGGCCCTTTCCAGTCTCGGATATTTCGGCGTTGCTGTCGGTACAATTCTCGGGGCGATGATAGATCAGCGGCTATTCGGCAAGAGTTTCAACACGCATCAGGAAATCGGCAAACAGAGCGACTTGCAGATGCAGACTGCAAGCATGGGGGCGCCGATCGTCTCAGGTTACGGCAAGGTGCGCATTGCGGGCAACATCATTTGGGGCACGAAGTTCACTGAGCATGTCCATACGGATTCGCAGCGCATCGGCGGCAAGGGCGGCGGCAAGAAATCCACCGTTACCACGACGACTTACAGCTACAGTGTTTCGTTTGCAACGGCGATTTGCACAGGTCCGATTAAAGGCGTTCATCGTGTCTGGGCGGACGGCGCGGAAATCAAGCTGTCGGGCGATGACGCTCCACTGGATTATACGGTGTACTTGGGGGATGAAGAGCAGCAGCCCGATCCGTTCATGGTCGGCATCGAGGGCGAGGGCAACGTCCCTGCATATCGAGGTCTCGCCTACATCGTCGTCAAGAATCTCGATATCGGCAAATTCGGCAACCGCATCCCGTCGCTTACCTTTGAAGTGGAATTTGAGGAAAACCGAGTCGAGAGCATCATCAAGAACGTGACGGCGACAGCGGGCATTGACGAGTCGAAGGTCAAGCTGCAGGGCTTGCAGGATATGCAGGTGGACGGGTTCACCGTTGCGGGCGACAAGACGCTCCGCAGCCAGATCGAGGCGCTGCAGACGGTATTCCCCTTCGACGGCTTCGAATATGACGGCGGCATCATCTTCCGCAAGCGAGGCACGGGCGATGTCGTCACGATAGACGCCGATGATTTGGGAGCGGAAGAGGGGGAATCCGAGGATTCCGCGCTCACTGTCGTGCGCACGCCCGAGATCGACTTGCCCAAGACGGTCAAGCTGGTATACATCTCGAAAGAGCGCGACTATCAGGACGGCACGGCGTCTTACACAAAGACCGTCGCGCACGGAATCAACGAGGTGTCTCTGGACACGAGCCTCATACTCCGTGACAGCGAGGCGGTCGCCGTCACGGAGCAGCGCATGAAGGAGTGCTGGGCGAACCGCACGACATTTTCCTTCAGGCTCTCCACGAAATACGCGAAAGTACAGGCGGGCACGATCATCAAGATTCCGTACAACGGGCGAAGCGTCCGGGCGATGGTATCTAATGTCAGCTACGGCCTGCCAGGACTCAACGAGATTACGGCGCATCTGGTTCATGAGCAGACGTTCGCCGCCGTCGCCCGCGAGCTGAATACGGCGGGCAAGGAAATCCAGCCGCCCGCGCCGACGCCCGTGCGTATGGAGGTTCTTGACACGGCGACGATTCCGAGCGTCGGAGGAGACGGGATCGTGCTCATCGCCGCCGCGTCCAAGATCTACTACGGCGCGAATCTCTATCGGAGCGTCGATGACGGCGTGTCGTTCGCTCTCGTTAAAGCGGACATTCGGGGCGGCGTCATCGGCGATGCACTATCCGCCCTCGGCGCGGGCGCATCGTACACGTGGGACGAGCGCAGCAGCGTCGATGTGCGCCTCATCAGCGGGACGCTGGAAAGCCGACAGGAAATTGACGTGCTCAATGGCGCGAACCTCTGCATCATCGGCAACGAGCTTGTGCAGTACCGCTCGGCGGTACTGATTGCGGAGGGCACATATCGACTGTCAGGGCTTTTGCGCGGACGTTTCGGCACGGAGCACTATATCGGCGCTCATGCGCCGGGCGAGCGGTTTGTTCGCATCCATGCGGACAGCGTGGAAAAGATTGCAACCACGAGCGCCGATTGGTTCAAGCCCTACGTCTACCGCTACGGATCCGCAAGCTATGACCTCCTGCACGAAAGCTATCAGCAGACGACCGTCGCGCTTCACGCGAACGCAAGCGTGCCGCTCTCGCCCTGCCATCTTGAGGGGCGGCGTGCGGCGAACGGGGATTTGATGCTTACATGGGTGCGACGGACGCGCGGTGACGGCGATATGAAGGACTACGTCGACGTGCCGCTCAATGAGGCAGCAGAGCGTTATGAATGCTGCATCGTCAAGGACGGCAACGAGATACGCACGCTCGCCGTGTCTGCGCCGTCTGCCATCTATACGGCGCAGCAGCAGACGGCAGACTTCGGCGGCGTGCAGAGCGCCGTATGCGTGCGCGTCTATCAGATGAGCGAGACGCGCGGGCGCGGCATACCGAGAGAGGAGATTGTCTGATGGATCGAACAAGGAACTTGAAACTGAAGTACATCGTTGCAAGCCAAGCGCAGAAGGAGGTCACAATCAACGAAGACCTCAACGTGCTGGACATGCTCGTGCAGGCAACGGCGAAGGGCATAGCGAACACGCCGCCCGAAAGCCCCGCCGAGGGAGACATGTATATCATCGGCGACGCGCCTGCGGGCGCATGGGAGGGAAAGGCGAAGCATCTCGCGGGCTTCTTCGCGGGCGTCTGGCTCATCGTAGCGCCGCGCGACGGCTGGCGCGTCTGGCTCGACGAAGGGAAGGTGATGCGATATCAAGGCGGCGCGTGGGCGGATGAGGTGTATTTGCATAACGGTAATGCGAGCTTTCCAAAAGATTTGACGGCATCTAGTATACATACAAATGATTGGTTCAGAGTAAACGGTGAAAGAAACGGCATTCACTGGCAAAAATACGGCGGCGGCTGGTACATGGAAGACAACGTATGGATTCGTGCATGGGACGGTAGAAATATCTATACGTCTGGGAAAATACGTTGTGATACCGGATTTGAAGGAAACTTGCAAGGCAAGGCGGCGAACGCCGAAAAACTCGACGGCATGACGCTCGACCAGCTGTTTGCCGAAGTTGACCGCCGCATTGCCGCGAAGCATCCCTGATTCAGAAAGGAGGAGCGAGATGCCCATGGTGGTAGAGCTGGGAGAGACGCTTGCGGGCACGGCGATTGTTGCGGGAGGGCTGGGATTCGTCATGAGGCTCTATCTGAAGCCCATGGACAACAACGTCGTGAAATTGACGAAATCCGTGGACAGGCTGTATACCTCGATAGACACGACGAAGGAGATGCTGCAAGAGCTTCGCGTGCATATCCAAAAGGTGGAAGATCGCGCCAAGAACAACACGTATCGCCTCAATATGTTGGAGGAGCGTGTCACGGAAAACGAAAGGAGGCTGCATCTATCGTGAGATTTACGCCGGATTTAATTATCGGCGCGGGGCTTGTCCTCGCGCTTATTTTGTCCATACTGCTCCCCGCCTTCGGCGTGACGGGGGAGATGGACAGGATGCGGAGCGACATCGTGATCGGACTCGTCGGCTACATGGGGCGCGTCGCGGTCGCAGAGAAAAAGGAAGGAGAAAAGAGTTGATGAAAGTATTTTTGAATCCGGGGCATGATCTCGTACACGACAGCGGTGCCGTCAATCCAGATACGGGATTGCGCGAGTGCGAAGTAGCCGCCGTCATTGGCGATCTTGCGAAAGGCTACCTCGAAAATGCAGGCTGCGAGGTGCGTATGCTGCAGAGCGACAATCTCAACTGGGAGAGCACCTACGCCGATCGGCAGGACTGCTCGGTATGTGACTGCGCCAACGAGTGGCCTGCCGATATCTTTATATCGATCCACTGCAATGCCGCCAACGGCATGGCGCACGGCACGGAGACGCTGATTCACAGCGAGGGCGGCAGAGCGGAGCAGCTTGCCGAGTGCATCCAGCGCCAGATTGTCGACAGCCTCGACACGACGGACAGGGGACTCAAGGAGCGTCCCGAGCTGATTGTGCTGCGTGCGACGGATATGCCTGCCGTCCTCGTCGAGTTGGCATTTATCGACAACGACGAGGACGCGGAACTCTTGATGACGCGGCAGGATGATTTCGCCCGTGCCATCGCGCGCGGCGTGACGGACTACGAGCAGATGCTGTGAGGCGGAGGACGCGGAAAGAGGCACGAGAGCCGCCCGAGCCCGAGCAAACGGAGTGGCGAAACCTCGTGCGGCTGGATGCCATGCAGGATTTTGTTGCCTGGCTGTCCGAGCCGCGCCAAGGCTGGGAAATGGATGCGCCTGCAGAGGGAGAGCTGCTGCGGGCGCATCGGTATGGGCGGTGCATTGTCGTCGCCTGGGACGAACGCAGAGGAGCGACGGTCTGCCCGAGGGCAGTCATGGCGCTCTGGTATGCGTTTTTATTTGATATGTCGGATTAGTGATTAAAGGAGGACATTATTATGAGCAAGTGGACGGACATCAGGGACAACATTGTGCGTGAGCTGCATATTGACAATGTGACGGAGGAGATCAAGCAGCGCGTGTCGGCGAGCATCGTGAGCGAGGTGCTGCCGCCGATCGAGGATGCAGTCAATAAGTTCGTCGCAACGATCCAGGCGCAGGCAAAGGAGGAGCATGGCTGGTGCTACTGGCGTGACGCTGTAGTATTGCCAACGGTCATGCAGGGCGCGGTGTGGTTGGTCAAGATGGTGTTGACCAAAACGCTCACGCCGACAGAGCAGGTGTAAGGCTATCGCAACAGCCCCGAGGCTTCGGCTTCGGGGCTGTTTTTTTGTATTTTAGTGGCCTGATATTTTGAAAAAAATAAATATAAAAAACAAATAATATATGTATATAATATTGCAATATATACATATATATGGTAATATAATGATAAGCGTTCAGATGTTACAGAAAAGGAGGTGCAGTATGAGAATACAGCAGCCAGGGACAACATTGATGCCGCAGGTTTGTACAATATGCGGCGCCAAGTACATGGGCGGACCTTCCGCGTTGTATTGCCCATCGTGTAGGGAGATAAAAAGAAGGGAGTATGAGCGTGAATCGCGCGCCCGCCAGCGCGCGGGGAGAGCCGTCGTCTTGGGCGAAACCATTGGGATTTGTGAAAAATGTGGCGAGAAGTTTGTATACCAAGGTCCTCGCCAAAAATATTGTAAGAAATGCGCTGATGTGGCGATACGGGAAAACGACCGAATAAAAGGTCGTGGGAATCTACGGCGCACGATTGAGAAGCATGGCCAACGGTACGCGGATGAGCGAAACGCAGCGAGACGGGTGCTGCCGAAACACTGCAAAATTTGCGGAGTATCTTTGGCAGGGATGCAAGCAAACCGCGAGTATTGCGATGACTGCCGAGAAGTACAAATAAAGTATAACAATTATGTGCAGGATCTAAAACGAAGAAGAGCAGGTAAGCCGCTATCTTTTGAAGAGTGGAGCAAAGTACCACGAAGAAGAGATAACAAGGAGATCGTTAAAGAGTGGCGTGAGAAAAATCCCAACGGGACGTATAAAAAATGCTCAGCAGAAACCGGATTATGTGCACCAACTATCGGCAAGTGGTGGCGTATACTCGACGATGAGGCAGGTGTGAAACGAAAAACACCGTATGAGATCGTCAAAGAATGGCGTGAACAAAATCCAAATGGGACGTATAAAAAATGCTCAGCCGAAACCGGGTTATGCACGCAGACGATTGGAAAATGGTGGCGTATACTCGACGATAAGGCCGGTGTGAAACGAAAAACATCGTATGAGATTGTCAAAGAATGGCGTGAGAAAAATCCGAAAGGCAAAAAGGTAGCCTGTGTCGCTGCAACCGGATTGAACGCAGTGACAGTAAGAAAATGGTGGCGTATTTTGGAAGATGAGGCAGGCATAAAACGGGAGACATCTCGCGAACGTATAGCCCGATGGCGAAAAGAGAATCCGAAAGGGCGCGGTTCGGAGTGTGCAGCTGCAATAGGACTACGCAGAGAAACTGTATATAAATGGTGGAAAATTATAGACAAGGAGGAACAGGAAGATGGCAAATAAGACTATTTACATGAATGAGCCGTTAGAGAAGTTGGAGGCGGCGACAAAGAAACAAGGTGTGCCATTTTCGTCCCGGCTCGGCGAGATCGTCGAGCGGTATGAAATCATCATGGATCTTGAAACGGTGCCGGAATTCACGCCAGAAGAAATGGAGATCCTGAGCGAGGTTATCTGCGGCGCGGTGATCGATCGCAGAAAGATCCGGGGCCTGCATCTGGATATTTTGGACGCAGCGCTCGGGAGTCCGTCCGAAAAAGAAAAACTGTACGAGAAAATCGAACCCATGACGCCAGGTCAGCTGCTCAAAGTTATTGAGCAGCTGGGACAGTAAACAGCAGGGGCATCCGAAATACTGGATGCCCCTGCTTCTTTTTGCTCATATAAATATACGTATAAAAATAAAAAAATATATGTATAAAGCATTGACAGTTATGCGTATAAATACTATAATATAATCAAGGTAAGGGTCAGACACAAAATAAGGAGGAACCCAAAATGGATATGGAAAACATGGAGATTCTCGATTCCAACGAAACGGGCACGCTGTACCGCCTCAAAAACGACCTCTTCGATTCGGTAGCCTTTGAGGCTCCTGACGGGGAGACGTACTTCCTGAAAGACATGCAGGGTACGTTCCCGGAGACGCTGGACGAAGTTCCCGATTACGATTGGGTGACGAAGGAAGACTGGCTCCTATAAAGAGCCAGTCAAGGTGAAAGGAGGATATAAAAATGATTGACTGGGCGAAAGTGCCGTCCGATGCGATGGAAGTTATCTGGAAGAATGACATGCGGAAAGTAGACAGAGAAATAGAAAAGAATATGCCGCAGACGTGTCGGAAGATGTTGGCGTGGATGGATTCTGTAGAAAAGCGCGGGTTTCGCGATGCCGTCGAAGAAAAGGCAACGCGCCTGCAGCGACTCGCAGCATTGCGGCGACTCGCCGATCTCGATCTCACCGCAATCAAAGCGATAGAAGAGCGCGAAAAGAAGAAATAATTTAGAAGCCCGCCAATCCAGTCATGGCGGACTTTTTCAGAGTTTGTAATAACTTATACCACCTGTCGAAAACGGCAATCCGAACGGCGATCCCGATGCGGGCAATATGCCGCGCGTCGATCAAGAGACCGGACACGGACTGGTCACCGACGTTTGCCTCA
>ERZ773065.352-NODE-352-length-27869-cov-7.867513_pt1 | contig 27869 bp, 29 predicted proteins | sample MGYA00580623_ERZ773065 | MGnify/ENA primary metagenome ERZ773065 (study PRJEB29015, sample SAMEA2738017) | human oral metagenome | biome: human oral; feature: human-associated habitat; material: dental | place: China | collected 2047 ... | reverse complement strand
AAAATCTGTTGCAAAAACCACTTTCTTTTCACGCGTTTTCACGTAGTATACTTGACTTTGCGGGCTTGCCCGCGCTAAACGAAAGGAGGACTACAAACATGAAATTGTCCACCAAAACTATTGCATCACTCATGGTGGTGACGGCGGTTGCTTCGGCGATGCCCGGGGTGAGCCAAATCGGCTTATCGAGGCAGCGCCGCAAATCACAATTCGATAAATTGCTAGCGGTTCATGATCGCAAAGGCGAGCTGCGCGCTGAAATTTTAGGAATCGACGCGCCGGCGTTTCGCCGGATGAGCCGCACTAAACCGTTCGCGCAAATCGTACGCGAATGCGGCATCGGCTCGACGCGAGCGTTTCGCTTGGCGCTGTTTGGACGGCTGCGCGACGAGCTGCTGCGGCGCGGCTGGTCGCGGGCGAAGATTGACGCCTACGTGATGGCGCGCGCGTCTCGCATGGCGGTGTAAAGCGCGCTTCTATGGAAAGTCCGCCCGGGGAGTATTTTTTGGGCGGATTTTTGCTGCGATGGCATAATTAGCGTATATGAACATGATTAGTACGCTACCGCTAGTGTTATGATACTAAAATCATTAATTTCAAGAATTGACATGAGCATATATAGTATATATCATGATATACATACGCTATATATAGCGTTTCGCTGTATCTCTGGAGGGCGATCGGCGGTATTATAATAAACAAATAATAAGTAGGAGCGCGCTGACGTCGTTGGTGTTTCGTTTTGTGCGCTTAAAATTATACAAGGAGGGGTATGTATAACTACATCAAAAAACGCGACGGCCGAAAGGTCAAATTCAACGACCGCAAGATTATGTCGGCGATTGAGCGGGCGGGGCTCGAAACTGGCGAATTTGCCGAAGCCGAAGCGGACAAACTGACCAAAAAAGTGCTGGCGCGCGCCGAAAAAGAGCTGACGGAAAAAGTGCCGGGCGTGGAGCAAATCCAGGATATCGTCGAGGAAGTTTTGTTGGATAGCCGCTACAAAAAAACCGCCAAGGCTTATATAATTTACCGCGACCAGCATAAAAAACTGCGTGAAATTACCGACGCAGCGCAGCTCGATTTGATGGACCAGTACTTGTCGCGCCTAGATTGGCGCGTGAACGAAAACTCCAATATGGGCTACAGTTTGCAAGGGCTAAACAACTACATCGCGAGCGAGGTGAGTAAAACCTACTGGCTAAACAAGGTTTATACGCCGGAAATTGGGCGGCTGCACCGTTCGGGTGATATTCATATCCACGACCTGAATTTGGTGAGCGTGTACTGTGTCGGCTGGGATTTGCAGGATTTGCTGCGCAGCGGCTTCACCGGGGTGCAGAATAAGATTTCGAGCAAACCGGCGAAACATTTCCGGGCGGTTCTCGGGCAAGTGGTGAATTTCTTTTACACGCTGCAGGGCGAGGCGGCTGGCGCGCAGGCTTTTAGTAATTTCGATACGCTGCTCGCGCCGTTTATCAAGTACGACAACCTGACTTACGAAGAGGTCAAACAATCGCTGCAGGAGTTTGTGTTTAATGTAAATGTGCCGACGCGCGTTGGTTTTCAAACGCCGTTTACCAATATTACGCTGGATTTGGAGTGCCCGAGCTATATGCAGGGTCAGCCGGTGGTGATTGGCGGCGAGCTGCAGGACACGAACTACGGCGACCACCAGGAAGAGATGAATATGTTCAACCGCGCGCTGCTCGAGGTTCTGACCGAGGGCGATGCCAGCGGGCGCGTGTTTACTTTCCCGATTCCGACCTACAATATCACGGCGGATTTCAATTGGGACAACCCGGTTATCGAAAATCTGTGGGAAGCTAGCGCGAAATATGGTATACCATACTTTAGTAATTTCGTCAATAGCGATATGAGCCCGGAAGACGCCCGCAGTATGTGCTGCCGGCTGCGTATTGACAACCGCCAGCTGGAATATCGCGGCGGCGGGCTGTTCGGCTCGAATCCGATGACCGGCTCGGTCGGCGTGGTGACGATTAATCTGCCGCGTTTGGCGCTCAAATCGAAAGACGAGAAAGAATTCCGCAAAGGCTTGGATTATCTGATGGAAAAAGCCAAGGAATCTCTGGAGGTTAAGCGTAAAACGCTGGAAGTTTTGACCGATAAAAACTTGTATCCGTACACGAAGTTTTACCTGCGCGACATCAAAAAGCGCTTCGGTGTGTACTGGAAAAACCATTTCTCGACCATCGGTTTGATTGGTATGAATGAGGCGGCGCTGAATCTGCTTGGTGCGGATATCGGCAGCGACGAAGGGCGCGAGTTCGCCGAGCGCACGCTAGATTATATGCGCGACCGGTTGGTGGAGTTCCAGAAGGAAACTGGCAATAACTATAACCTGGAGGCGACGCCGGCAGAGGGTACGACTTATCGTTTGGCGCAGATTGACAAAGCCGACTTTCCGGAAACGTCGCATTTCGCCAACGGTATCGGCGCCGACGTCAAGCATCCGTTTTACACCAACTCGACGCATTTGCCGGTCAACTATACCGACGATTTGTTCGAGCTGCTAGATTTGCAAGACGAGTTGCAAACCAAGTATACGGGCGGCACGGTGGTTCACTTCTTCTTGGGCGAGCGCATGGCAAATCCAAAGACGCTAAAGAGCTTGGTGAAGAAAATTTGCGACAACTACAAGCTGCCGTACTTCACCTTTAGCCCGAGCTTCAGTATTTGCAAAAATCACGGCTACCTGCTCGGCGAGCAATCGCATTGCCCGAAATGCAATGGCGTGTGCGAAGTTTACTCGCGCGTGGTTGGATTCCTGCGTCCGGTCGAGCAGTGGAACAAGGGCAAGCAGGCGGAGTTCGTGATGCGCGAACATTACGATAAAGTTGTAGAAAAAGTTAGAAAATAAACGGCGATTTAGGGGCGGACTAGGAGCGGCGATTGTGTCCGCTCTAGGCTCGCCCCGGCAAAGAGGACAGCGATGGTAATTGGCGGCGTACAAAAATTTAGCACAGTGGATTTTCCGGGATATGTGGTGGCGGGAATTTTCACGGTTGGCTGCAATATGCGCTGCGGTTATTGCCACAACCCCGAGCTGGTGCTGCCAGAGCAATACGCGGGCGGCATTCCCGAAGATGAAATTTTTGAGTTTTTGGAGTCGCGCCGCGGCAAGCTGGACGGCGTGTTTATCAGTGGCGGCGAGCCGACCATGCACGATGATTTGCCGGATTTCATCCGAAAGTGTAAAAAAATGGGTTTTTTGGTCAAGTTAGACACGAACGGAACTCACCCGGACATGCTGCGCGCTATACTGGCAGAAAATTTAGTTGATTTTATCGCGATGGATATCAAAGGGTCGCTCGAAAAATATTCGCAAATCGCGGCCAGGCCGATTGATTTAGAGGCGATTAAGCAGTCGATTAGTTTGATAAAAACTGTGCCGCACGAGTTTCGGACGACGATAGTAAAAGGTCAGCTGGAGCCTGAAGATTTCGAAGCGGTCGGGCAGATGGTCGATGGCGCCGAGCGGTTTGCGCTGCAGTATTTTGTGACTGGCAAAAATTTAGTGAGTCCGCAGTTTCGCAGCCGCACGAGTTTCACCTCAGAAGAAATGGCGCAGGCAAAGGAAATTATGCTTGGCTATGTCAAGGAATGCGTGGTGCGCTGATGGAACGTTTCGAGGCAAAAGTTGAACGGCTGCAGGTTGAAACGCCCGATGTTACGACGATCTATTTCTCTGTGCCAGAGCGCGATTTTTCTTACACAGCGGGGCAGTATATAACGGTATTTTTCGAAGATAGTTCGACGCCGGAGGGCAAGGCGTATAGTTTTTCGAGTGCGCCGCACGAGCCGCTAAAAAGTATCACAGTGAAAAAAGTCGGCGAATATTCGGGTAGGCTGCATGATTTGCGGGTCGGCGATACGTTTTTGATTTCGGCGGCATACGGGAGTTTTAATCCTCAGTCGGACGCGCCGCTGGTCGGCATTAGCGCGGGTTGTGCGCTGGCGCCGATTTGGAGTATCGTAAAAGACGAACTACACAAAAAACCCGACCGCAAAATCGACCTTTTCGTCAGCAGTAAAACGGTCGCGGAGTTAGTTTTTGCTGACAGGCTGGCGGATTACGAAAATAAGTTTGCAAACTTGAAAGTTCACCGCTATATAACGCGGCAAGCTGAGCTGCCGGGCGACATGCGGCGCGGGCGAATCGATTTGGACGCGTGCGTCGAAATCGGCGGGACGCAGGCGGCATACGCGATTTGCGGCTCGGTGGATTTCGTACGGTCAATGTGGCGCGGTTTGGTCGACCGCGGGCTTGACGGCGGCAGTATAAGCACGGAGACGTTTTTCGAATGAGGAATTTCGAAAAAATAGATACAGATAAACGACCCAAAATTAATCCGCAGCTAGCGGTAAATTTGGGTAAATGCGCCTCTTGTCCGCTAGCTAATCGCTGTGCTGTAGTGAGGCTGAAGCAGCCGGAGGTCGTGCAACGCGACGACTGCCAAAATATAGTCGAAACGGCAGACTACAGCGGCGGCGAAGACAACAGCTGGACGCAGCAGAAGCTGAGCACCAAAGAGCAGTTTGCCGACGATTCTGTAGGTACGGTGTGGGCGACTGACCTGCACCTGCGCAAAAAACTAAACGAAGAGCTAGAAGCAGAGCAGCGCAAAAAAATAGAACTGGCGGCGACTGAAAAACGGCGGCAGGCGGAGGAGCGGAACAGGCAAGAGTTGGCGCGCAAGCAAAAAGCAAACCAGCAACGCCAATTGCAAAAAACGCAGCCGAAGCCGCGGCCGGCAGCCAAGAGACCGCGCTTTGAGCGGAAGCCGAAGAATGGCGACACCTCTGTCCTTGGTTTGCTGATTAACTTCATTACCGGGCAAACCGCCGAGTAGATTGGTAGCGAAATATTACCGGGCGCGTTATACTAGAGGCATGCAACTACTTATTCGCGTGATTGCTGATTGGCTGATGATTCCAATCGCGCTTATCGCGGTTTACGCCTTTATTTGGCGCGTACCAAACCGCGCGCGTTACGCGCGCTATTGCTATGTTTTGATGGCGGGCGCGACTTCGTATGCTACCGCTAAAATTATCGGGTTGTTGTGGCAGCCGGAGCAGCTGCGCCCGTTTGAACTGATTGGCGCTAATCCCGGCGCGGCGTATTTGGATAATCCCGGTTTTCCGTCGGACCACGCGCTGTTTGCGATGTTTTTGGCGCTCGCCGTGTGGTATAGCACGCGCAGCCGCCGTTTGGGCTTGGTGATGGCGGCTTTGGCGGCGGTCGTGTGCGCCGGCCGCGTGCTGGCGCTGGTGCATACGCCGCTGGACGTGGTCGGCGGCATAGTAATTGCTTGCGTCGGCGCTTTGTGGTACGGATTTGATAAAATTACAAACACATCTAGCAAAATGCGCAAAAATGTAGTAAAATAACTATAAAGTTAATCTGCGGAGCAAAATAATGAGTGAAACGACCAACGAGACAAGAACAAACCTCGTGCCGATGAGCGGAGGCGAATTAGCGCGAATCGGCGCAATCGGCGCGGTGCTGGGCATGCTGAGCGTGGGGCTGCACGCGCTGCTTCACGCCTACGTATTTCAGGCGGTGCTGTGCAGCGACCAGGCGAGCGCGGCTTGCACGCAAGCTTCGAATTATGCAGCGATTGCGACGACATTTATCGTGTCGCTTGCGGCGGTAGCGCTACTAGTACGCATTCGCGTGTACCGACCGCTGCTGGTTGTATTGGCGGTCGTGTTGGCGCTGTGGGGTATTCAGTCGATTGTTGTGGTTTTACCGTGGTATCTAGCGCTGGTCGGTATGGTTGCGGTCGGCGCATTGTCTTATAGCTTGTTCGCTTGGATTGCGCGCCTCCGCTTGTTTGCGCTGGCGGCAATTGTAACGGTTGTCGTCGCCGTACTGGTGCGCTGCGTTATCGTTTTGTAGTTCGATGCTATAATTATAAGCATGGAACAAATCTTAGTTGTACTTCTCGTAATTATCATAATTGGGCTGGCGGCAGGCTTGGTGGTTTTGCTGCAAAAAATCAATAAACTAACCCAGCAAGGCGCGGTCGAGCTAATCAAAAGCGATGTGGTCGAATTGTCGCGCTCAATCGCGGCGCTGCAGCAAGCCATGGGCGATAAACTGGAGCGGTCGCAGCTGGCGACGCAGCAATCAGTGCAAAAACAGCTGTCTGAGAGCGCGAAATTGGTGGCGGACGTGACGCAGCGCCTGACGAAATTAGACGAGACTAACAAGCGCGTCGTCGATGTAGCGACCGACCTGAAAACGCTGCAGAATGTCCTGCAAAATCCGAAACAGCGCGGCGTGTTCGGCGAGTATTATTTGTCGAGCGTGCTCGAAAACGTGCTCGCGCCAGGGCAATATCAAACGCAGTATAAATTCAAAGACGGCGAAATAGTCGATGCAGTGATTTTGCTCGACAAAGGGCAAATTTTGCCGATTGACAGCAAGTTTAGTTTAGAAAACTATAATCGCATGGTTGAAGCTAGCGGCAAAGAGCGCGAACAGTTGCTGGCGAAGGTAAAAAACGATTTGAAAGGCCGAATCGACGAAACTAGCAAATACATTCGTCCGAGCGAGAACACCATGGATTTCGCCTTTATGTTTATACCGAGCGAGTCGCTGTATTATGATTTGCTGATAAATAATGTCGGCAACGGCGGCAGTTCGCGCGATTTGATTGAATACGCTTTTCGCGATAAGCACGTCGTCATCGTTAGCCCGACTAGCTTCATGGCGTACTTGCAGACGGTGCTGCAGGGGTTGCGCAGCTTGCAAATTGAGGAGCAGGCGAAGGATATTCAAGTGCGCGTCGGCAAGCTCGGGCAGCACATCGCGAAGTTCGACGAATACATGCAAAAGCTCGGCAATTCGCTCGGCACGACGGTGAATCATTATAATAATGCGCATAAAGAACTAAACAAAGTCGATAAAGACGTCGTAAAAATCACGGGGCAGGGCGGAGCGGTTGAGCCTCTGTTGATTGACCGTCCAAGTTCGCGCGAATAGGTGAAGTTTTTCGGTTGGTGTCTCGTAAGCGCGACCTGCGCTTGCTGAACCATAAAAAATCCTCCCCGTAGTCAAGGGAGGATTTTTCGTTTTTTCGGACTTTAGATTAGTCGTCTTTTTTCGCGGTAGCGATTAGTAAGTAGAGATTGCCGCCAATTGCCGCGCCAATCAATACACCCAGTACCGACTCAAGCGTGAAGCGCGATTTGCTGACTTCGCCGGTCGAAGCGCTGTTCGTCAGTTCGGCTTTGGTGTGGTCGGTCATCGCCAATGCGACTGCCGGGTTGAGGCTTGCGCCTTTGACGTAAGCCGAGTGCGGAATTTCGACTTCTTTATCGCTGCTGGCTGCCTGGGCGGCTTTTTGGTAATCAGCGACTGCTTGCGTCTTGGTGGCATTTAGCAAGTAGTTCGAGCCGAGCAAACCGACGGTTAGCGCCAAACCAATCATTAGCGCCCGCACGCCGACGGCTAGCTGTTCGCGCGTGACGGCAGCTGCCAGTCCGAACAGGAAGATTGCCGTACCAGCCAGCTCGATAGCAAAGATTGAGCCGTCGAAGCTGGTGAAGTTTTCGAAGCTGAAGTTGATAGAATTATGCGCCACGGTGTTTGTCAAAATGACGGCTAGCATCGCGCCTAGGAATTGCGCGCCCCAGTAGAACGGCAGCAAAATCGACTTGAGTTTGCGCATCGTCCACAAACCGAACGTTACGGCTGGGTTGACGTGCGCGCCCGATACCGCGCCGACTGTCATGACGATGACGCCGAGCGTGATACCGACGGCAATCGCGCCGATGCTGCCATCATTAAACGAAGTGAGCGCGACGAGCGTCAAGATGAACGTACCGACTAGCTCGGCGAAAATTACGTTGATGATGTTGCTCGGCAAAGCGCTTTTGGCGTCGCGTTTGGCGGCGCTAGCCGATGCGGCTTTTACGACTGGCGCTTTCTTTTTAGTAGCACTTGTGCTGACGGTGCGAACAGTCGTCTTGCTGGCTTTGGATGCGGCCGGCTTTTTGGCGGTCGCTTTTTTGGTAGAAGCAGCTTTCTTGGTAGCCATGAATATTCCCTCCTTTACTGAATATATGCTAAAAGTATAGCATAAACCGTAAAACTTACGCTATATCTAGTGGTATAATATAACACATGGGACGATATTTGGAACAACACGAAGGCCGCAGCGAGTTGCAGCAACGAATCGCGGCGGAGCTGCGCGCTAAAGCCGAGGCAAAATCAAAGCAGGAACAAAGGCGCGGCGAAAAAAACTACTACGATGAACGCGACGGCGTGGACGACGCGGCTTATTTAGAAGGCACGAAGTTGACGACGACGCTGGCGCCGGCGTGGATTTTTATCGCGTTTATGGCGGCGGGCGTGTTCGGGTATTTTATTTATTTAGCGAATCGATAGGCGGGAAATATGGATTTAGAGCAAATCGCAAAAACCTTGACCGACCGCGCACTGGCGTCGGACGCGCCGCAAGAAGTGCTGCGCGCGCCAGAGCTGAAAGCTGCGTATAGCCGCATCAAAGAGTTGCCGCCGGACGAGCGCGGTGCTTTTGGCAAGCAAGTGAATGCGCTGAAGCAAACTCTCGAAGTCGCGATCGAAGCGCGCAAGGCAGAGCTGGCGCGGGTTGATTTGCCGCCAATCGACGTCACGGCGCCGATGGATGTCAATTCGCCGCGCCCCGAGCTGCTGCCAAGCGATCAAGGCACGATCCATCCGCTGATGCGCGAGATTGAGCGAATTTCTGACATTTTCAATCGTATGGGTTATGTGACCGAGGAGTCGCGCGAGCTTGACGATCAACTCCATATGTTCGAGAGCCTGAATTTCCCGAAAGGTCATCCGGCGCGTGACGATTATGATACCTTTATGACCGAAGAGACCGACGCCAATGGCGACCGGTTGATTGCGCCGGCGCATACCAGCACGATGCAAAACCGCGTGCTGAAAAAATATGCGGATCAGTTGGAAAAGGGCGAGGCTATCGCCGCCATCGTGCCCGACCGTGTGTTTCGCAACGAAGATCTCGACGCCCGGCACGAGCACACTTTTTACCAAGTCGAAGGTGTCTATGCGGCGAAGGGTGTTAACGTCGGCAATCTGATCGCCACCCTGCAGGCGTTTTTGCAGGAATATTACGGCATGAAACTCGACGTTCGGGTCAATCCATTTTATTTCCCATTTACCGAGCCAAGTTTTGAGTTTGCGCTCAGCTGTCCGTTTTGTAAAGGCGAGGATTCGTCGTGTAAAGTCTGTAGCGGCGAAGGCTGGATTGAGCTTTTGGGCTGCGGCATGATTCATCCAAATGTGCTGCGCGCCGCCGACATCGATCCCGAAAAGTACACCGGCTTCGCCTTCGGCTGCGGCATCGACCGTCTGGTTATGATGAAAGAAGCCATTGAGGACGTGCGGCATTTTGAAAGCGGGAAGTTGGATTTCTTAAAGCAATTCTAAAAAGGATAAGCAGTTGAAAAATTGTGCTTTTGTGGCGATTATGGTATAGTTGATGGCAGAAGTATGTAATCTAGCAGCAAAGGAGAGTGTGACGATGGCAGAAAAAAATAGGCTTCGGGGGGGCATAGAAAGGTCGTCACGGGTTGGTGCAGCGGGTACAGATCAGGGAAGTCCAGAACAGGGCTGGCGCGGAGTAGGGCAATTTAGACGACTTGAAGAGATAGAGAGTTATTGCGCCGATCCTAGCGGGCTGATTATTCTAACAACAGGAAATGGTTCGAAGGTTTGTCCAGAAAAACAATTTATTATCAGAGAAGATCAGGACGGTGAAGAGAGGTTATGTATAGACCCATACGTGAAAGCCGTTTGGGATATCACGAGCCTGGCAGACCTCAGTGAATGGAGTCGTGCTGCAAGAATTTTCGTGCCGCTACAGGGTAGGGATAAGAGTTATGTCGATGAAGTTTTAGACCCAGACGCTACATACGAGGATAAGCTAGAATTCCTAAAGCATGTTATGGCTGACGAAGAAGATCGAGCAGCTAACTCTGCTGACCCTGATTTTGAGGATAGGTTAGATAAAGTATTTGAGTCAAATGATTTCCTAGCAAAGCATAGAGAAGCACTGTCATAGCCAAGTTTTTGATGTGCTTCAGGTGGCGCCGATTTTTTGAGGGTGTGGGTGTGGCTAGATTCCTGAAGATATATTTAGATTAGTGGATAGGCATGCAAAGTCGATTTGCCGGGTGATGAATTGATATATTTTGGATTTGAAGGGCGACCCTGGCGAAATTGAATTGATGGTGGACGGTCGTAAAATATTCAAAGGCTATCACATGAACAAGTGCCATTGGTTCACGATTTGTTTGGACGGACGAATTAGTGATAGTGAGATCAAAACTTTTGTTCGGGAGAGTTATGAGCGGGCTGGGCGCTTCCGCTGATTTTACCGGGATATTATGAAAGCAGGTGAGCACTTGAGCTAATCCAAAACAAAGCTATAATAAACAGTGATGATTCCGCAAAAATGGCGAAAAATAAGCTCCAGGCGCATACTCGACCATCCGCGAATGTGTTTGGTGGAGGATAAAGTTGAGCTGCCGAGCGGTAAAAAGATTCAGTATCTGCGGCAAGAATATCATGGCCGTGGCGGGGTGATTGTGATTTGCCGAAAGAATGGCAAGATGCTTATTCAGCGCGAGTATTCGTATCCGGTGGATGAAATTTTGTGGCAGTTTCCGGGCGGAAAAATTGAGGCTGGCGAGACGCCCGAGCAGGCGGCAACGCGGGAGCTGGCTGAAGAATCGGGGATTAAGGCGGACGGTGCGAGGTGCATCGGTTGGTTTTATCCCGACAATCGCCGAACGAACGCCAAGCTATTTGTAGTCGAGTGCAGGTACTTGGAAGAATCCGGCAAATTCACGCCAGACGATGCCGAGTTCATCGAATCTTCGTGGTTCGAAGCTGGTCAAATTGAGCAAATCATAAAGCGAGGCGAAGTGCATAATTATGCTATGCTGGCGGCGTGGAGTATATCCCGATAAATATCGCGGGCGGGATTATCACCTCGCGCGGTCTCTATCGATAATATCAAAGCATTTAGTGCTATAATTAGATTAGTATGAAAGTCAGTCTAAATATAATTGAGAGTTTGGTTAATTTTGAGTTGCCGCCGATTGATGAGCTGATGCCGCGGTTGAATGCGCAGCTGGGCGGCGTCGAGGGTAAGGTCAATCTCGGCGAGAAGTACGGCGCGGCGCGAATCGTGCGGGTGGTTGAGTGCGCGAAGCATCCGGATGCTGACCGGTTGAGCGTGGTGAAAATTGATGATGGCGGTGCACAGAAGGATGTGCCGCGCGATGAAAACGGCTTGGTGCAGGTGGTTTGCGGCGCGCCGAATGTTCACGCTGACATGTGGGCTATTTGGCTGCCGCCCGGAGCAGTGGTGCCAGCGAGTTTCGACGATAACGAGCCGTTTGTTTTGAGCGCGCGGAAACTTCGCGGTGTGCTGAGTCAGGGCATGCTAGCGGCTGGCGATGAGTTGGGGTTGAATGACGACCATGACGGGATTATCGAAATTGCCGAGCATGACGCGCCGCGCGGCACTGAGTTGAAGCCGGGCGCTAGTTTTGCCGAGGTTTTCGGGTTGAGCGGCTGGGTGATTGATTTTGAAAATAAGATGTTCACTCACCGGCCGGATTGTTTCGGGCAACTGGGCGCGGCGCGCGAAATCGCCGGGATTTTGGGGCAAAAATTCACTAGTCCGAATTGGTATGAAATGGTTCAGGAATTTGCGCCGGGCGACGGTTCGCTGGAGCTTACCATCAAAAACGAAGCGCCGGAACTGGTGCCACGATTCATGGCGGTGGCGATTAAAAATGTCGAAATTAAGCCAAGTCCATTGTGGCTGCAGTGTCAGCTGGTGGCGATGGGCGGCCGGGCGATTAACAACATCGTCGATGCGACGAATTACGTGATGTTGATGACGGCGCAGCCAACGCATGCTTATGATTATGATAAGCTGAGCGGGCATCAGCTGACGGCGCGGATGGCGCGGGCGGGCGAGACGGTGACTTTGCTGAATGATAAAACTTATGAGCTCGACGCGGACGACATCGTCATCGCCGATGGCGCGGGAGTGATTGGTCTGGGCGGAATCATGGGCGGCGGGAGTTCCGAAGTATCTAGTAGTACCAAAAATATCGTGCTGGAGTGCGCCAATTTCGACATGTATGCGGTGCGCAAAACCGCCATGCGCCACGGCGTTTTCACCGACGCTTTGACGCGGTTTAACAAGGGTCAATCGCCGCTGCAAAACGCCGCTGTGCTGAAGCAGCTGATGGGCATGGTTGGCGGCGAGCAGGCGAGTGAGGTGTTTGACGAGAAGTCGTTTGCCGACCAAAATGATGATTATTTTGACGGTCGCTACACGCCGGCTAATATTGACACGGACGGCGAGTTTATCAATCAGCGGCTGGGTATCGAGCTCAGCGGTGAGCAAATTTGTGAATCGATGAACAATGTTGAAATCGATTCGCATCCACTTGAGGAAACGGGAAAGCTTTGTATCACGGTGCCATTTTGGCGCACCGACCTGGAACTACCCGAAGACATCGTCGAAGAAGTCGGGCGGCTGTACGGTTTCGATAAGTTGCCGCGCGAATTACCGCGCCGCTCTACACTAGCGGCGCCGAAAAATCCGCGCCGCGAAATTAAGCAAAAAGTTCGCGAAAGTTTGTCGCGAGCCGGCGCCAACGAAGTTTTGACTTATAGTTTCGTTCACGAAAACGTGCTGAAAAAAGCCGAGCAAGACGCTAGCCAAGCCTTCAAATTATCAAACGCGCTCAGCCCGGATTTGCAGTATTATCGCTTGACGGTGCTGCCGAGTTTGCTCGACAAAGTGCACATGAATATCAAAGCTGGGCACGATGAATTTTGTTTGTTTGAAATCGGCAAAGGGCATGACGTTAAAAACCACGGCGCCGATAATTTGCCAGGCGAAACTAATATGGTGGACCTGGTGTATGCCAGCAAAAAAGCGAGGGACGGCGCGCCGTTTTATCGTATGCAGCGGTTAGTTGCGCAGCTGGCGCATGACCTAGGTTTGATGGCGAGTTTCGAAGCGGTCGACCAGCTGAAATCTCAAGCGCACAAATCGTTCGATGCCGAGCGTTCAGCTTTTGTGGTAATCGACGGCGAGCGCGTCGGCTTGGTGGGCGAGCTCAAACAAAGCGTTATCAAGAATTTCAAACTACCGCCATATGTAGCGTCGGCTACGCTAGATATGGCGTCTTGGCAGCATTTCGCAGAAAATGCCGGCAATAATTACCGCCCGCTCAGCCGCTTCCCGTCGACCAGCCGCGATATTTCGCTGCGGGCGGCGAGCAGCGTATCGTATGCTGATTTGCGGCGCGTCGTTCAGTCTGCGGTCGACGAAACGGCAAGCGATATCAGCGCGAAAATCGAACCGCGCGCTATCTTCCAGCCGGCGAATAACCAGTCGACAAAGACGACGACTTTTCGTATAACGTTCACCAGCTACAATCGGACTTTAACTGATGCCGAGGTCAAGCCGATTATCGACCGTGTGGCGACGCTGGCGCTCGCGCAATTTGACGCGGAGTGTGTTTAACGGCTTTTGGCTAAAGCGATTTGAAAACCGTGCGTCGGCGCTAACAAAATAAGTTTACCAGGTCTTCCGCTGAAACTAATCGTCGCTGTGCAGCGGCCACTGCGGTAAGCTGTTACGCAAAAGCACGAAGCTGCGGCGCGTCGGCCGTCCGATTAGCACGCCAAATGAAGCCCCCGCGGCGATGGCGACAGAAATCAGCACGGCGCGCAGCAGTAAATCTTGTCCGCCGGGCGCATTTTCGGGCGCGATTAAACCCATCAGCCCGTTGTATAAAATCAAGCCGGGCACTAACGGCACGATGCTGGAGTTGACGATGGCGAGACTCGGCATGCGCCAAACGCGCGATACCAGCGTGGCGACGAAACCGATTATTACGCCGGCTAGCGCGTTAGCCGGAATCGACGATAATCCCGCGCTGCTGCTCGCCAAAAACACATAGTAACCCAGCAGTCCGGTTGCGCCGGTCAAAATTATACCGCCGAGCCGAGCGTGATTGCCGAGTGCAAACGACGCTGAGATGACCACGGCGCCCAAAAATTGATAGCCCGCGCTGGCGAAACTCAAACGGTCGGGCGTCGGTATAAACGAAATATCCAGTTTGCTGCTGATGTACAAGCCTATGCCGACGCCGATGACAATACCGGTCGTCATCATGACGACGCGCAGCAAACGCGCTCCGGCGGTGACGTAGTACTCGTCGATTGCATCTTGAAACGCGCCGACAATCGCCATGCCGGCTACCAACAACACGATGCCGCCGACGGTAATAAGTGTCGGATTGACACTTCCTAGAAAGTCCAGATATTCATGACTGACCAGCCACATCAACACCGCCGCAAACAGCGTGACAAATAGCGAGGCGATGATTTGCGTGAAAAACGGCGGCAGAGCGAGCCGCGCCAAACAATCAAGCAGCCAAGCCGTGATGAAGCCGACGAAAAAAGCGATTGCCACGAGCGGCCACGTCGCCGAATATAAAATTGCCGAACCGGCGCTCAAGCCGCCGCTCGCCGCATAGACGACCCAGCGCGGATAACGCCGTACGTGCGACAGCGTGTCGTCCAATAATTTCTCGGCATCGTCAAGCGTTAGCGTATGGTCGGAGATTCTGGTGCTGATATCTTGCAAGCGCTGCATCAGCTGGTAGTTGGTGGCGCGCGGCGTGATAGTGCGAATCAGCGTGAGCGGCTCGCGGTCGATTCCGCGGTCTTGCGAAACGAAAATTTGCGTATAACTGATGTCGATATGAACTTTTTGCTGGCAATAAACATCGGTGATATTAAGCGCCAAATTCGTGACGCTGTGCGCCGGCATGCCCATCGACGACAACTGGTCGGCTATCCGCATAGCGAACCGCAGCGCGCGCATATTAGGCGTGAGCGTGCCGTCGATTTTCTCGAAATTCGCAGCGCCAGCCGCTTCGTTAGCGCTAGCGATTCTATCGAATGAACGGCGGATAAATTGCATCAATGAATTCATAATTTTCATTATAGCAATTAGCGCCGAAAAAGTTGCTAGTTATTAAACGGAAAAATCAAAAATCGTTGTCCCTTCGGGGCTGTTTGGGTGGTTGATGCCTGGAGCTTTTTACGCTGGCAAAAGCCAGCGTAATTTGCTATACTACAACCTAACGTAACGAGAGGGGAATATGGCAACATCGAAAATACAACGTTGGGGAATTATGACGATTTTAATCGTAACGGTGGTCGGCACGCTGGGGTCGTTTGCGGTGATGGTTTTGTCTATGCAAAATCAGCAAAAATTGCAAGCCGAATATCAAAAAGCCAACAGCGAATATCAGGCTGCGCAAAGCGCTTACAAGAAAAAAGTCGAGGCGCAAACAAATGAATTGTCGGCGAAATATTACGAAACTTTCCAGCAATACAGCGGGCAGGTCGGCGCGTTTGATGTCGAAAGCGTGAAGGAGCTAAAAACGGAAGATTTGGCTGAGGGCGACGGCGCAGTGATTGATGGAAAGACTAAATTTGCGGCTTATTACATCGGCTGGGACGCGAACGGCAACGTGTTCGACCAAAGCATAGATGGCGGCAAACTAAAAGAACCGACGATTGTGGCTGACGGGCTCGACCAAGCCGGCTTGATTACCGGCTGGAAAGAGGGCTTGAAGGGCATGAAAATCGGCGGCGTGCGGCTGCTCAGTATTCCATCCAGCAAAGCTTACGGCGAATCTGGTAGCAAAGACCAAAACGGCAAGCAAACCATTCCGGCGAACATGCCGCTGAAGTTCGTCGTGATGGCGATTCCGCAGCCCGAAACAATTCCGCAGCCCGACATATCGAAATTGATAGAAATATATTCGAAACTAGGCGGTAATTAAAATAATCGGAGGTAGCGATGAAAGATGATGTTTTACCAGTAGTGATGATTGGCGCCGGACCGAGCGCGCTAGCCGCGGCGATTTACACGACGCGCGAGGCAATTGACACCGTACTATACGAAAAAGGCGTCGTCGGCGGCTTGGCGGCGATAACCGACCAAGTCGATAATTATCCGGGATTTCCCGACGGAATCGCCGGCATGGATTTAGCGGACAATTTGCGCCGGCAAGCCGAGCGTTTCGGCGCGAAAATTGAGTACGGCGACGTGTCGGCATTGCGCCGCGAAAACGGCGCCAATATCGTCACGGTTGACGGCAAAGAGGTGGCGGCGCGGGCTGTTTTGATTGCAACCGGCAGCGATTACAATAAACTCGGCATTCCGGGCGAGGCGGAATTTTATGGTCGCGGCGTACATTACTGTGCGACATGCGACGGCGCTTTTTACAAAGACAAACGCCTGGCGGTAGTCGGCGGCGGCAATTCTGGTGTGCAAGAAGCGATATTTTTGACGCGCTTTGCCAGCCACATCGATTTATTGGTACGCAGCACCGTGAAAGCCAGCAAAGTGCTGCGCGACGAGTTGCAGCAATATATCGATAGCGGCAAAGTGACCGTTCATTTGCAAACTGTGCCCGAGGAAATCGTCGCCAAAGACGGCGCTGTCTGCGCGGTGCGGGCGGCGAAAAACGGCGAAGCGGCCACATTTGAGGTCGACGGCGTATTCGTATTCATCGGGCTCAAGCCAAATACGCAATTTTTGGCAGGCAGCGGCGTTCAGCTCGATGAGCTAGGTCTAGTCAAGACAGACGAACATTTAGCGACAAATCTGCCAGGCGTGTTTGCGAGCGGCGACGTACGCAGCGGCGCGACTATGCAAGTTGCTAGCGCGGTCGGCGAAGGTGCGACAGCGGCATTAAGCATTCGCGAGTATTTGAACCGCAGCTAGCTGCGAGAATGTTTTTCGATATATTTCAGGCATTTGTCGGGATAATTCGTGACGATTGCCTGAACTCCTTGGCGCTCTAACCGGGGAATCGCGCTCGGGCGGTCTACGGTGTAGGCGTAAATGAAAATCTTGGCGCGCTGGGCGATTTCAAGCGCCAGCCAATTTAAGTGCAGGCGATGAAATCCGACGGCCGTCAGTTTGAGGTAGCGATGATAAGCGATGAACGCAAATGGATTGTGGTGGTGTAGCAGGGCTAAATTTGCTCGCTTGGATTCGCGGCGGACGCGCAGCAGCTCGCGCGCTTTGAACGACGAAATCAGCACCAAATCCCAATCTTCGGGGCGAGTGATAAAACGCCGCTTGAGCAGCCGCACTAGCGACCCGCCAGTAGACCGGCTTTTGATTTCGATATTAATCAAGATTTTTCCGAAAAATTCGTTTAGCACGTCTTCGAGCAGCGGCACTGGCTTATCGAGCGTCAATTTCTGTAACTCCCGGTAGGTGAGCGACGCCACGTTGTCCGCGATATGATGCGTTCGCAGCAGCAGCGCGTCGTGGATAACGACTAGCCGGCGGTCGGCGGTCAAGCGGACGTCGAGCTCTAGCATGTCGGCGCCGGCATCATACCCAGCCCGAAAGGCTTGAAGCGTGTTTTCGGGTGCGAGTCCAGCTGCGCCGCGGTGGCCGATAATCAGCATAACGCGTATTATTATAGCAGAATTTGCTATTCGACGTATCGGTGGCGAAAGTCCTCGAGCTGCCGTATTAGGTGCGGGTCGCTGGTTTCGAGCGCGACTTCGCGCGTGCCGACCAGCCCCGAGCCGTACATGAAATTATGCGAACCAGCGATGGCGGTTTTGCTGCCATCCGGCATAGTCGCGATGATAAATTTCGCATGCAAATATTGGTCGCGGCAATAACGCGTTTGCTGCTGGGCGGTGAGCATGCCGATACGAATCAGCAATTTGTTGAGCGACGACGCTTTGCTCCAATGATTGAAATACAAAACGGCATCTTTGCGTTTGAGCAAGCGGTTGAGCGCTCCGGTCGGACAATACTGCGACACGAGCGTAATATGCTGCGCCGCCTGAGCCAGCAGATGCGCCCGCTTATAAATATACGAATTTGCCGGCAAACCGTTGTCAAACAAAATTGTCGTGTTTTCCGAAACTGGCGCAGAATGATTGCGCATCGCGCCGCCGCCGCGGTCAGCGCGGTAAATGTGTTGCTGCTCCTGAACTAGCGTGTCGGCGAGCGCTTGATTATAAAATCTAAACATATAGTCGGTGTTCGAAAAACTCTCGCTGTCGATGTTGATGCCGCCGCCGACGTAAGCGATATCGTCAACCACAGTCCATTTGCTGTGCGTACGTCCGGCGAACAGCGCGTTGGCTTTGCGTCCGAGCCAATGAAAATTGCCGCCGGCTTTTTTGATGCGCCGCTCTAGTTTCATGGCTTGAATGGCGCGCGCCGGCTGGCGTTTGGGCGAGCGAATGATAAATTCTTTCGGCTCGAGATAAGTGAAAACGTCGGCGTATATCGACACCTCGACGCCGCGTTCGGCAGCGCGCACTAATTCGTCCATGATTGCGCTAGACAATTCGTCGTCCCCGCGGAAAGTCGTCGCAATCATCGCGACGCGGTAGCGGGCTTTGGCGATTTTTTTCGCCGCGTCGCGCGCGTAGTCGGTCGCCGGCAGTAATTTCGGTGAATGCAGCATATTCATTTATTTAGTATACTACTCTGCGGCAAAAGCTGGTACACTATATATAGATAATTATTTTAAGGAGGTGTATGGCAGATTTTAATACAGTGTTAACTCCCGGCGATGTCGATGACGGCGTGATCAACGTCGTGGTGGAAATCCCGCAGGGCAGTAACCACAAAATCGAGTGGAACCGCGACTTGGCGGTGATGCAGCTCGACCGCGTCGAACCGGCGATTTTCGCGAAGCCGACGAATTACGGTTTCATTCCGCAGACGCTGGACGAAGACGGCGACGAGCTGGATGCGCTAATCATCACTGACCATCCGCTGTCGACTGGCGTGTTTTTAGAGGCGAAAATCATCGGCGTGCTGGAATTTGTTGACGACGGCGAAGTCGACGACAAAGTCATCGTCGTGCCGGCTGACGACCGCAATACCGGAAATGCAATTAACTCGCTGGACGATTTGCCGGCTGGATTGCTTGAGCAAATCGAGCACCATTTCAACCACTACAAAGACCTGAAAAAGCCGGGTTCGACCGTAGTGAAAAGCTTTGGCGATGTTGAGCGCGCCAAAGAAATCATTCGCCAATCAATAATCCGTTGGAACGAAAAATAATAAGGAGGGAAGTTTATGGATTACAATGCATACGACTATGGCTACGATATAGATGTATACGCCAGCAGTTCTAGCTCTAGTATTTCGGCGCTAGACGGCGTTGTTTTATGGATGCTTATTCTGGCGGTCACGTTATCGTTGATAGTCTCGGTCGTCACGCTGGTCGGTCTCTGGAAAACATTCACAAAGGCTGGCAAACCGGGTTGGGCAGCTATAGTGCCGATTTACAACCTCATCACAATGCTTGAAATCGCCGGTCGGCCAGTTTGGTGGATAATATTGACGTTTATACCGTTTGCCAATGTCTACGTGCATATTCAGCTCGCACTCGATATCGCTAAATCGTACGGCAAGACGAGCGGCTTCGGCGTGCTGCTGATTTTCTTCCCGGTGATAGGATATCTGATACTTGGATTTGGTAGAGACCAATACGTTGGTCCAGCTGCATTAGCGGGCGGATACTACTACGGTGCGGGGGCGCAGCCGCAATACGCGCAGCCAGGTCAACCATATGCGCCGCAGCAGCCGCAGTATGCCGCGCCGCAAGCTCCGCAGATGCCTCAAGCTCCGCAAGCGCCAGCGCCTCAGGCGGCTCCGCAAGCATCACAGGCGCCTCAGGCTCCACAAGTTCCACAAGCTCCAGAGTCGACGCCAGCTAAAAGCAGTTCATCTAAAAAAACGCCAAAAGCGAAAAAATAAGCCGGCAAAACGAATTCAATAACATTCAAAAAACAGCCGAAAATTTGCCTCGGCTGTTTTTATTTTTTGCGCCGCGTCGTGCGGTGAATGATTTTGCCGACGTTGCTCAGCTGTCCGAGCAGGCTATTTTTGCGCAGCTGCGCTTTCAATTTCATGCGGGCGTGCCCGGTAATCATATATTTGCTCCAGCCAGACTTTGGCTTGGCTTTTTTGTTGGTCAAAATTTCTATGGTATCGCCGTGCTGCAGCTTGTAGCTAAACGGCTCCATTTTGCCATTCACCAAAAAACCGCTCGTTTTGGCTGCTAAATCGGAATGCACGCGGTAAGCGTAATCCAGCGGGTACGAACCGTCCGGCAAATCGTAAATGTCACCCTTCGGCGAGTAAACGAAAATTCTATCGCCAAACAAATCAACTTTCAGATTTTCGGTGTCGAATTTTTTGCCCTCGCGAATCTGCGCCGCCGCCGACTGCAAATGCCGAATCCAGTGCAAATCGGTTGGCAGCGACGCCATCGTGCCAGATTTATAGGCGTCCGTTAGTTTTTGCTCGTTATAATGGAAGCTCGCCGCCAGTCCGCGCTCGGCGTAATCGTGCATTTCGTGCGTGCGAATCTGAAACTCCACCGCTTGCCCTTGCTTGGTTACGACCGTAGTGTGCAGGCTTTGGTAACCGTTCGGTTTCGGCTTAGAAATATAATCCTTGATACGCCCGACCATCGGCTCGTACATGCTGTGCAGCTCGCTGAGCACCAGATAGCATGTGTCGATATCGTCAACGATGATGCGCAGCGCAATTAAATCGTAAATATCATCGATATCAGGCACGCGCCGCATTTTCCGGTACAGACTGTAAGTGCTTTTGACGCGCCCATCGATATCGTGCGCGATATTTTCTTCCGTTAGATGCGCGTCGACGGCTTTCCGGACGTTGTCGAGCTTGCGCTGGCTTTTCTTGATGCGGCTATCTTTGAGGGCGACAGTTTGGTTGTATTCTTCGGGCATCAGATACTTAAAGCTCAATTCCTCGAGCTGCACGCGCAAGCGCCCCATATTGAGCCGGTCGGCTAGCGGCGCGAAAACATCAAGCGTTTCGCGGGCGATTTTTTTCTGCTTCGGCTCGCTTTTGAATTGCAGCGTTTGCATATTGTGCAGCCGGTCCGACAGTTTGATGATGATGACGCGCACATCTTGCCCGACGGCGATAAGCAGCTTCGTGAGGTTGTCGCGCGTTGCCGGCAGATATTTATCGAGATTGCGCATACCGGCGCGCGCCTGGCTGACCTTGGTGACGCCATCGACCAAAAACGCTACGTCTTTACCGAAAAGTTCGGCGATTTCCTCGAGCGTCGCGTCGGTGTCCTCAACCGTATCGTGCAGCACGCCGGCGACAACGGAATCGATATCCATACCCCAATCAATCAGCGTCGCCGCCACCTGCAGCGGGTGCGAGATGTACGGTTCGCCGCTTTGGCGAGTTTGTCCGGCGTGCTGCTCGGTCGCGTAATCGATAGCCTGCACCAGCAGTTCGACCTGCGCGTCGGTGTAGTGCTGCTGGGCGAGACTAGTTAGAGTACGCTTGTCCATACACCCAGTATACCGCGAAAAGTTGCGAAAAACTCAAATTCGCGCTACACTTGATACTAAAGAGCTAGCGCTAAAATCAAGGAGTGGGCATGGCAGCGATAAAAATAGCGATAAATGGTTTTGATAGAATTGGGCGCAGCGTGTTCAAAATTGCGCACAGCCGCAATGACGTTCATGTCGTCGCAATTCGCAGCGAATACGACGCAGATACGGCGGCGTATCTGTTGAAGCACGATTCGGTGTACGGCAATTACGCGCGCGCAGTGAAAGCCGACACGGAGCGTATCGTAGTCGGCGAAACGCGGGTCGATATCGTGTCGAACCTGCAGCCGGTCAAAAAAGCTTGGCAAAATCAGGCAATTGATGTCGTGATAGATACGACGGGCGCCGAGGCAGCGCGCCTCAAAGACCATATCGCGGCGGGCGCTAAGCAAGTAGCGGCTTTGTCGGCGGCGGATAATATCGAAACCATCATCATGGGCGTGAACGACGACTCGATTGGTTCTGTCTCGAACGTTGTCAGTGCGGGCGAGCCGGGAGCTGTGTCGGTTGCGCCGGTGCTCGCAGTGCTGGAGCAGGCGTTTGCGCTGAAAAAGTCAACGCTCACGGTAATCGACAACGGTTCGCCGCTCGACCAGACGCTTCGCGCCAAACGCACGCAGCAGCAAAATATCATTCCCGCGCCCTTTACCGGGCTAACGCCGCTACGCCAAGCGCTCGGGCATAGCACGCTTGACGGCTTGTCGGTTCACGCGCCGGTCGCAAATGTCGGGCTGGCGGTTATTTCAGGAGTGCTAGCCGCGCCGACGACCGCGGCGATAGTCAACCAAGTGTTCGAGCGCGCCGCCAAAGAGCCGTTCTACCAAGGAATTATCAACACAACCGATAAGCCACTGGTGTCGTTTGATTTGCGCGGCAGCAGCTACAGCGCGACGATTGATACGCAGCTGACGCGCGTGGTCGACGGCGATTTGCTGCAGCTGGCGGTCTGGTTTGATAGCGAGTGGGGATACGCCAACCGGCTAGTGGAATTAGCGGTCGATACCGGCCGCGTGGCGCGAGGTCGCGGATAATAGCAACTTTACAGGGGAGGCGATAACGCTTATACTTATCACTATGAAAATATTTCTCGGTGCCGACCACGGCGGATATTATTTGAAAGAAAAACTGCAAGCGTATTTGACGAAACGCGGAATTGATTGGGAGGACGTAGGCGACAAAGAACTCGACCCGAACGACGATTTTCCGCAGTTCGCGCAAATGGCAGCGACTAAAGTGCTGGGCGAAGACGACGCGAACGACCCGCGGGCGATTTTGATTTGCACCGGCGGACAAGGCATGGCGATGGCGGCTAACCGTTTCAGCGGCATTCGCGCGGCGGTGATTTGGGATAAATTCGAGGCTCACGAGTGCCGCAACGACAACGATGCCAACGTATTGTGCTTGCCAGCGCGCGTGGTTGATCCGCCCGGCGAAGACCACGACAACTGGAAAGAAATCGTTGACGAGTGGCTAGAAACGCCGTTTGCCGGCGCTGCCCGTTATGTGCGTCGAAACGCAGAATTGGATAAGTTCTGATGGCGCGCCAAATTGTTCCTTGCATCACCGTCGAAACCGAAGACGAGTACAAAGCCATGGTAGAGCGCTTGGCGCCGTTTGCGACGCGCGTACACATCGACATCATGGACGGCGAATTTGCGCCGACCAAAAGCATTCCGGTCGATAAAATCTGGTGGCCGCAAGAATGGACGGTTGATATACACGCCATGGTAGCGCGCCCCAGCGAATATGTCGATGCGCTTATCCAGATGCGCCCTACCACAGTTATTTTCCATGTCGAAGTCGAAGAAGACTTGGCGCCGACGATTCAGAAGCTCAAAGCGGTCGGAATACGCGCCGGCGTAGGTTTATTGAAGCCGACGGTGCCAAATACGGTTACCGAATATATCGAAACCGCCGACCATGTGTTGGTGTTCTGCGGCAATTTGGGCTATTACGGCGGAAAAGCCAGCCTGATGCAGCTCGAAAAAGTGCGTCTAATCCGCAATATTCACCCCGAAGTTGAAGTCGGCTGGGACGGCGGCGCCAACCTCGATAACGCGTTTAGTTTGGCGCAGGGCGGCGTCGATGTCATCAATTGCGGCGGCGCCATCGCGCAGGCAGCCGATGCCGCCGACGCTTATCAGCGGCTAGTGGTAGAAATTAATAAAGAAAGCGTAATCTAATGGCAAACTTAGAAGCAGAAATCAAGCAAAAAGCCAATCGCATGCGGCTGAATATCATTCGCATGCTCGAACACGCCGGCAGCGGGCACTCGGCGGGGGCGCTCGGCATGGCGGATTTGGTGGCGGCGCTGTATTTCGGCGCTATGAAATACGACCCCAAAAACCCCGAAGACCCGGCGCGCGATTTCTTCATGCTCAGTAACGGGCATACGGTGCCAGTGCAATACGCCGCGATGGCAGAAGCAGGATTTTTCCCGGAAAGTGAGCTGATGACGCTGCGCAAATGGGGCTCGCGGCTGCAAGGCCACCCCGAGCGCACCATGCTGCCAGGACTAGAAGCCACCAGCGGACCGCTAGGCTGCGGCATCGCGCAGGGCGCCGGCATCGCTTATGCGCTGCAATATCTCGACAAGCAGCGCCACCGCTGGGTGTACGTCGTCACTGGCGATGGCGAGTTGGATGAGGGTAACATCTGGGAGTCCGCCATGTTTGCCGGCAAATACAAGCTGGCGCAGCTAATCGTGTTCGTTGACCGTAATAATATTCAAATTGACGGTCCAACCGAAGATGTCATGCCGCTAGAAAGCCTGCGCGCCAAGTGGGAAAGCTTCGGCTGGCACGTGCAGGAAATCGACGGCAATAATGTGCGCGCTGTGCTGGACGCGGTTAACCTCGCGAAAGCGGTCGAAAATAAACCGTGCTGCATCATCGCGCGGACGATTCCGGGCAAAGGTGTCGATTTCATGGAATACGACCACAAATGGCACGGCGTAGCGCCAAATGCCGAACAAGCCGAAACTGCGCTGGCAGAACTCAATTCAAATCAGGAGGACGCATAATGTACCCGCTCAACGACAATATTTATAGCGACAAACCAGACGTCGAGCCGACTCGCGCCGGGTTCGGGCGCGGGCTAAAATCAGCCGGGCAAGCGGACGAAAAAGTCGTCGGGCTATGCGCCGATTTGGTAGAAAGCGTCAAAATGGACGGTTTCGCAAATGAATTTCCCAGCCGCTATATCGAAGTCGGCATCGCCGAGCAAAATTTAGTAACGGTCGCCGCCGGACTGGCGCGCGCCGGCAAAATTCCGTTTGCAGCCAGCTACGCTGCATTTAGTCCGGGGCGCAACTGGGAGCAAATCAAAACCACGGCGTGCCTAAACGACTTGCCGGTCAAAATCATCGGCGGGCACAGCGGCAGCACCGTTGGTCCAGACGGCGCGACGCACCAGATGTTCGAGGACATCGCTCTGATGCGCGTGCTGCCAAATATGGTGGTAATTTGCCCGGGCGACAGTATCGAAGCCGACAAAGCGACTCGCGCGATGGCGCAGGACGGGCGCCCGAATTATCTGCGTATCGCGCGCGAAAAAACGCCGATTTTCAGCACCGCGGACAGTCCGTTTGAAATCGGCAAAGCCTACGTGCTGCGCGAAGGCGGCGACGTGACGATTTTGAGCACTGGTATCGAGACGCCGTATGCGCTGCGGGCGGCCGACCTTCTGGCGCGCGATGGCGTGCAGGCTGAAATCGTGCACGTGCCGACGGTGAAGCCGCTGGATACCGCGACGATTGTCGACAGCGTGAAAAAAACCGGCCGCGCCGTCACCTGCGAAGACGCGCAAGCCGCGGGTGGTTTCGGCGGCGCGGTTGCCGAGCTGCTATGCGATGAAATCCCCGTGCCCCTGCTGCGAATCGGCGTGCAAGACCGCTACGGCGAATCGGGCGAACCGCTCGAAGTTCACCAAAAACTCGGTCTAGCCGACGACGCAATTGCCGCCCGCGTCAAAGAATTTGTCGCGAGCCGTCCGCAATATCACGCGGGATTTTAGGTATTCGCCGGGGCAAAGCGCCGCGAAATAAGGTATATCTTATTATTGTAGCATACTTCTTATGCCTAGTCAATAGTTACGCGCTTAACCGTAAGTGGTATACTGTAGTTAGATATTCTTAAATTATACGGGAGATACCATGAGCTTGACTATTGAGCAAATCCGTGAAAATACTACTAGAGCGCGCGAATTGATGCACCGCAGCCGCCAGGAAGGTTTCGCGGTTGGCGCTTTTAATATCGACAATCAGGAAACTCTGCAGGCGATTTCGCAGGCTGCTCAAAAACTGCAAGCGCCAGTGATGGTCGAGGTTAGCGCCGGCGAAGTGAAAACTATGGGCGGCTGCCAAAATATTCGCGACATGGTAAACAACTACCGCACTTTGTACGGCATAGAAATGTACATCAACCTAGACCATGCGCCGACAGTCGAATTGTGCCAGCAGGCGATTGACGCGGGCTTTGAGTTTATTCATATCGATATTTCGCAGGCGAACCACGACGCCGCGCTCGATGAAATTATCGAAAAAACGCGCCAGGTCGTAGAGTACGCCAAAACCACCGGCGCGCTGGTCGAAGCGGAGGAGCGCTATTTCTTCGGCGATTCAAACGTACACAAAGAAACTATCGACTACGAAGAGGTCAAAAAGTGGAACACCAAGCCGCTTGAAGCGCGCGATTTCGTGGCGGCGACCGGAATCGACACCATGGCGGTGCAAGTCGGCAACCTGCACGGTTTGTATCCGGTGCCGAAAATTCTCGACCTCGACCTATTGGGCGAAATTCGCGGCGCAATCGACTGTCAAATCAGCTTGCACGGCGGCAGCGGCACGCCGCTGCATTATTTCGAAGACGCGGCGAAAATCGGCGTCAGCAAAATTAATATCAACAGCGATTTGCGCTACGCTTTCCGCACGACCTTGGAAAAAGTGCTGCGCGAAAACCCCGACGAATACGCGGTTTATAAATTGATGCCGCAAGTTTGCGCGGCGGTCGCAGCGGTGGTCGAAGAGAAAATTCAGGCGTTTGGCAGCGCCGGCAAGGCGGTCGTCTAGATGGTGAAAATTCTGGCAATCGGCAAAGGCACGCAAGATGTTTTTTTGCGCAGCGACGAATTCGACCCGCACACTCGCGGCAAAAAAGTCTACACCGAAATTCCGCTCGGGCTGAAAATGGAGGTCGAAGATGTGACTTTCAGCACGGGCGGCAACGCCACCAACGTAGCGGTGACGCTGGCGCGGCAGGGAATCGAAACGGCGTATATGTGGGGGCTGGGCGAAGACCCGGCTAGCCAGTCGATTTTACAGGAACTCGACCGCGAAGGCGTCGACACCAGCCATGTTTTGCAAGACCCGCACTATCAGTCGGGCTATTCGGTGATTATGATTGCGACAAATGGCGAACGCACGATTCTCAATCATCGCGGCAACGCGTTTGGACGCAGCGGGCGGCATAATTTTAACTTGGCAGCGATTGAGGGCTACGACTGGATTTATCCGACTAGCCTAGGTCACGGCGGTTTGAGATTGCTGCGCGAAATCATCGACGCCGCCGAAAAATACGGCACCAAAGTCATGCTCAACCCCGCCGGTCCAGAATTAGCGGAAAAGGAAAAACTCCTACCGCTATTAGAAAGCGTCGATGTTTTGATTACCAACAAAGAAGAAATGCAGCAGCTGGTGAGCGGTAAAACTTGCGAAGAATTGGCGTTGCATGCGCTAAACTACGCGCCGGTAGTGATTGTCAGCGACGGACCAAACGGCGTAGTCGCGACCGACGGCAAAACGATTGTGCGCGCCGGCATGTACGAAGACGTGCCGGTGATTGACCGCACTGGTGCGGGCGACGCGTTTGCGAGCGGCTTTTTGAGCCAGTGGGCGCAGGGCAAGAGTTTGCGCGATTCGGTTATTTTCGCGAGCGCCAACTCGACGAACGTCGTGACGAAAATCGGCGCCAAAGCCGGCATATTGCGCCGCGGCGTGCGGCTGCATAGCATGCCGATAGATGAAAAACCAGTAGTTAGATAGGAGGTGTAATGAAATATCAGATTTGCGTGTCGGGCGCGGCGTCGGGAGAGACTGTGGCGGCATCGAATGATTTAGCGTTTACGCTCGGCGCGGAAATCGCGCGCGCCGGCAAAACGCTGCTAACTGGCGCGACGACTGGATTGCCGCACGCTGCGGCTCGCGGATTCAAAAGCGTGAGCAGTGCCAAAGGTGTGTCGGTCGGTTTTTCGCCGGCGAGCAGTTTTCGCGAGCATGTGTCAACCTACCGGTTGCCGACTGTAGAGTTTGACTATATCAATTTCACCAGCATGG